>Ga0247841_10011855_pt1 | contig 11490 bp, 9 predicted proteins | sample LaCruzMarch2015__2_FD_192410 | JGI IMG/M metagenome (GOLD analysis project Ga0247841, IMG submission 192410) | Freshwater microbial communities from meromictic Lake La Cruz, Castile-La Mancha, Spain - LaCruzMarch2015_18m | ecosystem: Environmental > Aquatic > Freshwater > Lake | place: Spain...
TTTAGGAAACTTCCCCACGATTCATTCGATTGAACGTTAATGTATTCAATGATAAGCATGATAACCATTACAAAACTGGTTATCATCATGGCTTCCTTTAGTGTTAACAGAATCATCCGGGCTTAATTTTTTATTTGCTAAGTTTCCGGTCGATAAACTTATTGTTGAATGTTGACAAATGTAAAGATAAAATTATTTTGTATGCTCTTTCATTTCTTTTATGAACAAAAAGAATTGTTCACTGAATTTTTCCTGATTACATAAAAATTCACTTACCGCCGTGCTTATAATTATTCCATGTCCCGAATATCTTTCAATCCGTTTCAGGGTATCTTCAATAAATCCGGGAAAGCTGTACAAAATAAACCAGTTTTCATTTTGCATGAAATTAAAAATCCTGCTGACCCGCGGAGGGAAGAAACTAATGCAGGATTCAAGTTTCCGGCTTGTGATTTCTGAAAATTCCTCCAGTGGGATACCCGAAAAATAATGCCATTCCCTGGCAAGCAGGTGATCAATTAAAATGTCTGCAATTATTCCTTTATAATGACTGTAATCATTTGAAAGCAGATGTTTAAACGAAATAAAACCGGCACATTTATCACAAAGTGCATCAAGGTACCTGTGGTACTGCAATCCTTTTTTTATATCATCAGGGAAATTCTGTTTTTCCAGGTTCCCTTTGACAAAATCACCGAAAACATTTCCTGCTAAGGCTTTATCATTATTTGGAGGTGAGAAGTAAGCATGTCCGAGAAAGTTCATTTTTTTTAATGAATCTGTTTGAAATAAATATATAGTGTACCCGGAATAAAATAATCTAATTTAAATATGCAGGAATCATTGCTGTTACAAATAAAGGAAATCATGTTGGCCGAAAGTAAGGTAATATAAAACAGAAGCTTTCTTATTGAGGTTTTGTTTTGCACCAGTCAATCCTGGCCTGAACCTGGTGATATCCGGCTACAAGTTGAAATTCCTTTGTTTCGCCATTTGATACGGAGCCGGTAAAATCACCATCAATATGTATCCGGATTTTCCTGCGCCTGTTCTCGTACTGGTCTGTCCGGCTTATAATAAGTTTCCCCTCAGACATGAATTGTCCTCATTAATAAGTTTTGCTAATAGAATGTCTTTTTTGACTTATTCCAGTACTTGATAAGGATAAAGCCAAATAACATTCCTCCGAGATGAGCAAAGTGAGCTATATTACTGCCTGGCTGAGTCAGGCCAAGGTACAATTCAATTGCGCCGTAACCGAGCACAAACCATTTTGCTTTAATAGGCACAGGGGGGAACAGCAGCATAAGTTCAGTATTCGGGAACAACATCCCGAAAGCAAGAAGGACACCGAATACAGCTCCGGAGGCTCCCACAGTAGGAATATTCATCCGTGCTTCTATTGCCTGGTGAATAAAATCATCGGTCTCATTCAGAAAATTAATGTTTGAAGGATCCTGCTGCCAGGAAGTAATAAAGTTCTGTATCTTAATTTCAAATCCGGGATAATAATCATGAAAAAATCCCGAGTACTCATCAATAAATTTAATAAATGCATCGGGTGAAGGATTTGATATATATAGCTGGTATGCATGCTGCATGGGTGAAATTTCAAGATAGTTCACGAAAGTATGCAAAGCCGCGGCACCAATTCCAGTGAAAAAATAATAAAAAAGGAACCGCTTGCTACCCCATATGCTTTCAAGCACCCTGCCAAACATCCATAAGGCGAACATGTTGAAAAATAAATGAGTGAGTCCCCCATGCATAAACATGTGTGTTATGAACTGGTGGGGTTTGAAATAATCAGATGCAGGATAATACAGTGCAAAATGAGAAGTAAAATCATATATGTTCTGTAAGAAATATGTTCCGAGTAACATAAGAACATTTATTATGATTATGTTCTTAACAACCGGAGGAACAGAGCTTATACCTGTAGAAAATGCCGATCTCATATTTTCAATTAACTGTAATAATAAACTGATGGGCAAAACTATTAAAATAATGTGAAGCTTGTAGCAGTGATATAATTTTCACTGATTATTTTTATTTGTTAAAAAAAATTATTTTTGATAGATATTTTTACTTAAAATGGCCAAAGATAAGTCAGTAAAACAGGTTGCTGTTAAACAGGCACGTGCTTCATTATTTTTTACCACGGATTTCCGGATACAGTCGGCTATCCTTGTCATAATTGCGATTATCTTTTATTTCAATACGGTATTTAACGATTATGCATTCGACGATTCAATGCTGATTGTCAGTAATACTTATGTTAATGATGGTTTTGCCGGAGTCGGGAAAATTCTTACTCATGGTGAAATAGATGGTGTGTTGTTTTATGGTTCTCACCATGTGGGGCCTGAAGGACCAGATTATTCGGGAGGCCGTTACAGACCGTTATCCATAGTTACTTTTGCTGTTGAAAAAGGAATATTTGGCAGCAGTCCCACTGTTATGCATATTACAAACCTTCTGGTATACCTTTTAACAATATTTTTATTTTTCTTCCTTCTAAGGAAATATTTTTTTAAAGATATTCCTGATGTGGCATTTCTTGCAGCTTTGCTCTTTACAATTCACCCGGTTCACTCAGAAGTAGTGGCAAATATTAAAAGCCGGAGCGAGGAGTTTGCCCTGTTGTTTACCATAGTGTTGTTAATTTTTACTTACCGCTTTTATCTTTCCAGGAAATTTATCAACCTGGTATGGGCGGGAATTTTCCTTTTTCTTTCATTGCTTTCAAAAGAATATGGTATTATGATGGTTGTTATCGTACCTGTATTCTTTTATGTGATATGCAAAGAGGGTATCGCGAAAAGCCTTTTATATTCCGTTCCCTTTTTCATTGTCATTCTGTTTTATATATTTCTCAGAAACGCAATTGTACCAAAGATGTTAGAGATAAGGGAAACTACCGAGGTGCTTAATAACCAGTATATACTTGCAACATTCGAACAGGCTTTCACTACCAAGACCGCTGTACTTTTTGATTACCTCAAAATACAGTTTTTGCCGGCAGTGTTATCCTGTGATTATTCATATAACCAGATACCTTTTATTTCATATTCCAACTGGAAGTTCTGGGTTTCACTTGCAATACATTTAGTATTGATTGTCCTGACAATAATACTGGTTTTAAGGCGACATCCCGCAGGTTTCTTTTTATTGTTTTACCTTGCATTTCTGTTTATAATCTCAAACCTGCTTGTTGAAATTGGGACTACTTTTAGTGAAAGGCTTATATATATTTGTTCTGCAGCTTTGTGTGTTTTAATATCATGGCTTATAGTACACTTTATTGTTAAGATCAATTTCAAACCGGCCAAATGGATTGTATTTGTACCACTTACTATACTGATAATAATTTCCGGGAATAGAATCATTAACAGGAACAGGATATGGAAAAATGACGATACCCTGTTTACCAATGATGTAAAGATTTCCGGGAACAGCGCATTAGTGAACGGTAATGCCGGCTGTGCTTACCTCAGGATTTCAAGGAAACCCGAAAACAAAAGCAGTAAAGAGCATTTCCTTCAACTGGCAAAAAAATGCCTTATAAAGGCTGATAAGATTCATCCTAAGAATGTGGGAGCAAATAACAATCTTGCCGCGGTTTATTGTGATCTGAAACAGTACGATTCGGTTTACTATTGCCTTGAGAAGGTTAAGAAATGGAAAAGTGTAAACACGGAAATAGAAGGATATGCATTACTGTTCAGGAATCTTGGATTAAAGGCAGGAGTAGCAAATGATCTTGAAAATGCGGTTAAATATTTAAAATGGTCGGCTTTCTTAATTCCTGGTAATGCTGAAACATGGGGTAACCTTGGTGGCGCTTATTATATGATGCAAAAAACCGACAGCGCTGAGATTTCATGGGAGAAAGCTATCCAAATAAATCCATCCCAGAAAGATGCAGTGAAGGGCTTAAAGGTTATCCGCAGCAAAAAGGCAAAGCCTGTTTAGTAAATGCATGATAATATCAATTGAGATACTGAAAAGAAAACTCCCATTTCGTAGTTACTGTTTCAATCTTGCGCTAATCTCATCAATGCTTATTATAGTAATTACCGGCTTGCCTGATGGTGAATAATTCGGAACCGAGCAGGAGAATAATCCGGACATCAGGTGACTCATCTCCTCAATGCTCAGAGTTTTTCCATAATTTATAGCAGAAGCCCTGGCAAGAGAATAGGCAAGCTTTTCCCTGTCCTCAAGATTAACCTCAAAATAAGAATCCCTGAAGTTTCCAATCATGCTGACAACCACATCCTCAGAATTAATACCGGTGATGTCAGCCGGAATACCGCGGATTTCAAAGCTGTCGTCCCCATTATCGTGTATTTCGAAACCGAAGGCATTTACTTCATCGAGTATCTCTTTAAGCAATAGTGCGTCGGATGGATTAAGGCTGATATTAACCGGGTATAATATCATCTGGCTTGTCCCCGGGGCATCAGATAATGAATTAACAAACTTTTCAAATAATACTCTCAGGTGGGCAAGATGTTGATCAATAAACATCAATCCTGACTTTACCTGTGTAACGATAAATTTTTTCTTGAACTGAAAAATTATCTGGTTATTTGTATTATCATCCTGCTGAAATGGATTTATCTTTTGTTGTGAATCTTCTTCAGAACTGATGCCTGAAACATCACGCATCCTCTCTTGTTCGAAGCCTGCGTAAAGCTTTTCCCATCCTGAGATATTTTCTTTGTTCAGTGAGGTTTTGTAATTGATTTTTGATGAAGAACCCTTCTCTTCTTTAAAAGGATTAAATGTCGGGTCTACTTCAATATGAGGAGGGTGTACTTCATTGTTCTTTGCGGGCATGGGAATATCTACCCTTGCAGCATCGGTAAAATCGAGTGCCGGAGTAACATTAAACTTTCCTAGGGCCTCCCTGACAACTACCATCAGTATCTTCCATATGTTAAATTCTTCCTCAAATTTTATTTCGGTTTTGTTGGGATGGATATTTACATCTATCATTGAAGGATTGACATCAAAACAGATAAAATATGAAGGGATTGTTTCGGGTGGCAGTATGTTCCCGTAGGCTTCAGTAATTGCCTTATGAAAATAGGGATGTTTCATAAACCGGTTGTTTACAAAAAAGTACTGCTCACCGCTTGTCTTCTTGGCAAATTCAGGCTTGCCAATAAATCCGCTGATCTTTATCAGGCTGGTGTCTACTTTAACGGGAATCAGCACAAGGTTGATATTTTTTCCGAAAACACCGGAAATACGATGCCTGGCATTAGTTGCAGGCAGGTTGTAAACAAGCTGGTTGTTATTGAATAATGAGAAAGAAATCTGGGTGTTGACAAGTGCAACCCTCCTGAATTCTTCAAGAATATGATTGAATTCAGATGTGTTTGATTTAAGAAATTTGCGTCGTGCCGGTACATTAAAAAACAGGTTTTTCACAATAAAGTTACTACCCTCATTGCACTGCACGGGTTCTTGCGCCTCAATATTTGTTGCAGAGATTTTAATTATCGTTCCAAGTTCTTTATTTTTTTTACGGGTTTTTAATTCAATCTGTGCTACTGCTGCAACCGAAGCAAGTGCCTCACCCCTGAATCCAAGTGTTTTTACCGAGTACAAGTCAACTGCTTCATGAATCTTTGAGGTAGCATGTCTTTCGAACGATAAACGCGCATCGGTTTCCGACATCCCGCAACCATTATCAATAACCTGGATAAGGATTTTCCCGCCTTCTTTAATATGCATTGTGATCTCCGTACTGCCTGCATCAATTGCATTTTCAACAAGTTCCTTTACAACGGAGGCAGGACGTTGTATTACTTCACCTGCTGCAATCTGGTTTGAAACAGAGTCTGGCAATAGCCTGATGATATCTGTCATGGTAAAATTTAAATTCTAACCGGTAGATTATGTGACTGTCAGAGTTTTTTTAAATAAATGACCTTGTCATCATCAGTGTCGTAAAAGCCACTTATCTGGGCAGCTTTTTCGTAATTGCATTTTTCGTAGAACGAACGCGTGGGTAAATAAAAAGGCTTTGATGATGTTTCAACGACAATTAGCCTGCCTCCTGATTTCCTCATCATTTGTTCAGTCTCAGCAAGAAGTAATTTCCCTATTCCCGCCCCGCGGAAATCATTATGGGTGGCTATCCAGAACAGGTCGTAACTTCTGTTGGTGCAGGCAATTGGACCAAAGCACGAGTAGGCTATTGTTTTTCCATCGTATTCGGCAAAGATGAAGTAATACCCGCTTCCGGCACCTTTATTAAGCCTTTCTTCAACAAGCTCAACCGCGACAGGTATTTCATAGTCATGGAAAAACCCGGTTGATTCAACTATTTCTTTAACTCCTGCAATATCCTCCTGTTTTACTTCATTTCTGAAGTTTAACTTTGAAGCATCGAATTTACCGGTTTGCATCATTGATGATTCTTTTAACTATTTGATAAAACTCCAATCCTTTTTGTTTTGCTGCTGATACAAAACCACTGTACTTTGCAATACATGGATTAGCATTTATTTCCAGCACGTAAGGAACATTATCCTTATCAACCCTGAAATCGACCCTGGCATAACCTTTTAATCCGAAACCGTTCCAGCAATTTAGGGAAATAAGTTTCATAATATTAAGCAGGGGCAGGTCAGAAGCAGCAAAGTCAAAAGTTCTGGGCGTATTGTCGTATTCATATGAATTTTCAATCCATTTTGCCTTGTATCCTACGACTTTTGGTTTATGATCAGGGTAACCTGTAAACAGTATCTCGGCAGGAGGAAAAACTTCAGGTCCATTAACTCCTGCGAGAACCGACAGGTTAAACTCCCTTCCGTCTATAAATTCCTCGATGAAAAACTCTTTGTTATCCGCTTCACCGAAACTTTTAATGGCCATCTTGTCACTGCCATCAAAAACAGATTCCTCATCAAGCTTTATTGATCCATCCTCTGAGACAGGTTTAATTATATATCTTTTTGACTTATCAACTTTCCCAATGTCTTTTAGGCTGTACCATTCAGGGCATTTTATGCATGATGAGGCCAATATTTTTTTTGTAAGAAGTTTATTGGTTGTCATAAGCATTGCATCTGCACCATTTCCTGTGAAAGGAACTCCAATATGTTTCAGAATAAGAGGTGCCAGGGTGAGAAGCTCGTTTCTCCCGTCAACCGATTCGACAAGATTAAATATCAGGACAGGTTTAATTGCCTTAATTTTCTGGATCGCTTTCCATACATCAAGTGACAACTGAACTTCAAAAGGTTCGTACCCGAGTACGACCAGCGCATCTGCTACAAGGGCAGCCTGGTCAAGAACATCAAGTTCATCTTCCTTTGGATATGCAGAAATTTTATGATATAATATTACTGCCTTCATTCTGTCTTTCAAACGAAAAGTACTTTACTTCCGGGATTTGATAATGCCTGCAAGTTAATAAAAACATTCAAACAAATTGAGTTTAAGGTTCAAAGTTTAAGTTCAATTCTTATCATATGATTCATGTTTTTTTGATTCTCTGAATTGCCGAATCCATAATCATTCTGATAAGGTCTTTGTAGCTTATTCCTACCAGATGGGCCAGAATTGGAAGGTCAGAATGTTCCGGGTGCAGTCCTGCTAGAGGATTAACCTCAAGGAAGTTGGGATTGCCGTATTTATCAAGTTTCAGGTCAACTCTTCCGCTGTCGCGACATCCGAGGCAATTCCACACTTTTAGCGCTACCGATATGCATTGTTCTGCCTCAATACCTGATGCAGTCTTGTATATTACCAGTTCTTCACAATTTTCTTTATTTGTATAAGAATAAGCATCCTGTTCGGCGTCCTTGTTAAGTATTACTTCAAGTACACCAAGAGCAACTGCGTTCATTCCTGTTCCGGTAATGCCCACGGTAAATTCTCTTCCCGGAAGGAATTCTTCGAGAAGAACAGGTTGCCTGTACCTTTGAAGAATATAACCTGCTTGTCTTTGAAGTTCAATATCATTATTAATTTTCGAAAATGAACCGATACCTTTACCCGTACCTTCAGCAACCGGTTTCGCAAAAACCGGGAAGGGGAGAGGATTACTGAATATTTCCGATTCATGCTCAATTACGCGAAATTCAGCTGTCGGAATACCTGAATCACGCATCAGTCTTTTCGTCATTCCCTTATGAAGCGAAAGCGCCATCACAACAGTATCGGAAAAAGTATAAGGAATATTATAAACATCCAGAATTGCAGGAACCTGGGCTTCCCGGCCTAAGCCATACATGCCTTCTGCAATATTAAATACAATGTTCCAACGTTTACCAGCCAGCAGTTCTTTTATCAGTTGCCTGGCATTACCAATTCTTTCAGTTTGATAACCCAGGCACTGAAGAGCGTTTTCAATAGCATCTATGGTGTCGTCACGATCGAACTCACAGGTTTCTTCTTCTGAATAACCTTCAGAAAGATATTGGCTGCGAAGGTCATATGTTAATCCTACTGTAATCATTTTATTCAATTAAGTGAACTGTCTGTTGTATATCGTTTGGTTATCAGGCTGGCAGGACTTAGAAACATTGTCGTTGGTTATTTATGTCAGTTCATCAGAATGAAAAGTGTCCTGGCAACAGGTAATCAGGTCATTACTTTCATTAAACCTGACAGGTATATATTTTAATATTATTAAATATAAAGAAGGACAATAAATATATGGTATAAAATATAAGAAGAAAGAAGTCAGGTCTATTACTGATGTTTATAATACATCAGGATACCTGAAACTTTTATTTTCATAATTTCTCAGAATGACATCGTTGCCATCCCTTCCGGCAAAGTTCTCAGGGAGGAGTGGTATTTTACCACCGCCACCGGGAGCATCAATAACATAAGCCGGAACAGCATAACCGGAAGTATGTCCACGTAATCCGCTTATTATTTCAAGTCCTTTTGAGACAGGTGTGCGGAAATGCTTTGACCCTAAAATGGGATCGCACTGGTACAGGTAATAAGGCCTGACACGTATAGTAAGTAATCGGTGCATAAGGGTTTTCATAATGCCAACCTCATCGTTAATACCTTTAAGTAGTACTGTCTGGCTGCCAAGAGGAATGCCTGCATTGGCAAGCTGCGAACAGGCTTCTTTAACTTCAGGGGTAATTTCATCAGGATGAGTGAAATGGATGCTCATCCAAAGGGGATGGTATTTTTTCAGAATAGCGGTTAACGATGATGTTATTCTCTGAGGCAGAACAACCGGAACTTTTGTTCCTATCCTGATAAACTCAACATGAGGAATGCTTTTCAGTCCAGACATGAGATATTCAATTTTTGCATCGGAAAGAGTAAGAGCATCGCCTCCGGATATTAGTACATCTCTGATTTCAGGATGTCTTCTGATATATTCGAAGCCCTGTTTCCAGTCATTATTGCTGAAATGCGACTTTTCTTCTTTAGCTACCATGTGAGAGCGTGTGCAGTAACGGCAATATGTAGAACAGAAGCCTGTTACCAGGAACAGCACCCTGTCTTTATAGCGGTGAACTATAGAAGGTACAGGACTGTCATGTTCTTCACTCAATGGGTCTGAAGCTTCACCTTCGGAAGTTATAAGTTCATCGAAGGTGGGAATAACACTGCGTCTTATTGCCTGCTGAGGATCGGATCGTGAAATTAAACTTAAATAATATGGTGTAATACGGAGAGGAAGAACATATTCGCTGTTCTGATGGGAATTCAGCTCGTGGTCTGATAAACTGATAAATTTCGAAAGTTCTTTGAAACTTGTAATACTGTTTCGTATCTGCCACCTCCAGTCACACCATTCACTGTTGCTGATGTACGGATAATAGCGTGATATAAAATCCAGGGTCTTGTGTGACCCGGGAAAGGGATCATTTATTTGTTTTTCTTTAATTAATGCCTGACCGGCGTCTGTACTTGTCTCACTCTTTCCCATACTGGGAGGTTCTTCGTCTTCTGCCAGTTCATTTACGACAAAACTGAGCGTTTCGTCATTAGCTTCATTCAGCATGATTTATTTTTCTAATTTGTTAATATACTTATGTTTATGTTTCTTACTCTTTTTAATTACCTGCATCAAAAGCATGCAGACGCTTAAAATCTGTGCAATAATATGACAATTTTCAAATAAGTGTCATGGTATAATACATTAATTTCAAAATATTTATTCACTATTTGTTAATAAATATTCATTCACTGAAAATTTGAAAAACGTTATAACATTAAGATATACAATGCAATATATTTAAGTCTAAATGCTATGTGTCAATATATCAGATAAAAAGCAATACCATATTATATAATATATATTACAGTGATTTTGCATACCCTTAGCAGAGCTTGGCATTGCTGCGATTAAAAATATTTGTTATTTTATAGATCAGTAAATCAACTAAATATAAATTATTTGCAATTTTTTAACAGAAACATTTTGATTTTATATAAAAATATTTCCGATATTTGATTTTTGAATTAATTCTTATTATTAAAGGAAATTAGTGAAACTGAAAAAAAGGATAAAAAATTATTAATTTTATAACAGGCTTATTATAAATAAATTCGACATATATTAATAATAAAAATATCAGTAGATAATAAAAAAAATATTTACTGACTATTGTTTATTATTTTATTTGTTTATATTTGTTTAGGGTTTAAAAGGAAATAATAAAATAAGTATAAAATTGTTTATCAATTATATAAGAGTGAAATTTTAATTTTTCTAAACTAAATATTTAATTATATGAGAAATATTTACAACACGCAAATTGAGTTTTCAATTACAAAGTTTGCAAAGTATTGGGTGACCACATTTGTGGTTCTTGTTGCTTTTATGCTTAATGTTAGCTTTGGAGGTGATCCGTTAACGGCATCAATTTCAGCTAACCCCGGACTTACAGCATGTGGCAGTACACAACTGACTGCTAATCCGTTGGGAGGTTCTTCTCCATATGGATACAACTGGAGCTCAGGTGGAAGTGTACAGACAATTACTGTGACATCATCAGGAACATATACTGTTACAGTTACTGATTTCGCTTCAGCCACTTATTTAGCTTCTGTAGTCGTGACCATTAACCCGAATCCTGCGCCGTATGTTGTTTGTAGTCCTGCTACGGGAATTGTATGTGCGGGAGCACCTGTTTCACTTACCGGATATGACGGAACAGCCAACTATTACTGGTCAGATGGATTAGGCGACGGAGCAGAGCAAACCTTTACTGCTTCTGATTATACTACTCCTCCCTACCCTGCATCACATACCTATACTGTTACCGCTACTGATGCAATTACCGGATGTACCGGTACTGCAAGTTATACAGTAACTGTTACCAATTCACCTGATAACTTACCAATAACGGGAATCAACGAGTTTTGCGGAGTGCCAGGTTCTGTTACAACTTATTCTACATTAAATCAGGCAGGATGCACATATCAGTGGCAAACTAATAATCCTGCTATATATGGAACAATGAGCGGAAGTGCCTGGATTGACGG
>Ga0247841_10011856_pt1 | contig 11489 bp, 13 predicted proteins | sample LaCruzMarch2015__2_FD_192410 | JGI IMG/M metagenome (GOLD analysis project Ga0247841, IMG submission 192410) | Freshwater microbial communities from meromictic Lake La Cruz, Castile-La Mancha, Spain - LaCruzMarch2015_18m | ecosystem: Environmental > Aquatic > Freshwater > Lake | place: Spain...
CATTATCAATTACTTCCTCATCTAAAAGCTCTATCCATTGTTGAGTCTTAATCATATCCTGAACTCTCGGATGACTTGCCTGGCAGACACTCTGAGGAATGTTTCTTCTCCAAAATCCTGTCACCCCATTTTCTCTGATTAGATTGTTGCATCTAATCTCATTCACATACCTCACATCTACAGGGTTAGTCTCAATAACACAGCATCCGCCAACTGCCTGCTCCCCACAAGTAACATCGTCGCTGAACTCCATGCCCTCACATGATGCTCTTCTGGTTCTCGGATTAAACTCTCCGCTTTCTGAGTCATAACAACAACCCAAATCACATTCAGAAATATCATTGCAACTCTCTCCCTCATAAAATGAATCAAAACAATCAGACTCAGCTGACTGAGTGCATACTTCATCATTCTTATCAAATAAACAACATCCGGAAACTATTACAGGAGTGGCAGAAACAATTTTGAAAACAGGAGAAAAAATCCTCTCAATTATCTCAGAAAAAATATTCTCCTTCTGCTGAACAGAAAAATCCCTATCAGATGAAAGATATGCAAAAGCGAGAATAGCATAAACCAAAATAAAAATTTCAGTGAAACTCACAAATTTTTTGCTTATCATAATCCATCCTCAATAACAAATTTAAATTCTTTAATAGTCACACCTCTTCCCCTATTGAGTGTGAATAATCTTACTCTTGGGGAAGAAGCCAATTGTTGCTGATTGCATGAAATCCCGGTGATAAGACTCGGAATTGCATCATCACAATACGGAACATTTCCAGTATCTAATGCCTCATCAATTACTATTCTGGCAACTGTTATAAACTCTCCCAGAGGGGAAGAAATTCTTGCATTAAATGAATCAAATGATTGCACAAAATCTGACTTCTGGATTGTCATCTGCCTGCTTATATTAACCATAACCGCCCTCTCAAGTATAACTACACCAACTGAAGGAGCACTGCCCTCTGAAACATCAAATCCCTTTAGTCTTAACTCATCATCAAGAGAATTAAAACAGGACTCAATGAAAACTGAAAGATTCTCTTCTATATCCTGCGCAATAAGTCTGGTAAGTAGAGGATAAGAAGTTGCTCCTGGTTCCATATTAAGATAAAAACTGACTGGCTTGAAATACCTTTTCCCATTATACTCATAAACCGATTTATCTTCAAAACTCGCAACTCCGCCATTCTTAATAACACCATCAACAACATCCTCTAAAGCATTTCTTGAGCATCTTTCAATAAACTGCTCTACCCCTGCATCTTCTGGCTTTTCAAATATTATCCCCCTGTTAATCAGGATAAAAACAACAACAATCGACGCAACAATAAGCAAAGCAACTATAATAAAAATAGTTATTTGTGCCTTCTTTGAATAAACATTCTCAAAAAAAATATCTCTTTTCAACCCTCTTACTTTTTCAGTTTTTATCATCTGTTTTTTAGATTTTAATTGTCTGAAAAACTTATGGAAAAGTAATATATAAATGTTATGAAAAGAAAGCTTTTTAAAACACATTATCGTTATAAAAATGAGCAGGATAGCTAATTTCGGAATTCAGTGCCTAAAGCACAATTATTGGGAATCAATAAGAATTCTGAGGAAGGTCCGTGCATCTGTTTTTGATTGATTTCAAAAACATCTGAAAAGAAATTATCCGTGAAAATGGAATGTTGCGAAGCATGGCTCTGCTACAGAAACGACACAGCCACTTTATATGATGATACTGGCTTTAGCAAGTTTATTTGGTAACAAATAAAGACTGTTAAAGGAAGCAGTTGAAGTTTAAAGATGGAATTGCTGAAACGAGCACCCTGATTGATGAAACCTCTCTTGCGAGGGCTTAGTCTGATGTTAGCGTGGAAAGTTTGATTACAATTTCCAACAGAACACGGCCTATTTCCTGCTCACACTCTTTTCTTTTTAGAAAAAAGAAAATTGGTGTTTCAAAAGAAAAACTATTCTTCTTGCTGATGCAAATACTGTCTAAAATCACTCTTCTCTTTTTCTACTATCTAAGTTTCTTTTGGAAAGCCTAACTTTCTTAGGGTATTCTAATGTAGTTTTCTCTTAGCGTGGGCTTCTCTTTTTCTAAAAGAGAAACTACAAGCGATCTATCTCATTATGAATAATAGTCACAACCTGCGACGCAAACAATATCTTCGGACTTACTGAAATCTTCTCAACTCTCTTTACAAATTTTTCCTTCCCTGGAAAACCATCCTGATCTCCAATAATAAAAACCTCATTTCCTTTTAACTTTACATCTCTTATATCTTCCCCTCTTTCATCGAGAATAAAAACATTTTTCCCATCACTATCAAGTTCCTTCACTAAACTCTCAAAAGATTTTTTCTCAATTGAGCATCCAGGAAAAACCTCGGTTATCCTTCCCTGCTCCTTCGGAGCCTTATACAGCATTCTCTTAATCAAACCCGCAACATCTTTTTTTGAAATTGGCATGTCCTTGTCATACTCAAAAATCAAATGCATTGGAGGGTTAGGTGCTCCATCAAAAATCAAATGAAGTTTCACATCTTTTCTTACATCATGCGAAAGAAAGAAAACCGAAATAATAACATTGCATGCAATATCCATTCTTCCTGCTTTCATAAGATTATCAAGTGGAAAATTCCCAGTAGTCACAGCATTTTTCGAATAATAAATAAATTCTCTCATAAATTACTTTAGAATAAGATGTTTATAATATTAACCTCTGACTGATGGAGAAGCATAACCCGGATGTTTCAAGAAAAATTTTTGGAGCTGTGAAAGAACCGAAAGGTCTATACCCAAAACCCTTGCTTTCCTATCTAATGGCACCAGGCTTAAATCTTGATGACAAGCATCTTGCACCAATTGCCTAACCTCTTCTTCACAGAACCGACTACAATACCCACTGCGAGTCTGTACCTCAGTTCTTAAAGGTTTACTACAATAAAGACAGTAATAAGAAAAATTAAATCCTGCAAGAGCACTCTCTTCTGAACCTTCTCTTCTTTCAGTTGGATTTTCTCCGGTCATCTTACATCTAAAAAAACATGATTTAAAAATCTTTCGATAATTAAAAACTAATTTTTCTCACTATTTTCAACTTTCTGAATTTTTGTCTTATTCTTTGTAAAAAAATCAATTGCCTCTTTCAATTCCTTATGCGTCTTTGCATACTCCTTAATATCAACTCCTTTTTTATATGCCTCGCACGCCTGAACCAAAGCAGCAGCACCAGCCCGAGTTCCTCCAGGATGAGCATGGCAGCCAGCACCCATCGTAGTAATAAAATCAATGTTCTTTATCACATCAATAAATGGCTTCAATAAAGTGGGATTTAAACCACCTGAAATAATCGGACAGCATTTTTTCATTCCCCTCCACGAATCATCCTCAAGAATTACATGATGTGCATAATCTTCATGAACAAGTTTCATAATATCCTCATCTTTTTCAGGAGCCAAAGACCAGGACTGCCCAAAAAAATGCCCTTTCGCATTTAAATGAAGAATATTGTCTGCTGCAGTAACATCTTCCTTAGGACTTCCTGCCATTTTTCCAACACCAGCAGTTCCAGTATGAATTCCAGAAGCACCTGCAAGGCGGGCAAACTTAGATAAAACTAAAACAGAAAAACCAAAAGCATTTTCCTTTCTTGTAAACGCTCCATGTGCAGCCCTGTGAAAATGAATAAAAACATTAGGATATCTTCTTCTTAATGTCTGAACAGCCATCCATCCTGCAGTAATTCCATCAATCAAAAAAGCATAACTTCCTTTTTCAAATCCAGCACTAATAATTAAATCACATCTTCTAATCATCTCATCAAAATCAGGAGAAGAAACATTAAATGAATGAACCTTCTTTTTCCCTGTTTCTTTTACTGCCTTGCCCATTGCCTCTTTTACAAACCTGACCATCTTATCATACTGGCAAAAATCCTGGTCAGCCTGCGGTTCATCATTCTTAACAAAATCTCCTCCCCCAACCCAAAAGTCATAACAAACCTCTGCATATTCCGAAGCTGTAAGCCCAATCTTTGGCTTTATTATTGTCCCCAAAATCGGCCTGCCATAAACATTAAGATATTTTCTCATCTCCTCTAGAGTATAAGACGGTCCGTCATACTGCTCAAGCATAGATGAAGGAAACCACACATCAAGTAATTTTAATGCAGAAACTTCCTTCATTCCTAAAACATTTCCAACAACAAAAGTCAAAATATTCTGAACATTTCCTTTTCTATCAAAAATTCTCCACGGATAAGCAATCCATACTAAATTTTTTTTCAAATCAATTTTGTAAACTAAAGCATTTAATTTTCTCGAAAAGGCAGTTTCTGTTTTTACTTTAAAATTTGTTCCAGTAGAAGATTCTGCTGCAACCTCTGCTGCTGCCTGAAGGATATTCAAACCTTTTCCAGGCAATAAATGAAAAACTCCAAGCAGGTACTCTCCCCCCTGAATATTCTTTAAATTGAAATTTACATAAGCCTTCTGCTTGTCATTCAGACTTGAAATAAGTTTCTTGATTTCTGCACTCTCTTTTTTATTTGACTTCTTCATATTATATGCTAATTAATTAGTTAAATGAGTTTTAAAATCTTTAGCTAAACACGAAAACTGGTTCCTTAATGAGTTATGATTTGAGCTAAGTTTTGCAGTGTTTATTGCAATAGTAAAAGTTATGCCAAGATTAAGTATCACCAAAGCAACAATAATATCCTCACTATCCCACGAACCTCCGAGAATCTTCTTTATAATTTGATAAGAAACAAACAACCCAAAAAGAATAAAGATTATTACAAAAATTATTTGGAGTATATCAATAACCTTTTTCATATTATTTAATTGCTAACCATATTGACAGCAGGATTATAATTAATGCAGACACACCCATTAAAATCCAGAATAAAATTTGCTCTAATTTCATTTTTATCATCTTTTACTTACTAAACTTATAAACTTTATAAATGTTTCAAAAAATTCCAAAAGCAAAAACTATCTTCTCCCAAATCCTCCAAGCTTTCTCCGAATTATCTGATAAACCCCCTGCTCCCTAGGAAGTCTCATATGTCCCGTCCCTGCAAGAGTATGATTCTCAATCTCAGTTCGTCTTGTATCCTGCACATCCCTCGAATCCAAACCTCTTCCCCCTAAAATACCTGAAAACTCTCCAGTTATAACAACAACTTTTTTTACATTATTTGGAACAATTCTTTTAGGAGAAAATAAACTTTTCTTATGAGTAGGATCAAGATAAAACAGAATCTCAATAGGAATTCCCTCTGAACAACACCTGTCTGCAATATGCCAAACCTCTTCTGCCCCTGCACTATACCCTATCAAAAAAATCTTCTTGGCATATTTGTCCGCTGTTCTTATATTTTCCATATGCCTGCTCCAGTCTCCAGAACTCGCATCATAAGCCATATTCCTATTAGACTCAAAATATAATCTCTGCATAAGTTGATGAACACTATCCTGTGAAAATGGCTGAAGCCCCTCTATTCCAACTGCAAAAAAATCAGACTCCCTAATTTTCTGTTCAATCCCCTCCTGAGAAAGTCTATATCTCTCAAAATTAGGAGATACACACCCAGAGGAGTATAAAGAAATTGCAGAAGATAAAACAATAGGGATTGCTTTTCTCATCAGAATAATAAAAAGTCTGAGTTTTTAGATATTATGGTACTGTTAAGCAACTATCAAACCGAAAATGGGATGATATTATGCCTCTCATTATCATATACTTGACTAACCTCCTCTTTATATTAATTAATTGCTAATTGTCGCCAGACAATCATTTTATCCTTTTTCAAAAAACTAATTCAACAGGGTTGTGGATAGAATTACAAGTTCATTTAATTTATACTAAACCAACTACCTTGCCTTTCCTGTCCCTCAACTCGAAAGAATACTTCTCTTCAAGACTACTTAAAAAATCTCTTAATACTGCATAATCTAAATCATAAAAACAATATGTCTTCTCTTTTTTAGAGTCATCAATATAATGCTGATTCTCAAAAATCGTTCCAGGATATTCTGATAAAATTAAATCTTCTAACTCTCTCGAATGAGTAAATAAATCAACTTTTTCAGGAACTCTTATGCCCTCATTTGACTTTTTCCAGCTCATATCCTTCTTTGACATCCTTGACACTCCAGCCCCTCTCTTTCAAAACATCCCTCAACTCATCAGACTTTTTCCAATTTTTCTCTCTCCTAAAATTTTCCCTCTCATCTGCAATTTTTTTAATTTCTTTTGGGATTTTTAATTCCTCAAACTTTAATAAATCAAGACTAAAAACCCTGTCCATCTCCTCAATTGCCTTGATTTTTCCTTTAGCATCTTTATCTCTCAGAAGTTTCCATAAAACAGCAAGAGCATTTGGAGTATTAATGTCATCATCCATTGCCTTCTTAAATTCCTCAATATACCCACTATTCTTTTTCTTGTCATCTTGCAATTCTTTTATAATGTTCTTCAATCTCTCATACGAATTCTTAGCATCTTCTAAAGACTGCTTTGAAAAATCAACTGGTTTTCTGTAATGAGTTGAAAGAACAAAATATCTTATAACCATCGGCTCATACTCTTTAAACAAATCTCTGATTGTCTTAAAATTTCCCAAAGACTTTGACATCTTCACACTATCAACATTAACCATTCCATTATGAACCCAATAATTTACAAATTTCTTTCCATAACCTGCTTCTGATTGCGCAATCTCATCTTCATGATGCGGAAAAATTAAATCATTGCCTCCAGAATGAATATCCAAAGGCAATCCGAGAATATTCGCAGACATCGCAGAACACTCAATATGCCATCCCGGTCTTCCTTTTCCCCATTTAGACTCCCATAAAGGTTCATTTAATTTTGAAAATTTCCATAAAACAAAATCCTGCGGATTTTTCTTTAAATCATTTGACTTGACTCTTGCACCTGCTTTTAAATCTTTAATTTTCTGATGAGAAAGTTTTCCATAATTCTTAAATTTAGAAATATCAAAGTAAACTCCATCTCCATCAATAACATAAGTGTACCCTTTTTCTTCTAATTTCTCAACAAGCTCAATCATTTCCTTTATGTATTCTGTTGCTCTTGGCTGAATTGTCGGCTTCTTCACATTTAATTTTGCATAATCTTCTAGATGAAATCTTAAATTTTTCTCTGAAAATTCTTTAATATCAACTCCCGCCTCATTCGCAGCTTTAATTATTTTGTCTTCAATATCAGTTATATTTGAAACAAATTTTACATTATATCCGAGAAATTCCAGATACTTTCTTAAAACATCAAAAGATATTTGCTGTCTCGCATGTCCAAGATGCGGTATGCCATTCACAGTCGGTCCGCACGAATAAAACTTCACTTCTTCCTTACTGGATGGTTTGAATATTTCCTTCTTTCTTGTAAGAGTATTGTATAATTTTAAAGCCATACATTACAAAGATAATTCAGTTTTATAAATTTTGAGTATTTCTGATTAGAATATTCCTTTCTTGATTACTTCAACAAAGAAAGAGTTTATACCCACAACCGACTCGGGGGTGGTACGAGTATCTACAACAGTAATCTTAAATTTCTGCCTACAGGTAATAGTCCCATCAGGAATCTGGGTTTTTATTGTCGTAAACAGAGTATTGCTCTCTAATTTATCAAACTCATAAAATGTATTAAAAGTATATTGAAACCACGACTGTAAGTCTGTAACCCCATTAATACCACAGTCATTAGCTAAATTTGAAACTTCAATTTTAAACTTTAAATCACCTAAACCAGTTACAGCTCCACCACTTTTTGGCTGAGCCCCAATGTTTATGTTCCCAGCATCACCTCCGGACTTTAATCTTGCAGTATTATCTGCACCTAGCTGGATTACAAAATTAGAACCTGAATCTGAGAAAAGCCCCACTATCTGCGAACGAACCTGAGTATTAGTTATATCTGCAACATCTATTGCACCGCCCATAATATTCTTTACCAAAATTAACCCTAAAACTAGCATACTCATCGCAAGAACCACAATTACAATTGTTCCTATGGATAATTCAATTGCCGCTCTTTTTGAAATGTTCCTCATCTTCGTTTTTTAAATTTTTTAATCCGTCTAGGCAAAGCATTATCCGCAGCAGACTTTCCAAACCAGAATCTCCAGAAAGGCTTTATTCCAATAATCACTGCCAATGCAAAAAAGACCCATGTCCATCTCTCAATAAAATCAATTGCAAAAGAAAACAATCCAACAATCCATAATGTAAACATTATAACAGAAATTTTAATCAATGCTATATCTGACGTATACAGATTGCTCACACTCTTTTCCATTCCTTTCTTAAATTATGATTATTTATAAATGTTTTGAAATTTTTGAAATTTTTGCAAAAAATGAGGGCGAGAGGGAATCTCCTCACAATCTTCATTTCACAAAATATTCAAAGATTATTCTGGTTTGTTCAAAGCAGATTGTTTGCCCTCAACCGTCTCGGGTTCGATTACAGAAATGGAGGCGAGAGCGAGCCCTATCATTTAAGTAAATAAAGATAAATATAAAAATGATGGGGCGAGAGGGAATCGAACCCTCGACCTACCGGTCTTCAGCCGGACGCTCTCCCACTGAGCTACCGTTATAGTCCTGTGAATTATTTTATACTCACAAGATCCCCATGGAGCTCAGGTTCCAGAGAACCCCTAAAATTACTTGTTAAAAGAGCTTTTAAGCTTTGTTGTTTATCATTACAAAACCCAATTTTATTATAAAATTTTATTACCGACTCTCCAAGAATATAAATTTTTATTTTTGTGGTGACTATTTCATCCTTACGGACACATTTACTTTTTGGAAGAGTTATTGTTGTAGAAATATCAAAATATTTTTTTAGTCCACTGCAAACTTCCTCCATAAAAAACACTCCATCCTTCAGTAACTCTTCTGATTTCCACATCTCTAACCTAATCTGAGGCATTCGTCTTTTTTTCTCGTGCATAATACTTCCCTCACAAGTAAACATCCTCTGACAAAAAGCTCTGAAGCATTCCTTATCCTCTTTTATCCATCTCGGTAAGGAAAATTTTGTCAAAACCTTTTGTCCGGCAGGAACCCCGCAAAGAAAAAGAATTCTAGCAATAGGGGAACAATTTATTCCAAGATTAAAACTCTCTCCAAATTTATTGGAAGTACATTTTCTTATTTTGCCAGAAATGTTAAATAGTCTCTTTATTCTCTCATTAAAATTGTCTAATTCACTAACAGACCTTGAAGTAAAGTCCATCCTCCAAATAGGGCTTCCTTGTAAATGTCCATCGCATATTAAGTCTGCAACAACTCCGGCCAATAATGGGCTAGACATCACTGGAAAAAACCTTTTGTAATCCTCCAGATGATTTAACCTGTAACTCCTTGTTTTGTAAGTCTCTAAAAATTTGCTGTATCTGAGTACTTCTCCCATATTCAAGAAAGAACAGAGTAATAAATAAATATTTCTATCAAACAACATCCGTTAAAAAAGACCTATTTCCCTCCTCCTTGCATATGTCTGAATCACTCATAAAACATATTAAATGTTAAACTCTAAGGGTTTTATTATACTCAAAAGTAACAATCAAACAACCACAAATATAAAAACCCTGCTGACTAAATAATAAAATGAAAAGAGCAGCAAAAATAATAATACAAGGAACAGTCCAGGGAGTTTTCTTCAGGCAGTTCTGCAAGGAAAATGCAGAAAAACTAAACATAAAAGGATTTGTAAGAAACCTGGAAAACAGCAATGTTGAAATAATCGCAGAAGGAGACTCTGAAAATATGCTGAAATTTATTGAAATTCTGAGAAAAGGCCCTGCCTACGCTCAAATAAGGAATGTAAATGTAGAAGAAAAAAAGTATTCAGGCGACTTAAAAGATTTTAAGGTTCTAAGAATATAATTATAACTCTCTCAAAACATATTTAAATAAACTTTCCTCTCAAATTAGGATGGCACGTGGAGACGAAATCACCAAAGAAAGATTAAGAAAACTTGAAGAGATGAGAAAACAAGGAATAAACCCCTATCCTCACAAATTTAAAAAAAAAGACAATGCATCAGACTTGCAGAAAAAATACTCTAAATTAAAAGATGAAGAGTTTGGAAAAGAAGCAGTTATCGCAGGCAGATTAATGACTTTAAGAAATCTCGGAAAAATCGCTTTTGGTAATATCCAAGATTTTTCAGGAACAATCCAGATTGTTCTTCAGGATGGGAAAACAAAAAAACAAATTTTTGATTTGCTGAATAATTTCATTGATACAGGAGATATAATTGGTGTAAAAGGAAAAGTATTTAGAACCAAAAGAGGAGAGCTTTCTGTTTTAGTTGATGAAAAAGGCTCCTTAGAAATTCTGACAAAATCAATAAAACCTCTCCCTGAAAAATTCCACGGCTTGCAGGATAAAGAAGAAAGATACAGAAAAAGATATCTTGATTTGATAATGAATCCTGAAGTTAAGAAAGTTTTTGAAAAAAGAGAAAAAATACTCGAGTCAATAAGGGAATTTTTAAAATTAAAAGAATTCAATGAAGTTGAAACACCATATCTTCAGACAGTTTATGGCGGTGCTGCTGCACGCCCCTTTAAAACTCATATTAATGCTCTTGACATGGATTTATTTCTGGCAATCTCCCCTGAATTATACCTAAAAAGATTAATTGTTGGCGGCTACGAAAAAGTCTTCACAATAGCAAGAAATTTTAGAAATGAGGGAATAGACAGATGGCACAACCCCGAGTTTACTATGATGGAGATTTATCAGGCATACGCAGATTATAATGATATGATGAAGCTGACAGAAGATTTATTTGAATATGTTGCAAAAAAAGTCAATGGAACAACTAAAGTCAATTTTAAAGGAAAAGAAATTGACTTCAAGGCACCTTGGCAAAGAATGACAATGGCAGAAGCAATAAAAAAATTTGCAAAAATAGATGTTCTTAAAATGAATGATAACGAAATAGCAAAATTTGCAAAAGAGAATAAACTGGAATTAAAATCAGAAAAATGGGGTTATGCAGTTCAGTCAGTCTTTGAACATTTTTGTGAAGAAAAAATTGAGCAGCCAACATTTATAACAGACCATCCAATTGAATCAACTCCATTATGCAAGCAATTAAGAAACGGAGACAAAAGACTAATTGAAAGATTTGAACCCTTCTGTATGGGAACAGAACTTGCAAATGCTTATTCAGAACTAAACGACCCTATTCTCCAAAAGCAACTTTTAGAAGAACAGCAAAAAATGCTGAAAAAGGGAGATGATGAGGCAAATCCCTATGATAGTGATTTTGTAAATGCAATTGAAATAGGACTTCCACCAACAGGCGGGCTTGGAATTGGAATAGACAGAATGATAATCCTTCTAACCGGACAGGAATCAATAAGAGACATAATTCTCTTCCCATTTATGAAACCAGAAGAAAATCAGGAAAACAAATAAAATGTCCTAATA
>Ga0247841_10011857_pt1 | contig 11488 bp, 15 predicted proteins | sample LaCruzMarch2015__2_FD_192410 | JGI IMG/M metagenome (GOLD analysis project Ga0247841, IMG submission 192410) | Freshwater microbial communities from meromictic Lake La Cruz, Castile-La Mancha, Spain - LaCruzMarch2015_18m | ecosystem: Environmental > Aquatic > Freshwater > Lake | place: Spain...
CATATTTTTCTTGTTTAATGAAATAGGTTTTTACTGACATTTCTACTTTTGGATAACACCTCCAAGTCCATTTTTTCATATCACGAACAAAAAATAAGTAAAATCAGTTTTTTGAAATTCCTATATATTAAAAAAAGCCCAGTAAAAAACTGGGGTTTTATGGGGTAAATAATTAATTCATTTGCTGGTTAAGACATGCTTCGACATCAAGCGTTTCTTCAAGAGAATACACGGGTACTCTCTCAAGTGCAGTTTCGACTCTAGATGGATCAACACACAATGCACAAGAGGAGTAATGGACACAATTATCAATATTGCCACCCTGACAAAATGGTCCAGCTTTTGCATTCATCGAAACAAATACCTCCAGCTTGGTTGGAATCTTTAAAGCTTTTTTTGCTGTTTTTTCGCGGTTTTCAAATACATCTTCGGTAATTTGACTTAGGCCTATAAATGGGCCATTTCTAAATTCTTTTGCCATAATATGTTTTTTTTAATTTTTGTTGAAAATACTATATATATTTTATATTAAATAGCAATACTATTTTATTGGACGGATTAGATAGTTAAAGACGGATTGGACAAATTAGATTCTATCCCGTTCATCCCCCTCGTCCTTATCCCCTATTCCCTCCATTCTATCTATTCTATCCATCCCGTCTATTAGTCTATTCTGTCTAGTTAATTAGTGCCCGCATAAATATAGCTGAGCTTTGGCCAACATTGAGGGATTCCTTGATACCATACATAGGAATATGCACGACGTGATCTACCAATACTAATGTTGAATCGAGCACCCCATCGACTTCATTGCCGAATATGATAGCCACACCAGATGAAGTATTTTTTTTGAAAGTATCTAAAGGAAGAGAATCTTTGGTTATTTCTGCTGCGATGACCTGCATTCATTGTTTTTTAGCAAACTCAATAGCATCTGGTGTATGACCAAATTGTTGCAATCCGACAGTTTTTTCCGCGCCAAGCGATGTCTTTACAACTTTCTGCGTATCCTCTGGCGATGGTGTATATCAGGTCAATCGGACCTGCCATCCGAGCGCGTCTGCGGTACGGATAATATTTCCTACATTGTAGGCAGAGCGAATATTTTCGAGAATAACGACGTTCATTACTGAAGATTTCAGATGATTAAAAAAGATTTCAGATGATTGTGACATACTAAAAACTTTGATATAATGGATATTATCTTATTACAAACTATGACTTTTTTATGCTTTCCTTTTACGAAGAAGGTAACGAATTCCGACTCGAATCAATGCAACAATAATAATTCAGTACACAATATATTTAAAAATATGATTGTATTCGAGTACCTTTTCTCGATTTTTTCCCAAGACATATCCAGCGATAAACAAAACAAGATTTCGCAATCCCGCTCCTAAACAGGTATAAAGAACAAAATGTCAGAGATCCATTTTTGCTAGTCCTGCAGGGATAGAGATTAACTGACGAACTGCTGGAATTAAACGACCAACAAAGGTAGATACTTTTCCATGTTTGCGAAAATATTCTTCTGCATTTTGGATAGATTCTTTACTGAGCAATAATAGGTGTGCCCAGCGAGTATTGGCCAATCTATATATAATTCTTCTTCCCAATCGTAATGCAAGATAATAATTAACAAACGCTCCAAGCAATGCACCTACAGTCGCAGATAGCATAACTCGTCGTCCATTTAAAAGTCCTTGTGCTACTTTTCGTCATGCAGGTGGAACAATAACCTCTGAAGGAAAGGGAATAAATGAGCTTTCGATAATCATCAATAATCATACAGTCCAATAATTGACATGCGTCATATACCAATCTATTAGCGGCTGAAGAAACTCCATATTACTTCTTTATTTAAAAAATAAAATAAATGTATATTTTATATATATGTATATTTGTTTATCAACGGAATATAATTTACAAAAAAACCATTTGCATTACTCTGATATTTTTTTATGATTTTTTTAGTAAACATAAACAATAAAAATATGAAAATAAAAAAAAATAGTTATAATCTACAAAAACATTGGGAAAGTTTTTTTATTTGGAAATGTTTGCTCATTACATATGCATACGGAAAGATTTATTTTGCCTACATGTTTCTCAAAGAAAAAGATGAAGATAGCTATCTTTTAAGAACTGATGAGACAGCTATGTCAGTAATGAGTAGAAAACAAATGAATGTGTACTTTGGATGTATACATAACATACGCTCTAAAGTAGGAAAACATGGTACAGTAATTGGTTTATAGTAAATAATTTTGAGTCGGAATTCCGACTCTTTTTTTATATTACCTGTATGAATATTATCGTCCATAGTTCCTCGCCTGCCCTCGGTATGCCCGGATCCCTTTTACTTAATCTTTAATATCATTAACAAAGTCTTTACTTTCCTCCTCTCTTTTGAGTCTATTGATTCCACCACTGATGGAACTTTTTCTTTTGCTCAATACATAACTACGTAAATGATACTGATAATATCTTGGATTGGGTAGGATAGCTGCGAGTAATGTCGCTTGGTAGCGAGTTAGTTTAGCTGCTGAAGTATTGAAATAATATTGTGAGGCTTGTTCGATTCCATAGATACCATCTCAGAATTCTACGATATTGAGATAGACTTCAAGAATCCTTTGTTTGCTTCGTCAGAGTTCAAGCAATACCGTGAAATATCATTCTAATGCTTTCCTAAATATCGAACGTCCTTGCCAAAGAAAAAGATTTTTCGCAGTCTGCTGAGTTATAGTGCTTCATCATACACTCAAAGATTTTGATTTTACATTTGATTCTACGGCATTCCAGATAGCATCGAAATCAAAACCATAGTGGTCTAGAAATTTCTGGTCCTCACCTGCCATCACGGCATACATGCTATACGATGAAATATTTTCTATAGGCACCCGGGTATATTTGAGAACAATCGGTCTGCCATCTACAATCTGATCTACAAACCTAATCACCATAAGTGGCGTCATACCTATGTTTTGTCGTTTATAGAGAATAACAAAATATATGGAGGTAATAAAAAAAATCAGCAACAAAGACCTAAATCGTCCTTCTAGCTTCCGTCGGAAATGTTCTCGATGTCGGCGTAATGTACTCATATGTTTTTACAAAAATAATATATCTATATATATATTTTACTGACCAAAAAACAAAGGTTTTGTTTCTCGCTGGAAATTCTTCTTCGTTTTAGTATCAAGACATACGTATCAAGACATAAGACTAAAAATCTTGATACTTGATACCTGCCTACCGCAGGCAGGCTTTATACTTGTGTCTAAAAATGATTATTGGTCTCGCTCCTATGGATGGATTTACTGACTGTGCCTTTCGCCAAATCGTGAAAGAAATTTTTGAAAAATATTGAGAAAAAAATAAATATGAGTTACTCTTATGGACGGAATTTATGAATGCTGACGGCTATATCATCAATCCTCCTGGAGTAATAAAACATTTACTCACCAGCAAAGAACAATCCCCCGTTATCGCTCAGATTTTCTGAGGAAACGAAGAGATGTTACTGAAATGCTTTTCTGACATTCAAACTAAATATTTCAATAATTGAAAATTGCGAAGTCCAGCCAAAGCTGGGAAAATTGAAAATTGAAAATTTAATTTCTCGTGACTGGAGCTTAATATGGGTTGTCCTGCGAGAAATGTCATGAATACGTGATGAGGGAGCGCGTTATTGAAAGACAGAGAAACAACATTAGCGATTATAAAAAAGCTTTCGTGAATAATAAAGATGCCATTGAGTATCAAGACGAGAACTGGTATCGATAATAACGATAAAAAAAATCAGATGAAATTTTTGATAGAAGTCAGTAAATACGTCAGCATGATTACTATTCACTGAAGGACCGTGAAGCAAGGCTATTCGTGAGATGCCGATTGGGAATTTATATATAAACTAAAAAAAGAAATACAGGGAGCAAGGAGCAAGGAGCAAAAAATAATAAACAAACAACAAAATCCTGCTCCTTGAAACCTGCTCCTTGAAACCCAATGTAAAGTAATCTGAAATTGATGAATACATTCGTATGAAGATATCGAAGCATTCACGGGCAATTTGGATTGAGTTATGATTGGCCAATCAGCAGTCGGGAACCCGCGAATTTTTACGCCACATATACCGAGTAAAGAAGAAATAAAAGAAACTATTTTAAAACATCTCGAGTATATGATTAGCTACGAAATTTTTTTTCAAGAAGAAAAAGCAAAATATAAAGATATCTTAGCAATGCCCGAACATATACCTATGAATGTAAAAAATGTACAAACAATTACGCTTGCGGAATTTAGAAAGCATCTATTTCAATACGTAAAATGAATCCCGTGATCGAAAGAGTTTAAACAGAAAGTTAGCACGATAACCGAATACAAACCGCTCGTGAAAGAAATTCAGAAATTCTTCAAAATATAATATTTAAAAAAACGGTTATAAGAAGACTTATAAACCGTATAATTTTCTAATGATTAGTTTGGATTATTGACAGTACAATCATGATAATTGCAAGAAAAACAAATGGTGCGACTACACAAAAATTAATTGCACGTGCACCAAAATTACTCTTAAAAAGAGGTTCTGGACCTTTTTTTAGATTTTTATAAATTTTCATGGTTTGCTTTTTTTATTTATATTTTATATATAGATTTTATTTTAAATAAATCAAGTTTAATAAACTATTAAAAAAAGCTGACTAATAAAGCCAGCTTAAACAAAACAATATTTTTATATTATATTACTATTTTTGCTATTTCTGCAGCCTTTTCTTCACACACTGGTTTTTCACAGCAACGAATTTGTGATTTTCCATAAACTGCCTCTTGCGTAGATTCAGCTCCACAACCGGTTATACAGTCATCTTTTTGCCATTCCGTTTTATCTCTAAAGATAACTCCATGTTTATGAACCGGGTTCATATTTCCAATAATGTATCGGAGCAAATACACATCATCTTTTTTTATTGTTGATTTTTTCTTTTCAATGGCATTCCGCAATTCTTCTTTTATCTCCTTCACTCTTTCTTTTGTAGGGCGAACAAAATGTTTTGAAGTTTCATCATCATTCTCATTGAAGATAATACGAGCAGTTATTACCGTTTTTTCCATAAGTAATGATGGGTCTTTAATTAATTCATCCAAGAAGAATCCGTAGATCTTTTTTTTTGATACGTCTGATATTCTTTTGACCAAAAAGACTTGCTCTTTTTTTTCTTTATCTAGTGGATCAACTTGTACAATAAAGTTGTCAACTATTACTTCTGATAATTTTAATTTTGTTTCCATATATATTTTTATTGGTTTTGTGTTTTGATTTCTATTTTTATTATATCATTTTACTTATCAAAGTCAATCTTCATTTTTCTGGATTGCAATTTATCCTCTAACTACTAAAATACAAAATATATCTACATCTCTTTGTCTCCATTTAGTCTTCACATCCCCTTATGAATTACGAACGCTTTAATCACAATATATCCACGCCCCAAGTCCCTGGGTCCTCGTCCCTCAAAAAGAGCATCTTTTTGGTAAATATGAGCAAAGAGTTGAATCCATATTTTTCCCAATTGGCACTTCAAGGTATCGAAAAATATCTTGCTCAAGGAAAAAGAATCTGAATTCTCGTCAACAAGAAAGGCTACTCGTGATGAGTGATCTGCCACGAGTGCGGACATATCCCTAAGTGTAAAAATTGCTCAGTCAGTATAAGTTATCATAGATTAATTTCTGGTGAAACGATAGGGCTTTGTCATATCTGCAAAACGCAATATAACGTCCCTACAAGCTGCCCAGAATGTCATAGCAAAAAAATAAAAGAGTTTGGACTATGAACACAAAAAGTCGCTGAGTATCTCAAAAACGAATACAATAAAGACGCATTGATTATCGAATCAGAAACTGTGAATTCTCCGAATAAAATAGCTAAGGTTTTTGAAATTCTGAGAAAAAATAACGCGAGTGAAACGAGCAAATTACGCGAAGCAAATACCACCGAAGGTAAATTACCAGGACAGATAGTAATTGGTACTTCCCTGCTTGCTACCCCACCAAAAGACTATAATTTTGATCTCATCATTTTTTTGAACGCAGATTTGTGATTGAATATCCCAGATTACACCTCAGCAGAAAGGAATTTTTATTTTCTGTATGAAGCATTCGTAAAACATCAGACCGCGAATTTCATCGTCCAATCGTTCAATCCAGATCAGTATAGTATTCGTTCTGCATGTCAGATGAAAAAAGATAATTTTTATGAAAAAGATAATGAATTTAGAAAAGTGAATGGCTATCCTCCCTTCGGAGAGATTTGTGTAATATTGTATAAAAATGAGATTGAAGAATCATTATTTACTAAAGTCGATACCTTGTATAAAGATCTCCTCTATCTCAAAGAAAAATATGAATTGAAAGATATAGAAATCTATTCTACACCACCATTGATTTATAAAATGTTTGGAAAATATAGATACAATATTATTTTGAAATGACCCAACGTCAGGCAATTTATGGACATCATCTATACGAAACTTAACCTCGCAAAGAAAGGGTTTAAGGTCGATTGGATGGCGGAATCTATCGTGTAGATTATGAAGATTAAAAGATTATGAAGATTAAAAAATAGGTAATTTAGTTAGTAAGCTAAATCTTTTAATTTTTTAATATTTTAATTTTTTAATTTTTTAATAAATTAAAAAAACTCCGCTGAAATACTCAGACGGAGTGGTTTTTTTATTGTTTTATTATCTGTTGGAAATAAAGCTTCTGAGACTCAGTAAATTCCATACCCATACGCAGATTATGTTTTTTTAGAAACGATCTTACCTCATCCAAGGATTTTTTCCCAAAGTTTCTAAATTTTACTAAATCACTTTCTGAATGAGATAATAATTCCCAAATATACTTAACATCGTCCCCTAAACAATTCAACACGCGAACAGAAAGATCAACATTATATATCTCTTTAAAAAATATTTCCGGATATCCATCTTTGTATGGATTTTCTCTTTGTGGATTATATTTTTTCTCTAAATCGAGAAGATTTTTTTTGAATTCTTCTGTCAAATCACTTATTTCTTGTTGATGTTTTTGTTTCATTTCTTGTCGTTCTCGCCAAGCATTACTGATTGGGTAGACCTCTTTTTTTAAACTTTTCAATCTTTTTATTCCTCTTTCACGATTCAGTCTCATCATTTCCTTACCTAGTTCCAAACTATTACCAATTTCTTCTAATGTTTGAGGATCGCATCCGATGCCGTAATACTTATGAAGCACACTTCCAATTCTTCCAAAACAACTTCTTTCTATGATATCATCAACCCATAAGCATACCTCTTTGGTAAGCAGAGGTGCTAGATATTCTCTGTTTGTTTCGGCATAGCGTTGTATAATATCATCCACGAAATGCTGATGTTTTTCCCAACAGAATTGTTTATACGTGAGCGTGATTTTTGATGTGGAAATATCACGAAGATATTCATTCCAAACACTTCCTACTTTTGGTGGAGTGTAATAGTATCCCGTAAAAAGGTCATCCAGCAATCTACGATATCCTTCGGGAACATCATCCGTATACTGAATCTTAGTGAATGATGTGATGGCTGGCAGAGCATATTCCAAAGTCTGGATAATTCTGTTTTCTTCCAATTCATCAGCCAAGATTGGTTGGAGTTGATTTTTAAATTCCTTATCCCCCCAAGATATTTCCCTATATCTACAAACCAAATCTGCATATACTTTCATCATTATTGGCTTTGATTCGGTCAAGCCATATGGATTTCGCTTATTCAGTTTCATACAATAATTGACTACTGTACTCTGAGATATACTCAGCATTTTTTGGATAACAATGCTTGGCATGCCAAGTTCAAGCAATAAAACTAACCATGCTTTTTTGCTTTCAAATACTCTGTCGTCGTTCATATTTTTATTTTTATTAATTTATTTTTTACTTTTTTTATTTTTAATCTTATATATAAATACTATATAAAGTCAAGTTTAGCTTTTTTTTTAAAAAAAACTCCGCTGAAATACTCAGACGGAGTGGTGTTTTTATTTTTTTGGTGTCATAGTTTCGAAATATGCTATATCGGCGGTAGAAAATACCATTCCAAACTTCAGGTTTTCCTTAGCAAGAATGGATTCTATTTCCGGTACAGACTTTTTACCAAAATTGCGGAACCTACAAAGATCAGTAACATTATGGATATACACTAACAATTCCCATATGTATGTAATATCGGCAGAACGTAAACAATTATATACCCTTACACTCATTTCTATATCCTGTATATTTTTAAGCAAAAATGGATTTTTTTTGTAATCACTATCTATGCTTTCTCCTAATTCTCTCAATTCAGGATTTCCAGAATCCGATAACAGCTGTTTGTATCGTGTATCAATGTCCAAGATTTTTTGTTGTATCTTATGTATTTCTTCTTTATGATCTTGCTTGAGTTTGTTTTTTTCCTCCCAAGCATCGTTTATATAGCAAAAGTTTTTTAACAAATTTCTTTTGATTTTATGTAATCCTTTTTCTTTTATTTGACGGATACATTCGCTGGTTTTGCCATATGAAATTGCTATTTCTTTCAACGACTTAGGCTTGGCTTTTAATCCATAATATGCGCTTACAATATCTTTCTGTGGCATTACTATCCCATCGATTATTTCATCAATAATTTTAACTATTGAAGAAGTAGCAATCGGACCAATACGTTTCTCTCTGATTTCATCTGCATATTTTTGAATAATATCATCGTACACAAAATGCCGACCTTCCCAGATAAATTGTTTGGATTGAGGAACTTCTACCTGCAAATCAGCAATCTCTTTAAGATATTTTTTCCACAGATATATTTCCAAAAACTTTGCCTCATATCCCCATATATCTTCTAGGAGATTACGATATGCTTGTTGAATACTATTATGAAATCTAATTTTTCGGAAACAAATGATTGATGGTAACGCATTGCGGATAATCTGAATAATTTTTTCTTCTTCCAATACTTCTGCCAATACTTTACAAAGCTTTTCTACAAATTTTCCATCTGTTAATTCTGACTGACGGAATTTGATATCTGCATACAGTTTTAACATTTGAGGCTTTGCGGTATCAAGAGGAATAATTTTCCCTTCCCATCCATTACCTTCACGAAGTTTAATTATGTATACACCAACAGTTGATGCAGAAACATCAAGCATGAATTGTATTACCAATGTTGGCATACCTAAATTGAGTAACTCAAGCAGCCATTGTTTTTTGCTTTCAAAATTTCTATCGTCATTCATATTTTTATTTTTATTAATTTATACTTTTTTGTTTTTGTTCTTATATATAAATAACTCATAAAGTCAAGAATCAATTAAAAAAACTCCGCTGAAATATCAGGGAGTCCATATTGTAAAAATTTATTCGACTTTGCCCGTAGCATACTCGTAGGCAGCCTTGTTTCTGCCTAGCCACTTATTATACTCATCATCACTCATCTTATCCGATGGTGTAAAGAGAATAATGCTATCACCCTTAGTTAAAGCTATGTAGGTAACATTTTTGCCTTGAACAAACCGTGGAACATAACTGATCTCGTCCTGCATGTAATCATGTGAAACCAAACTCAGAAAAAACGGAGATGGCTCAGGTTCAGATACAAATAACGACATTATTTTATCATTCATTGGAACTTGTATATTTGTATTACTCTTGGAATAACACAAATAGAGCATTAATACAAGACAAAAGAGACAAAGAACACCATATTTACCTATTTTTTTCGGACAGCATTCTCCTGGGAGAATGTTTTTTTCTGTGGTTTGATTTTCCATATTTTTTTTGTTTTTGGTTTTTGGTTTCTCTATATATAGGTAAATAATCGATAAAGTCAATTTTTGTTTTAGTTACCTCACCCCCTTACCCCCTCTCCATGCAATGGGGAGGGTTGGGGTGGGGTAACTAAATTAAAAAAAGCTCCACTCGAAAATATCGATGGAGCTGTTTGTATTGTGATAATTTTTTATGCATGTGGCAACCTTTTCAACCATTTTAAGCTTTTGATATACTGCCAGAAAGTTCGTTCCGGAGAAGCTTGATACACCTGTAATTCAATTTTCATATTTTCTATCTCATCGTTTTTCTCCTGAATCACTTCATAGATATCTTCTTTAGGATAAGCAATCAAGGGTCTATTGCGAAATGTTCTAGCTATTTTTCTAAGAGAAATGGGGATTTCATTAAATTTATATGAACTAAGGATGTCATATTCTTCCTTGAACTTTTTTATGTATTTTGTTTCTTTTTCAATTTTTTTACCTAGTTCATTCTCCATATTTACCATACGGATATCACGCATTCGCAAAAGAATTGAGGTGATTGATATAATAGATACTAGACAAACAGGAAGTACTAACCTAGTATAATGAAAAGCAACCACAATGATCAATACTAGCAAAATACTTGTGAGTATAGTCATCCAAACTTCTTTCCTTTTTGTTTTTTCTAAACCTCTTTGAAATCCAGAGATTTTTTGTTCTTGAGTTTTTTCAATATCTGTTTTCATGTTTTTATATTTTTTGTTTTTTTTATTTTATTTTTATATACTTATACATAAATTACCTATAAAGTCAATAGTTATTTTTATATTCATACTAAATAAGCAATTAACTTACCCCAGTAAGTCACGAGAGATATGACCTCTTACAACTCTGGACGGAAGTCCTGAGTTTATAAAAAAAGCTCCACTCGAAAATATCGGCGGAGCTGTTTGTATTATAAAAATATTTTATCTATGTGGTAATTTTTTTATCCACTTCCAGCTTATGAAGTACTGCCAGAAATTTCGTTCAGGACAATCCTTATAGACCTGCAGTTGTATTTCCATATTTTCTATCTCAGTTTCTTGCGCCTTAATTACCTTATAGATATCTTCTTTTGGAGGATAAATCATGGATGTATAGAGTAACGTTTCAGCAGTTTTCCTAAGTGAAATAGGGATTTCAGTAAATTTACATAAACGAAGGAGTTCATATTCTTCTTTGAACTTTTTTATGTATTTTGTTTCTTTTTCAATTTTTTTACCTAGTTCATTCTCTATATTTATCATACGAATATCACGCATTCGCAAAAAAATTAAGATGATTAATATAATAGATACTAGACAACTAGGAAATACTAACCTAGTATCATGAAAAGCAACTACAATGATCAATACTAGCAAAATACTTGTGAGTATGGTCATCCAAAATTCTTTCCTTTTTGTTTTTTCTAAACCTCTTTGAAATTTAAATTCGAGATATTCTTTATCCTCATTAAATTTCTGTTCTTGATCTTTTTCATTATCTGTTTTCATATTTTTTTTGTTTCCAAATTTATAGAAACAAGTGCAACAGAAAAGTTATAGGTTATAGTAGATAATTTTAACCTATAAGAGTCACTTATGAAAATATATCATCATATTACCGATGGAGACAGATGGCAGATATACGC
>Ga0247841_10011858_pt1 | contig 11487 bp, 7 predicted proteins | sample LaCruzMarch2015__2_FD_192410 | JGI IMG/M metagenome (GOLD analysis project Ga0247841, IMG submission 192410) | Freshwater microbial communities from meromictic Lake La Cruz, Castile-La Mancha, Spain - LaCruzMarch2015_18m | ecosystem: Environmental > Aquatic > Freshwater > Lake | place: Spain...
CGGACTATAGGAATTTCATAGGCAGGCTCGCTGACCCGGACGCGACCACCGTGGACCTGGATAAAATAGATCTCGTCGATGCCCTGAACCGAATTCTGATATTCAACTCAGAAAACAACCGCTGTAGCTACTTCGATTTCGAAGACAGCCAGCTCGTGCTTACGGCTCAAGGCCATGAAGTCGGCGCAGCTACTGAATACATCGATGTTGACAAAAAGGGAGAATTCCAGAAAATAGCCTTTCCCACGCGGAATTTTATAGAAATTCTCAACCACTTCGGCTCAAGCAAAATTAGGCTTACCTTCACCGGGAACGAAGGCCCTTGTGGAGTGACCGGGGACAAAGACCTCGACTACACAGTGATCATCATGCCTATGAAAATTATTGAAGAGACGTATTATAGTGAGGAAGAAGCGTAAATGGTCGAAGAAATCAAACAAACGCAAAGTTACACTGCTGACAATATCACTGTTCTCGAAGGACTGTCCGCAGTAAGAAAACGGCCCGCCATGTATATCGGGTCCACCGACATACGCGGCCTGCATCACCTCGTGTACGAAGCCGTGGATAATTCCGTGGACGAGGCTATGGCCGGTTTCGGTGACAAGATCACCATCAATCTGCATCTTGACAACTCGGTTACAGTCAGCGACCGAGGCCGCGGCATCCCTGTGGACATGCACCTCAAGGAAAACAGGCCGGCCGTGGAAGTGGTCATGACCGTTCTGCACGCGGGAGGCAAGTTCGATAACGATACCTATAAGGTCTCTGGCGGCCTGCACGGGGTGGGTATCTCTGTTGTCAACGCGCTCTCTGAATACCTCGAGGTAACGGTCAAGCGCGACCAAAAGCGTTACCGACAACGCTACGAACGCGGCGTGCCCGTCACCTCAGTCGAGGTGGTCGGCGTATCAAACTCCACGGGCACTACGATCCGCTTCAAGCCCGACGAGGAAATTTTTGAAACCAACCAGTTCAGCTTCGATGTTCTGCGCAAACGCTTCGAAGAACTCTCCTATCTCAACAAGGGCCTGGAGATTGAGTTCAACGACGAACAGACCAACCAACACGTTAGTTTCCGCCACGACGGAGGCGTCATCGAGTTCGTCAATGACCTGAACAGCGGTGAAACAGCGGTTCATGCGGTCATCTATGGCGAAGGCAAACAGGACAACGTCATTGTCGAGTTAGGCCTGCAATACAATACGGGCTACAAAGAAAACGTGCTCACTTTTGCCAACAATATCCGCACGAAGGAAGGCGGCACGCACCTCATGGGCTTCCGCACTGCCCTGACGCGCGCCTTGAATATCTATATCCAAAAATCTGACCTGTCCAAGAAGCTCAAAGAAAAAATCTCAGGCGACGACGTGCGCGAAGGCCTGACCGCAGTGGTGAGCGTCAAACTGCCCGTACCGCAGTTTGAGGGACAGACCAAGACCAAACTCGGCAATAGCGAGGTCATGGGCATTGTTTCGACCTTGGTCTATGACAAACTCAATACCTTTCTCGGAGAAAATCCTAAAGACGCCAAGCAGATCATTGAGAAGGTAGTGGACGCAGCGCGCGCTCGCGAGGCCGCGCGTCAAGCAAAGGAACTCGTGCGCCGCAAGGGCGCGCTTTCGGACAACTCTCTGCCTGGCAAACTCGCTGATTGCCAGAGCAAAAGTCCGGAAGACAGCGAGCTGTTCATTGTCGAGGGCGATTCGGCAGGCGGTTCGGCAAAAATGGGCCGCAATCCTAAATTCCAGGCCATTCTGCCCTTGCGCGGCAAAATCCTCAACGTTGAAAAGACGCGCTTCGACAAGATGTTGGCGAACAAAGAAATCAAGGCGCTGATAACGGCCATGGGCGCGGGCATCGGCATTGTCGGCAGCGACGACGTGGGCATCGATCTCGACAAGCTCCGCTACCACAAAATCGTCATCATGACCGACGCCGACGTGGACGGCGCGCACATCCGTACGCTGCTTCTGACCTTTTTCTTCCGGCAGTACGCGGAACTCATCGAAAAAGGCTACCTTTACATTGCCCAGCCCCCGCTTTATCGCGCGCATACGCGCAAGTTCGAACGCTTCATCAAGGACGACGCCGAGATGAATCTCTATCTCATGGAGCGCGTCAGCTCGGGACTGGTTGTGGTCGCTGAGAACGGCGTCGAGTTCACTGGTCCGCAGATCAAGGAACTGCTCGCCGCTGTCCAGTTTGTGCAGGACAAAATCCGCGAAGGCGAGAATATCGGCATAACGCGCGACATGTTCATGGCCTTTCTCAAATACCCGCGCAAACTCGATCCTTCGGCCTTTGACCAGGAGCACGACGGCGCGTTCATTGCCTATATGCAGGAGCAAGAATTTTCCGTGGACGTGCACGTTGAAGAAGATGAGGTCGAGAAACGGCACTATGTGCTCGTCGAGGACAAAAACGGCCATATCGCGAAACTCGGTGTCGAATTTTTTAACTCAAAAATGTACAAACAGGCCTTCGACGGTCTCCTAGACCTGAAAAAAATGTGCGGGGGCTTAAGCTTTTCTCTGCGCAAGAATGAAGAATTGCAGCCTGTACAGTCCATCTTCGACCTCTTGAAGGTAGTTCAGGACGAGGGCCGTAAAGGCATCAATATCCAACGCTACAAAGGCTTGGGCGAAATGGGCGCAGAGCAGCTCTGGGATACCACCATGGACCCGGAGAAACGCACACTACTTCAAGTCAAGGTCGACGACGCCATCGAGGCCGATGAACTGTTCTCCAAGCTCATGGGCGACAAGGTCGAACCCAGGCGCGAATTCATCGAGCGCAATGCCTTGAAAATAAAAGATCTCGATATCTAATTTTGCACACCAGGAAAGGAACGCGACGTGATTGAACCGATCAGTATTGAAAAAGAAATTCAACAGTCCTATCTTTCATATTCTTTGAGCGTCATCATCGGTCGCGCTATTCCTGACGTGCGCGACGGGCTCAAACCCGTGCATCGGCGCATCCTCTTTGCCATGCACGAGTTAAACAATACGCACAGCCAGCCGCACAAGAAATCCGCGCGCGTGGTCGGTGACGTGCTCGGTAAATACCATCCACACGGCGATTCAGCGGTCTACGACGCGCTCGTGCGTATGGCTCAGTCCTTTTCTATGCGCGACGTGCTCGTGGACGGGCAGGGTAACTTCGGCTCCATCGACGGCGACTCAGCAGCGGCCAGTCGGTATACCGAAGTGCGTATGACCAAGCTCACCAGCGAGTTTCTCGCGGACATCGAAAAGCAGACCGTCGACTACCGGCCCAACTACGACAACTCCTTGCAAGAGCCCATTGTGCTGCCCACCAAGGTTCCGAACCTGTTGCTCAACGGCTCGACCGGCATCGCAGTCGGCATGGCCACGAACATCCCGCCGCACAACCTGGGCGAGCTCATCGAAGGACTACTGCTCCTGCTCAACGAGCCCGAATGCACGGTGCACGACCTGATGCGCTTGATCAAAGGCCCGGACTTCCCGACCGGCGCCTCGATCTATGCTGGCCGCGGGCTCGAGGAAGCCTATACAACTGGACGCGGCTCGATCCGTATCCGCGGCGTGGTGGAAATCGAGGAACGCAAAAAAGGCTTCCAGTCCATTGTCATCAAAGAGATTCCCTACGCGCTCAACAAGTCCAGCCTAGTGGAGAAGATAGCCCACCTAGTGAACGAGCGCAGGATCGAGGGAGTCAGCGACCTGCGCGACGAGTCGGACCGCAAGGGCATCCGCGTGGTCTTGGACCTCAAGAAAGGGACCATTCCGGAGATAGTGGTTAACACGCTCTACAAATTCACGCAGTTGGAGAGTTCTTTTGGCGTCAACATGCTCGCCGTCGTCGAGAACCGGCCAAAGACCCTGAGCCTCAAACAGGTCCTGGTCTATTTTCTCGAACACCGGCGCGAGGTCATTATCCGGCGCTCGCATTTCGACCTGGACAAGAGCGAAAAACGCGCCCATATCGTCGAGGGCTTGCGCAAGGCCTTGGACTTCATCGACGCCATCATCGCGCTTATCCGCGCCTCGGCTAATCCGGCCGAAGCGAAGGAAAATCTGATGGTCGAGTTCGAGTTCTCGGCCGAACAGAGCCAGGCCATCCTGGACATGCGCTTGCAACGGCTCACGAACCTCGAACGCGATAAGCTTCTGGACGAGTACACCGAACTGTTAAAAACCATCGAATATCTAAAAAGCGTCATCGAACGCGAGGATGTGCTCAAAAGTGTCATCGGGCAGGAACTCCAAGAACTGCGGGAGTCCTTTGTCACCCCGCGGCGCACTGTGATCATGGATGAACCGCTGAGCGACATCGAGATCGAAGACCTCATCCCCGACGAGGAAGTGGCCATCACCTTGAGCCGGCGCGGCTACATAAAACGCACGCCTATAGACAACTACCAAACGCAGCGACGCGGCGGCAAAGGCATTGCCGGTGTGCAGACCTCGGAAGACGATACCGTGCATCGGTTCTGCACCACGTCCAACCACCAATTCTTGCTGCTTTTCACCACGCGCGGACGCATGCACCAGCTCAAGGTGCATCAGGTGCCTGAGGGCAGCCGTACGGCCAAGGGCATGCACATTGCCAACCTCTTGCCCCTGGAAAAAGATGAAAACATCGCCGCGGCGCTGACTATCCGTGAATTTTCGCACACGCGCTACTTCCTTTTCGTCACGCGCAACGGCTTGGTGAAACGCTCGGCCATCGAACAGTATCAGAACAGCCGGCGCGCTGGCCTGATCGCCGTGGGACTGCGGCCGGACGACGAACTCATCATGGTCTGCGAGATCGATGAAGAGGCGGAAGTCATTCTGGTTACCGAGCGCGGGCTCTCCATCCGTTTCAGGTGCAGCGACGTCCGCGCCATGGGCCGCAGCGCGGCTGGCGTTAAGGGCGCGAACCTGGCGCACAAGGACAAGGTCATGGCCGCCGTGGTCGTGGGCGACCCCGAACGTAACGAGCTTTTGACCATCGCGGCCAACGGCTTTGGCAAGCGCACGGCCTTGGAACACTATCCGCTTCAAGCGCGCGGCGGTCGCGGCGTCATCAACTTGCGCGTGACTTCAAAGACAGGAAATGTCGTGGGCGCGGCCATGGTCAACGACAAGGACGAGATCCTCGTGCTCACCACAGGCAGCAAGATTATGCGTACGCCCGTCTTAGGGATCAGCGTGGTGGGCCGCGCCACGCAGGGCGTCACGGTCGTGAGGATGGACGATAACATTTTCGTGGCAGGCTTTGATATCGTCAGCCAGATTGCCCCGTTAGAAGAATTAGAGTAAGTCCGGCAATGCGTCGGGTCTGCTTCGTCGCATTTCTTGCCCTGGTTCTCGGGATAATCGCCTGCAGCCGGCCCGAGGTCATCCTGACCACGCTCGACGAGGCGCGCGCTGCTTACGGCAAAGGACACTTCACCGAGGCTGAACGGCTCTACGAACGCTACCTCCAGACCGAACCCAACGGCAAAGACCGCTGGGAGGCCTGGAATCGGCTCTTGGACATCGCACGCAACGTGCTCGCGGACAACGACAGGGCCGTGGCCTTGCTGGATTCAATGTTCCTGGAATTCGGGGAGGATAGTTCTAAGTCCTGGGACCTGCTCGCGGCGCTCGCGGCCTCCAACGAGGCCCTACACCGCTGGCCCGAGGCAGTCGATGATTGGAAACGCTGCCTTAATTTGCCCAACCTCGACCGCGCGCGCACGCCAGAAATTTATCTTCGCCTAGCGCGGCTCTATCGCGTGCAGCGCGAATACGACCTGACGCAACAATCGCTGAAACTTTGTCTCGAACAGAGCCCCACCCCTGAAATCAAGGTTGAATGCCTCTACGAATGGGCGCAAACACTTGATTACGTGCATAAACGCGCCCAGGCTCAGAGCGCGGAATCCGCCAAAGGTAAAACCGCTTACGACCCAACGAACAATCTCGAGCAGATGAAACAGCGGCTCGAAGAACTCCTGCGCCTCAATGCCGGGACAACCGAACGCCGCGCCCAGGCCGCCTTCCTGCTGGCTGAGGTCTACGAAGGCCTAGGCAAAAAAACCGAGGCGCTGCGAACGCTCCAGTCCATCCTCACCACCTACCCCAACCCCAAAGTCGTGGAAGCTCGTATTGAGTCCTTGCGGGGGGGGAAGAAGAAGGAGTAGAGGTGAAGGGATGAAAGTCGTGGGGGCAAGTGTGATCATGTAGTACGGAAGGGAGCTGGCCATGGGTTTTAGAGGTCAATACGCAGTGAGAACCGCATTGTGGTTTTTGCTTGCCGCCTTGTTCGTGGCAAGTGACCTGCGGGCTGGAGAAGAGTTGCAGGGTAAGGGGGATATTGCCTTGGTGTACAACGGCCCGGCCTCGGCCGAGGACTGTCCCGAAGCTGTTGCGGTCATTGCGGAACGCGCAGGGCCCAAGGTAAGATTTGTGTCTAATGTGGGCGAGCTGCCGCGGCTGCTTCCTGGCGTCGCGGTCTTCATTATCGGTGGCACGGTGGATGACCTGCATCCGCTGTTGCGCGAGTTCACTCCCGTGGTTACCGAGGCATTGAAGGGGTATTTGCGCGAGGGCGGGCGTTTCTATGGGATCTGCGGCGGTGGGTTTATAGTCTCCACGGGCTGGAGCGAGGAAGGCGCCTTGGTTAAAGCCCTGGGCATCATCCCGGCCGCGACCAAGGTCTATCGAGAGAGCGCCGCGGCACAGATCGTGCCTGTGCGCTGGCGCGGCACGGCGCGGCCCATGTACGTCAAGGCCGGCCCGAGCTTTCAGCTGACGCCGAATGCTGCCGCGCCGGTCGAGGTCGTGGCGACCTACGACGACGGCAGCATCGCCGGTCTTATCAGCGCCTACGGCAAGGGTAAGCTCGCAGTCTGCGGCCCGCACCCCGAAGCGCGAGCGTCGTGGATCGAGGAGGCGAAAAACCCCGAGACCTGGGTCTCGTCCACGGAGCTGGCCGTGGAGTTGCTGAAGGATGTGCTGTCTTCACGCTCAATTATTCCCAAAGGTGGGGAAAGGATATTTGAGCGACAATAAAGCGAAGTGGAAATTATGGGTGATGTCCCTAAATAGTTGTCATTGACCGTGAGATTATGGCAAGCTTACCCTTGATTTGGTTTGTTCTATCTCTGGAGGCAAGCAATGAGCGAGATCGGGAAATGTTTCTGTCAGAACGAGCAGTGCAAGGATTTCGGATTACGTAATCAAGGCAACATATCCGTTCGTTGCAAACACGGATAAAACAAAAGTCGTGATCTGATATATTGTCGAATCTGCGGCAAACTCTTTGCCGCAACCCATGCTAGTGCGCTGTTTAGAATGCATTTATCGGCTCTGACTATTCGCCAGATCATCATAACCCTTCGACTCCTAATCCAGCCATTCAAATCAATGAAACACCCCAACCCCAACCGCGTCCCAGCCTAGGCTGGGGTCGGCTTTTTGGAGCAGGACAATACTTTTAGTCGTCGTGCCTGTGAGCAGCATAATGGAGTTGCGCCCGTTTTGGGTGTTGCGCCAGAAGATGTCAGGGCTGCGGTCCGCGTCGAAGTCGCCCACGCCCACGACTTTCCACTCTGGCGCCACGGTCTGCAAATCCACGGTAGCGGTCTTGGCCAGGCCGTCCATGAACCAAATCGTGGTCTTGCTTTGCGCGGCATTGCGGAAGATCAGATCGGGCTTGGCGTCGAAGTTGAAGTCGCCGACCCCGACCAGGGTGAACTCAGCGCCAGCGGCAGTGATGTTGGCCGTGGATTTTTTGGTCGCGTTCTGCATGAACCAGATGATGACGCGGCCGTCTCCGGGGTGGCGCCAGACTATGTCCAGATAGCCGTCGCCGTCGAAGTCGCCTGTACCACCGATGGTCCAGGGCGCGGGCACGTCGTCGAGCCGCGCCGCAAAGACCGTCGAGTGCCAGTCCGCGCCGTCCATGTATACGATGTAGACTTTGCCGGTTTCCGGGTGGCGCCAAAGCACGTCGGTCTTCCCATCGTTGTTGAAATCGCCTGTGGCCTGAATTTGCCATGCCCCGGTCACGGTCCTCGAACTTGCCCAGGTCAGGATGGAGGTCTGGAACATCTTCCACACGCCGGTCCTCCCGTTGCTGTTGCGCCAGAGGATGTCGGGCTGCACAACGGTCGGAGTGGGGGCGCTGGCTTTGATGTTGGCCATGCCGAACTTGAGGTCGTTTCGATGTCCAGTGTACGCCATCCAGAATGTGCCGTCGCCGTTTGGGCCGCCCGTTGCGCCGTAGCTGTTTTTCAGGAGCCAGGCGCCTTTGGCGTCGTCCCAGCCAATGAGCAGCACGGCGTGACCGGCGTCAAAGGCGCCGCTGGTGTTGGTGTAGACCGTGCCGCTGACCTGGCCTTTCCAGAAGGTGTCGAAATCCGTGTACCAGTCGTAGCGGAAGTAGGTGGGGCCGTCTGTCTGGAGCGAGGTTTTGATTTCATCGCGGTTGGCGACATCAACAGTGTAATAGCCCGAGGTACGGAAGGGGAGTTGGCTGCACGTGGAGATAGTTTCGCAAGCCACGTTTTGGCCGTTTCCCGAGGAAAAGGGCGCGCAGCTCTCGAACAAGGGGCCTGTGCTCCCTTCCCAGTAGCGCAGGGATTCCATGCCGCCGCCGTTGCAGCCGCTCATTGCGGTATTGCAGGAAATCTGTTGCTGTTCCGCAAGGTCGTAGCTGCCGGCGCCAAGGATGAGCAGCTTGGCTTCGAGCGCCCCGGTTGAGGCAAAGGCCCAGCAGCCGCCGCAGTTGCTCTGGTTCCGGGCCGGGGTGACCTTGCCCGTCGTACGCCAGTCAAAGGCCGCCGGCAGCGCAGCCGCGGCGCGCGCGAAATCGGGCATGGTTTCGCTGAAGCGGCGCATGGTTTGCTCGTAATTGGCCGGAATGCCCAGATCACCCCCGCGCTGAGAAGGACCGGCCTGGGCGGACGTGACTGCGACGAGCGCAGAGAATAGCAATATCGCAATGCTGGTCAGGCAATGAAGAAGCAGGTGCATAGACTCCCCCTAGTACGCAGTCGCCACGCGCTTGCCGCGCGAGATGTTGAAAAACGCCAAGGAAAAAGGCGCCGTAGCGCGGCTTTTTTGGTCACTTCTCATATAACCCAAACGCAGCAAAGAAAGCAACGGTATTCTCATTGACAGATCGACAAATTTACCTTTGACGAGTCACGGCTCCTGCGGCTAGAAAGACTCATCTCAATGCGGAGGGAATAATGAAATCGTTGTATCGAACTTTCTCGTCGTTTTCGAGTCAGGTGTTCGCCATGGCCCTGGGCCTGGTTTTGGGGATTGGCCCGGCCTTGGCCGAGGAGGTGGGCTGTGTGACCACGGAGTGGAAGCTCGTGGGCGCGAACCATAAGGTCTGCGTCTACGGATTCACCGACCCCGATCTTGCCAACGTTGTCTGCTACATGAGCCAGGCCCGAACCGGCGGCGTATCCGGCGCGGTGGGATTGGCTGAGGATCCCTCGGAGTTCTCGCTCGATTGCAAGGCCAACGGCCCTGTGAGCGTGCCTGACAAGTTCCCGGAACGCAAAAAAGTCTTCGGCGAGGGCACGTCCATCATGTTCAAGGATACCGAGGTTACGCGGCTTTACGATAAGAAGCGCAACGCGCTCGTGTACTTGGCCGTGAGCCGTCGCATCGTCTCGGGTTCGCCCAAGAATTCGCTCTCTTCTGTTCCGCTCAAGCCTTGAACCACCAGCCCAGCACGAGAAAGGAGCAAGGCTATGGCTGAGGATAAAAAGGAAAAATGGATGAACGGCGTGGCCCTGAGCACGATACTCTTCGCGGTCTGCGCCACGCTTTCCACCTTCAAGGGTGGCCAATATTCTACCAAGACCGTGCTCTATCAATTAAAGGTCGCCAACGAATGGGCCTACTACCAGGCCAAGGACATGAAGGGCTATCTGCACGAACTGCAAAAAGACAAACTCGAGCTCGATCTCCTGGACAACGCCGGCCATACGCCAGGCTACGCGGACGCTGCCAGGAAAAGGATCGAGGCCTACGCGGACAAGATCAAAAAGTACGACGCGCAGCGCGGTGAAATTGAACAAAAGGCCAGATCCTACGAAACCGCCATTGTCGATTCCCAGGCCCATGGCCAGAATTTCGGCATGGCCGTCATATTTCTGCAGATTGCGATCTTGCTGTCTTCGGTTGCGGCCTTGATGAAGAAAATCAAGCTGTGGTACGGTGGCCTGGTCATCGGCTCGCTCGGCCTGCTCTATTTCGCTAACGGGTTTTCGGTGTTTTTTTGAGGATAAGCCACACTCCGTGCCCGAATTCGCAGCAAGCCGGCAATGAAACTCCGGCCAGAATGGAGAGCTTAAAGCGTTGCGCCGCGTCGTCCGAGTCCTTCAGCTAAAAGGGTGACTGCAAGCGTTTCGGCGCGCGCAGGTTGAAATTGTCCGACCCCCCCGACTGTGACCATCGTTGTGACTTGACATCATTTTCCCCCCGCGTACAATCGCGCCTTGGCCCTGTCCGCTACCGACGTCAGGGCAATCGCATCTAAATTTCATTGAGTAGTGAAGCTTCTGGATTCCGGCTCTTCGCGGGGCTACGTTCAGGCTTGAATGATGGTTTCGGTAAATTTCTTCTCACGTTACATTTCGGATGGATCGATTAGCCTATGTTGATGCTCTGCTATCGATATCCGTACGACTCGAAGAGCGGTAGTTGTTAGGCGCGGCCGTTTGCGCCTTACAGATACCGACAGCAGAGCCTCGCCTACGGCTAATCGCGCTTCGCGAGCCCTACGGCTATCAACAGCAGAGCGCACAACGGAGTGCCGGAATTTAGGTCATGCGACTATGACATCAGACTGTTGCAAATGCGCTTTCCCCGCGTCCCAGGGCAATCGCTTCTAAATACCCAATAAAAACTTGATGAGGAATTCGTTGTTCCAGGCTGCCTTTTTTCGCTTGCCCTTGATCGACCCCTTTGAGGTGTCTCTTTCTAAAAAATTTAGAGCAATACGTCGCGCAGTTGCCATGTTTTCCGCCGCGAAATCTTTCCTGATACGACTTGCATCCTCTTTGAAGGTGACATCCAGCCTTGGCCCCCCCCATAATTTCAATTGACACCCCCCTTGAAAGAATAGATGAAATCTGGATAAAAGAGAATGAACGGGTGGCTTGTCGCCTTGGTCCGGCTCGACGCCAGGGGAGGGTATGCTGGCGATGCTCACGAAAACTTGGGATGAAAGGGAGGGGAAGCTCTGCAGAAGCGCGCTTCCGCTCTATATTCTTCTCCTCGCGGCCTGCCTCGCACTCCTGCCCAGTCACGCCCACGCTACGCCGCCTCAGGCGCTCGTGCTGCACTCCTACCACCAAGGCTTCACCTGGACCGACGGGATCATGGAGTCCATGGCCGCCGCGCTCCTGCGCGCTGCGCCGGATGTCGAGATAACCGTCGAGTACATGGACTCCAAACGCCACGCGCCGTCGACCGTCTTCGGCAAGCTCGCCGAGCTGTTCGC
>Ga0247841_10011859_pt1 | contig 11487 bp, 6 predicted proteins | sample LaCruzMarch2015__2_FD_192410 | JGI IMG/M metagenome (GOLD analysis project Ga0247841, IMG submission 192410) | Freshwater microbial communities from meromictic Lake La Cruz, Castile-La Mancha, Spain - LaCruzMarch2015_18m | ecosystem: Environmental > Aquatic > Freshwater > Lake | place: Spain...
CCCTGAACCCTGAACCCTGAACCCTGAACCCTGAACCCTGAACCCTGAACCCTGCACCCTGCACCCTGCACCCTCAACCCTGCACCCTGAACCCCGAACCCTGAACCCTGAACCCTGAACCCCGAACCCCGAACCCTGAATTCCCGGAGGGGGCTTGACAAACCACCGCGAGTATGATATATTAGTAACTCGATTGGATAACTATGATATGAAACTGACCACCCGCAGTGAATATGCCCTGCTCGCCCTCGTGCATCTGGCCCGCCAGGCGGATGCCGGCGCGCTCGTCTCGGTCGAGACGATCGCGGCCGCCCAGCACATTCCGGCCAAGTTCCTCGAACTGCTGATGCTGAGCCTCAAGCGCGCCACGATCGTGCGCAGCGCCAAGGGCCGGCATGGCGGCTTTGCCCTGGCCCGCCCGGCGGCGCGCATTTCGCTGGCGGAAGTGGTGCGCCTCTTTGACGGCGCCCTGGCCCCGACCGAGTCGGCCAGCAAGCATTTTTATGAGCCGACCCCGATCGAGAAAGAGCGCCGCCTCCTGCGCGTCTTCAAGGGCATTCGCAACCAGGTCGCGCACACCCTCGAACACACCAGCCTGGCCGATGTTCTCTGAGTTGTACGGATAGTGACACGTAACCATATAAGGATACCCATTGTATGATTGACACCATCTCCATCCTCGGCGGCCACGGCCGCGACGGCAACCGCGAACCGGTTGCGCGGATCGACTTCGCCATGGGCGACGTCGTCAGCATTGTCGGCCCGACCGGCTCGGGCAAGACGACCCTGATCAACGATCTCGAGTTGTTCGCCGACGGCAACACGCCGACCGGCCGCCGCATCCTGATCAATGGCGTCAAGCCGCCGCCCGAGTACCGCGACAATCCGGCCTACAATCCCATCGCGCTGATCACCCAGCACACCACCTTTCTCTCGGACTTGCCGGTCAAGGAGTTTCTCGAGACGCATGCGCGCATCCGCAGCAAGACCGATCGCGATGTGGCCGGCCTGCTCGACAACACGCTGGCGTTTGCCAACCAGCTCACCGGCGAACCGATTCACACCGACGCGCGCATGACCGAGCTCTCCGGCGGCCAGACGCGTGCCTTGCTGATTGCCGATGCCACGATCATCTGCGACACGCCGATCGTCCTGCTCGACGAAGTGGAAAACGCCGGCATCCACCGCACCCGCGCGCTCGAACTCCTGCGCGAATATCGCAAAATCTTCATCTTTGTCACGCATGATCCGCGCATCGCCCTGCTCTCCGACTTCCGCATTGTCATGAAGACCGGCATGGTCACCGACATTTTGCGGACGGACGAGCGCGAGCAACTGTATGCGCGCGAAGTCAGCAAACTTGATGACGCCCTCTGCATTTTGCGCGACAAAATCCGCAAGGGCGAACGTTTAACCGGCCACCTTTTGGAGGCATTCGCATGAAACTCGCTATTTGCGCCGGCCCGGCGACCACGGGCAAAACATCCGTCCTACGCCACATGATTCGCAAGCTGATCGATGCCAAGTATCGGCCGGCCTTCCTCAAGATTGACGTGCAATATGCCGAGGAAGACGTGCAACTCGCCAAGGAATTCGGGATTCCCGCGCGCAAAGTGTATTCGGGCGAGCTGTGCCCCGACCACTGCAACGTGATGGTGCTCGGCGACGCCCTGGAATGGGCGCGCGTCACCAACTGCAATGTCCTGCTGGTCGAGACGGCTGGCTTGTGCCTGCGCTGCTCGCCGTATGTCGATGGCGGACTCGGCATGGTCGTGCTCGAGGCGACCAGCGGCATGAACCTGCCGCTGAAGGTCGGCCCGATGCTGTCCTTGGCGGATGTCGCCGTGGTGACCAAGATTGACCGCGTCTCGCAGGCCGAGCGCGAGGTCTTTCGCGCCCGCATTCAGGATGTCGCGCCGAGCGTGCGCATCCGCGAAGTCAATGCCCTGTACGGCATCGGCATCGATCCGCTGGTGACCATGCTGTATGAGGCGCACGACGCGCACGACGACATGGAGCTGCGCGGCAATCCGCCGGTCGGCACCTGCACCATTTGCGTCGGCAAGAAAAACATCGGTTGGCGCGAGCATTTCGGCGTCGTCCGCAGTTTGGAAAGCGACATCTTCTACCAAGGCGAATAGTGCGCCGCGTTTACTTGGATAATGCCGCGACGACACCGCTCGACCCGCGCGTCCTCGCCGCCATGCTGCCGTATCTGCAGGCGCAGTTCGGCAACGCGTCGAGCATGCATGTGGTCGGGCGTGAGGCGCGCGCGGCGCTGGATCACGCCCGCGCCACCCTGGCGCAGTGCATCGGCGCGGCGCCGGAGGAGATCATTTTCACCGCCAGCGGCACCGAGGCCAACAATCTGGCGCTGAAAGGCGTCGCCTTTGCCAATGCCGCGCGTGGCCGGCATATTATCACCAGCGCGATCGAGCATGACTGTGTCCTGGGCTCGTGCGCCTGGCTGGCCACTCAAGGGTTTGAGATTACGACCCTGCCGGTGGATCATTGCGGCTGTGTCGATGTCGGCGAGCTGGCCGACACGATCCGGCCCGACACGATCATGGTCTCGATCATGCATGCCAACAACGAAGTTGGGACGATCCAACCGCTGGACGCCCTGGCCGCGGTGTGCCGTGCGCGCGGCGTGTACCTGCATTCGGATGCCTGCCAATCCTTTGGCAAGACGCCGCTGGACGTGCGCCGGCACAAGGTGGATTTGCTCACGCTCAACGCGCATAAAATCTACGGGCCGAAAGGCGTGGGCGCATTGTACATTCGCACCGGCGTGCGGATCGAGGCCATGCAGCATGGCGGCGGGCACGAGCGCGGCCTGCGCTCCGCCACCGAAAATGTCGCCGGCATCGTCGGCTTTGCGGCCGCGGCGGCATTGTGCGGCCAGCTCTATGACGAGGAAATCCCGCGCCTGCAACACTGGCGCGACGAACTGCTTGACTTCATTCTGCGCACCATACCCGGCGCGCAACTGCATGGGCACCCGACCCAGCGTTTGCCCAACAACATCAACGTCGCGTTCGCCGGCCGCGAGGGCGAGGGCATTCGGCTCCTGCTGGCACTGGACGAACTGGGCTTTGCCGTCTCGTCCGGCTCGGCCTGCAGCGCGCACGGCGGCGACAATCCCTCCTCGCATGTCTTGGCCGCAATGGGCCTCAATCCTATTCAAGCGCGCGGCGCCTTGCGCGTCACACTCGGCCGCATGACCACGCGTGACGACGTGGACGCCTTCCGCGCCGCGCTGCCGCCGGTTATTCAACAATTGCCTTCCATTAACTCGTTTGCCTAAGGAACCAACATGTCCTCACCAACCACTCCCATTGAACTACCCGGCTTGGACTGCGGCGCGTGCGGCGCCAAGACCTGCGCCGAATTTGCCGTCACGCTGCAGAAGCGGCCGGAACTGCTGAAACGCTGCATTCATCTGAGCGACGCCACGGTCACGCCCAGCACCAAGCCAGCCGATGCACCCGCGGCGGAGCCGACCGCGGCAACGACGCCGGCCGCCGCGCACAGCTGCGCCGCGTGCGGCACGTGCGCGCCCAAGAAACCGCGCCAGAAATGGGTTGACTCACTCGGCCGCGAATTCGACTTCATTCTGGATCTCTTTCCCAACGAACCCGGACCGCGCGAGACCATCAAGCTGCACAATCCGATGCTGACCCGCGAAATGAACATCCAGGTGGGTGACATTTTGATCGGCCGCCCGCTGGGCATGTCGTGCGGCTGCCCGATCACGCATTGCGGCGTGGCAACCCAGGTGGATCAGCGCACCGGCGTCATCGTCTGGTGTGTCACCGGGCCGTTGAACCCGCGCCAGAAAGGCTTCAAAGATCTCGGCTATTACTCGGCCGAGGCCTATGAAGGCCTCGTCACCGAGTCGCGCGCCGAACTGAAAGTAGGCATGCGCTATTGGTTCATGCCGCACAAATGCATGCTGCAATGGCGCCACAGCGCCTTGGTTAATTTCATCAACAAAAATCCCAAGACCGGTATCTATCAAGTGCGGCTGGAAGGCCTGTTGATCGGCTGACGCACGCGTTGCGGCGGCCGCTGAAATGCCGATATATGGTTTTTGATGCGGGCATCTGCCCGGTATTCGGTAATCAGTGTTCAGTATTCAGCGAAGAAGCAGAGGCAGCCGCTCAAGCCGTGCGGCTTGGCTGCATTTGACAGATGTGGCCGTCCCGCCGCGGATGCTGCCGCTGCACCATCCATCGATTCATCCACCATTCCATCCTTCCAGTTCCGGCAGCCGTGGCCGCGGGGCACGCGCGCGCGTGGTTTTTTTTCGCCACTGCTCTTCCTTCGAACTGCGCGGCCTCCATGCCGCAACGCTGTCGCCGCCGTCCCCCTTTGGAAAAGGGGGTTGGGGGATTTCTTGCCGCTGCTCTTTCGCTACCGAATACCGCATACAGATTACTGCATACCAGCAAAGCGGGAGCCGCCTCCGTGCGGCGAATGCTGTGTATGCAGCAGATTCACGACACGAAGATCGCGCTCGCTTTGCAGAGGTGCGCCGGTAGTCGGTGCTGCGCTACGTCGGTGAAGCAGCAGCGGCAGAATCGCGACACGGAGGTCGCTCCCACTCATTGCAGAAGTTTCCAGTGTGCGGTTTTCAGTTTTCAGTGGCAGAGACCGACGTACCGGCGTACTGACCACCGACGCACCGGCGTACTGACCACCGACGCACCGGCGTACTGACCACCGACGCACCGGTCACTGATCACCGATGCACCGGTCACTGATCACCGATGCACCGGTCACTGATCACCGATGCACCGGCGTACCGGCGCACTGACGCACTGATCACCGATCACAAGTATTGCGGTTGCCCTCGCGCGGCGGCCGGAAATATTGTACAATCGTGACCTATGAATAACCATCGATATCTTCCATTTGTACTACTGACGTTGTGTCTCCTGCCGTTCCGGCCGCTGGCCGCGGCACCCACCCAACTGCCGGCGTGGGGCCAGGAGCCGCTCGAAACCCAAAGCGCGACGCGCGCGGCCATCTGCCTGAATGGCCTCTGGAAATTCATGCCGGCCAGCGCGCCGGCCGCCAGCGCGCCCGATAGCGACTGGGGCTGGATCCGCGTGCCCGGCTCGTGGTGCAGCAGCGGCTGGCCGCCGGTGCTGGAAACAGTGCAGCAGCCGGGCAGCGGCCCGCAGTGGCGCGACTTCTTGGGCGCACGCCGCGCGGGCATGCAGACGTATCGGGTCTGGTACGAACGCGCGCTGGCCATTCCCGCTGCATGGGCCGGGCGCGCCATCCTGGTGGACTTCGCGCGCATCGGCACGGATGCCAAGGTGTTCATCAATGACCAGGAATGCGGCGCGATCACCTGGCCGCGCGGTACGGTCGACATCACCCGCTGGGTCACGCCGGGCCGTCCGGCAACGCTGCGCCTGCTGGTTGCCGCCGTGCCCGAGCGCGGCGATGTGACCGTACACATGGGCACGGCCGTCGAGCAAGTCAGCACGACCAAGGCGGAGGTGCGTGCGCGCGGCCTGATCGGCGACGTGCTGCTGGTCGCGCGCCCGCGCGGCGCGCACATCACGGACGTCTTTGTGCAGCCGTCGGTGCGGCGCAAGCAACTCACCTTGACCGTCGAATTTGCCGATGTGGCGCAGGCCGGCATGGTGCAGATGCAGCCGCGGATTTACAACCCGGACGGCACGCTGGCCAAAGAGCTGCCGGCGGTGCCGGTGCTGCTATCGAACGTGCCGTTGCAGGACGTGACCTTCAGTTGGCCGTGGCTGGCGCCGCACCTGTGGGAATATCGCGATCCGCATTTGTACACGCTGCGCTTGCAGGTGCAGGGTGCCGGCCTTGCGGATGACTATCCCCAGCAATTTGGTTTTCGCGAAGTGTGGCTGGCGGGCAAGCATTTTTACTTGAACGGCAAAGAATTCCGCTGGCGGCCGATGCTCGGCGATGATTGCCTCGGGAACCGCGCGCAGATCGCGGCCTTTATCGACGAGGCGCACGAGGCCGGCTTCAATATCATGGAGTTGTGGCCGAACGACACGTCGCTGCGCGGCGAGCAGGAATATCAGGAGCAAGCCCTGGCGGTGGCTGACGAAAAGGGCTGGCCGGTGATGGCGCGCGCCCCGAGTCTCAATCGCTGGATGGGCGCGGAGTGGGGGAAGCCGGGTGTCAAGGCGCGCTGGCAGCGCGCGATGGAAGCCGAGCTGCGCCGCGTGCGCAATCATCCCAGCGTTTTTGTCTGGGCCAGCAGCGGCAATTTCTTCGGCGATGCCCAGGATCAAAATCCCACGGTGATCGGCCGCACCAACTGGATCAGTGATGCCACGTGGAACCAACGCGCGCGCCAGGGCATGGAAGGCGTGGCGATGATCAAGGCCTATGATCCGACCCGCCCGGTCTTCACCCATCAAGGCGCGTATGTCGGCGACCTGCAGACCTGCAACAATTATCTGAACATGATTCCGCTGCAGGAGCGCGAGGAATGGCTCAGCGCCTGGCGCACCAACGGCGACTTGCCATTCTGCAGCATTGAATTTGGCATGCCGGTGAATCTCTCGCTGCACCGCGGCCGCAACACCCACTATGGGGCTGACACGAGCGAGTGCTTGATGAGCGAATTCTGCGCGATTTATTTTGGTGAGCGCGCCTATCAACGCGAGCCGGCGGCCTATCGCCAGGGCATCCGCGCCGCGTTTGAGAGCGGCCAAACGTATGGCTTCCGCAAATTGATGATCTACGGCATGGAGCCGTTTGATTCCTTGGTGGATTTGTTCCAGATCAACACGTGGCGCAGTTGGCGCACGCTGGGCACGACCGCCGGCATGATTCCCTGGTCGCATGCGTACAAGGAGCCGGTCGCCGGCAGCAAACGAACTGAGCCGGTGCTGTTCACCCCCGGGCTGCGCGGCACGTTTGTGCCACAGCGCAGCGACAGCGCGTCTGCCATCACACGGCGCGGCGCGAGTTTGCGCGGCGTCAACAGCGACACGCTGGCCTGGCTGGCCGGTTCCGCGGCGTGCCTGACCGAAAAAGACCATCATTATTTCAGCGGCGCACAGGTTGAGAAACACATTGTCATCATCAATGACAGTCGCGTGACCTTGCCGTTCACCGCTGAATACACCGTCACCGTGGGCGGCCAAACGGTGGCGTCCGACAGCCTGCGCGGCCGGGCTGAACCGTGCCGCCATGTGCTGCTGCCGGTCACGTTTGCCGCGCCGCCAGTCGCCAGCATGACCACCGGCACGATCACGTTGTGCGCGACCATCGGCACCAATGTGCATCGGGATGTGTTTGCATTTCGCGTGTACCCGCCGCCACCCGCGTTCAAGGTCACCGTGCCGCGCCTGCTGTTGTTTGACCCGGTGGGCGACACACGCGCGCTGCTTACCAGCTATGGTGTGCCGTATGCCGACGTGATCAGTGAGGATGTGGCCGAGATCGCCAAACTGCCGCTCCAGCACGTGCTCATCATTGGCCGGCACGCCTTGGATGCCACCAATGTCACGCCCCCGCTGGTCGGGCGCTTTGTGGCGAATGGCGGGCGCGTGCTGATGTTTGCGCAGTCGCCGGCGTGGTTCCGCCACACGCTCGGTTTGCGCGTGGCGCAACATGTGGCGCGGCGCATGTGGCCGGTCGGTACCTTGACGAATCATCCCCTGGTCGCCGGCTTGGATGGCGAGGATTTCCGCGACTGGCGCGGCGCCGGCTCTTTGGTTGAATCGTATCCTGATTATTTCACCACGCCGGAACCGTCCTGGCCCGGCCAACCGCAAACGCCCGCCTATGGCTGGCATTGGGGCAATCGCGGCAGCGTCGCCAGCGCCGCCATCGAATTGCCGCATCAGGCCGGCTGGACTCCCATTCTGCACGGCGAATTCGACATGGCCTTCTCGCCCTTGCTCGAAGTGCAGTACGGCAGCGGCGTGTGGCTGTTGTGTACCCTCGATCTGGAAGGCCGCACCGCCGTCGAGCCGGTGGCCGACCTGATGGTGCGGCGCCTGCTTGACTACATCTGCTCCGCCACGTTCCCGCCACGCACCCGCCCGACCACCTATCTCGGCGCGCCCGACGGCGAACGCCTGCTCACGCAAATGGGGCTCGAATATCAACGCGGCACCCAGATGCCGCGCGAGCCCGGCCTGCTGATTGTCGGCATGGGTGCGTCCGTTACCGAAGACGAGATCGCGGCATTCCTCACGCGCGGTGGCAACGTCTTTTACCTTGCGCGCGCCGGCGGCCTGATGCCGTTTGGCCTGCGCACCGAGCGCCGCACCATGAACGGCGCGCTGTACGCGCCCGCATGGCCGGAAGTGCGCGGGCTCTCGGCCTCGGACTTGCGTGTGCGCGTCGATGTACCCATGACCATTCTGGCCGGCGGCAACAAGGTTGAGATCGCCGCCAATGGCCTGCTGGCGCGCGCACAGCGGGGCGCGGGCGTCGCCATCCTCATGCAAGTGCAGCCGTTCTTTTTGGATGCGGAGAAAGAAACCTATCTGCGCTACAGCCAGTGGCGCGCGACCCGCGCCATTGCCCAGGTGCTCGCCAATCTCGGCGCAGCCTTCCGCGCCGATCACAAGACCTTTGCATGGGGTACGGCGGCGGCCAGTGTTCCAATTGCCGGCATTTGGAAATGTACCGTCGAAACGCGCCTGCCCAGCGCGCCGGATCCCGCCAAACCACACAAAGACCCGGGCAACAAAGGCGAGGCCATGGGCTGGGCCGCGCCCGAATTTGACCACAGCAAATGGCTCGACGCGCACGTGCCCGGCACGCTGGAGGAGCAGGCCGGCCAATTCGACGGCGCCGGCTGGTTCCGCAAGAATGTCGTCGTGCCCGCCGCCATTGTTGGCAAGAAACTGCTGCTGTCCTTGGGGCCCGTGGATGACTTTGACACCACCTTTTTCAACGGCCAGCAGATTGGCGCCACGGGCATTGAAACGCCCGGCTACTGGGAGCATCACCGCCTGTATGAAGTGCCGCCCGCGCTGGTCAAGGCCGGCGCCAATGTGATCGCCGTGCGCGTCTGGGATCGCTATGGCAGTGGCGGCATCGTTGGTGAGCCGCAACAAATGGCGCTCAAGGCCGAGGACGACAGCTGGTCGCTGCCACTCGCCGGCGAATGGCTTTTCAAAGCTGAACGCCTCCTGCCGGCGGCCCAAACGCCGGATCAGGCCCATGACGACGATCCCGGCATTGCGCCCTTCGCGCGCACCTGGCCGTCGCCCACCCTGGCCACCACCGATTGGCAGCCGATGACCTTGCCGATTGCCTGGGAAAAAGGCATGTTCACCCATGACGGCGCAGTCTGGTTTCGCCACCCCATCATCGTGCCCGCCAGCATGACCGGCCAAGTCCTTAATATTTACCTTGATAAAATTGACGATCTGGATGCCACCTATTTCAACGGCAAATGCATCGGTGAAACGACCGTGACCATGGCCAACGGTGATATGCTCCGGCGCGAGTATCAGATCCCCGCCGCACTGGCGCACGTCGGCACCAATATGCTGGCCATCCGCGTCTTCGACCAGCAGGGCGTCTGCGGCTTCCATGGCAACGAGCAGGAACTGCGTGTGTATGCGCCGCGCAATCCGGCCTCCGTCTCGTTCTATTATCCCGGCTACCGCAGCGATTTTGCCTATGGCGACGATCCCTACCGCTACTACCGCTGGTGAACTGCGGTTCAGGATTCAGGGCTGCTTGGAGTCCCGCCAACGGCGGGATTCAGGGTTCAGGGTTCAGGGTTCAGGGTTCAGGGTTCAGGGTTCAGGGTTCAGGGTTCAGGGTTCAGCGGTTCAGCGGTTCAGCGGTTCAGCGGTTTGGAGAAAAATGGCTTTGCCGCAAAACCATTTTGTGCAAAATGAATTGCCGCAATTCATTTTTATAGCATAGGAATGTCCAATGATGATCCGCGCCGATGGCGGAACTCCAAGCAGCGAGTGATGAATAAGGATTGTCGAAGGATGAAGTGCGGCACGGGAACAGGTAGGTGCCGCCGGAATGTGACCGCAGCTCAGTATTCGGTAATCGGTGTTCAGTATTCGGTGAAGAAGCAGAGGCGGCCGGCCAAGCCAGCTGCACCGTGCATGGTACAATAGCCGTCCCGCCGGCGGCGTGGACGGCTTTATAAATCAATGCGCCGCGCATGGATTTTATCAGCAACGGGGCACGCCGCGGATGCTGCCGCAGACCAAGCCGCCTGTCTGCCGTGTCCGGCACAGGCAGGTGCGGCATGGCCACAGCTCAATATTCAGTGAAGAAGCAGAGGCAGTCGTCCAAGCCGTGCGGCGTGGCCACATCAGCAACCGGGTTCAGGGTTCGGCCTGAACCCTGAACCCTGAATCCTGAACCCTCACTTTGCTTCGGTCGCCAGAATCGTGCGCATCGCCGGATGCGCCAGCGCCCGGTTGACTTCCAGCAATTCCGGATAACTGAACGCGTCAATGATCGCCGGCTTGAGATCAACCTTGCGGACGACCTCGACGACATTCGAGTGCTGCACCGTGCTGAACACGATTTTCCCGCCCATCGGCGCCTGCCACGTCAATGATTGCGGCGCCAGTTGCACCTCGCAAAATTCCGGCGGCAGGACGACGGTATAGCGCGTGGTCTGGCGCTGCGGGCTGCCCCAGTAGAGCGGATTCTCGCGCGTGTCGCTGCGCACGCCCGGCACGCCCGCGCCGCCATCCGGCAACGTGGCATAGATGAACGCGCCGTCACGCACGGCATAGCGCGCCGCCTGCACCGTGAACTTTTCAATCCCAGGATAGGTCGCATAATCGGTCATCAGGGGTGTGGCTGCCCGCGCGGCTTGCGAAATGGCGGCCACCATTTCGAGATACAGCCGGCGCCGTTCCTCGGGCGGCAATTCCGCAAAGCGCTGATGAAAGCGCCCATAAGCCATGCCGTGGAAGCGTTGCGTGCGCGCAATCATCGCATTGCCCTGCGCATCCAGCCGCACTGTGTAGCGCAACTCGGCCTTGTCGCGCGCGGTCGGCAAGGCGGCAATCTCCACCAGCGCGCCACTCGGCAACGCCAGGCCATATCGCCCGTCATGCACGGTCGCGCCGAGAATGTCGTACTGGTCCGTGTCGTTCAAGTAGATCGCTTGTTTGTCCAGCGTGACGCGCACCAGCACATCGTTGAAGGTGCTGCGCTGCGGGCACAGCAAGGCGGGATTCCGGATGCCTTTCAGGATGGGCTCCCACGAGGCCAGCACAAATTCGGGGGTTACGCCGACGGCTTTCAGCATCGTGAAATACAGCACGGCGCGGTCACTGTTGTTGCCGTACCCATCACGCAGCGTGCGATCCGCCGGCGTGACGCAGGTCAAGGGCAACTCGACCAGCGACGGCCCGGCCAGCCGGATGTTTTTCTCGATCCAGTCCCGCAGGATGGTCACGCGCGCGGCCGGCGCATTGGTTGCGCCGCACAGCGCCCGTGCCCGCGCACACGCCTGGTCTTGCTGTTCGGTCG
>Ga0247841_10011860_pt1 | contig 11484 bp, 12 predicted proteins | sample LaCruzMarch2015__2_FD_192410 | JGI IMG/M metagenome (GOLD analysis project Ga0247841, IMG submission 192410) | Freshwater microbial communities from meromictic Lake La Cruz, Castile-La Mancha, Spain - LaCruzMarch2015_18m | ecosystem: Environmental > Aquatic > Freshwater > Lake | place: Spain...
CTCCGAGTGCGGGCTATCTCTGGATCGAGATTGGAATGCAGCCATAAACATTTTGAGATTGGGACTTCAATCTCTGCCAATCAACGGCTAGAAGCCCCGTCCTTCAGGGCGGGGAGAAGTCACAGGCTATTAGAGCTGTTGGGGATCAAGCCGGGCGAAGCTGAGGCCATCAAAGCAGTGTCGAAGCAACTTGAAGAGTTCGAGCTGTATGGCTTGGTTAAGACCGACGGCAAGGACTGGCAATGGATAGCCTGATTGAAGATTTCCGGCGTGATTGCCTTGTCAGGGGCATGGCAAACCGATCTGTAGAGTCATATCTCAACAGCATTAAGATTTGTCGCGGCTTCCTTTCCGGCCAGGGAAAGGACATTCTCACCATTGACCGGGCGGCCATTCAAGGTTATATCGAATACCTCAGGCTGGAGCGCATGGTATCCTTAAAGACCGTAAAAATGCATCTCACTGCCCTATCTACTCTCTATGAATTTCTGGTCTTTGAAGGTCGCATAAATTTGAATCCCGTGCTCCCAGTCAGGCGGCGCTATTCCCGGCGCTACAAAGGTGTCTCTGATGTGGATTTGATCGAAAACAAAATCAAGCTTAAAGCCACGGGCAAGAGGACCAACCGCATGGTATTTTTCGATGATGAGGCGGCCCTTCTTCTCAGGCGATGGCTGAAGATCAGGAAAGGCATGAACCGGCGCAAGGAGACCGCCCTATTCCTTAGCAATTGGGGATATCGGATCTCCAGGACGGATGTTTATGAAGCTGTGACAAAGGCAGCGGCGCGCGTGGGCTTGCACGATCCCGAGTCAAAGCAGATGGAAGACCATTTCGGTCCGCACTGTTGCAGGCACTGGTTCTGCACTCACTTATTCAGAAATGGCATGCGAAGGGAGTACATCAAGGAGCTACGGGGCGATAGCCGGAAAGAGGCATTTGATTTGTATAATTATATAGATTTAAAAGAATTAAAAGAGACTTATCTGGCGGCAATTCCACAGTTGGGGATCTAGTAGACATCGCCCCGCGTGTCAAGCTTCAAGACGATGACTAACCCTCTTGCCTCAACTACTTGATAGATAAGCCTGTATTCGCCAATTCTTGCCCTTAAGCGGCTTTGATGGCCTTTGCACTTTTTGATGTCAAAATTGGTTGAAGAAAAGGCTATGATTTTGGTTTTTGGCGGATAGGGATTATCGCCAAGTCGATCGATCAGCTTACCAATTCTCTCCTGATGGGATAGAGTAAGCGATAATATGAATAGCCTGGTCCTTTTGTTCAAGTGAACTCGAAAGCTCATAGCCCAAGCTCTGCCTTGAGGTCTTCCCACGCGATTGGTCTTCTAATTAAAATATGTTATCTATATTGTGGGCTAAAATCCTGGGTTAAAAATCGTATAATAATAATTTTAAAAAATTTTTTAATTCAGCGAAATCGCAATTAGGAAAATTTGCGAAATCTGGAATTTTACTGCGGAATGTGGGGAGGGGGATAGCCTGTGGAGAATCGACCTCCTGCTTTGGCCTACGTCCAAAGTAAGCGCTGGTTCGTCAAAGCAGGAAGCCCCATCCTTTAGGGTGGGGAGGAAGTCACTATCCGTTAGAGAATTTTGTGAAGGGATAGATGAGCCGTTTGCTCAAACTGGTGCTATATTGATCTTTCAACCATGACTTCGGACTTCTTGAATTACTCAGCCGATTTGCAATGTAATTATAACCCCAAAAACCAGATATTTCATAGATCAATCTATTTGCAGCAGACGCCTTTTGTTTATCTAAAAACAATCCTCTCCAGATCATATCGTAGTCTTTTTCTTCCATTATGCTTTTTGCAGCCGCATATCCGCTCAAGAGAGCATACTTCATGCCAAAACCCAAGAAGAGATCCTGGAAGCCGGCGGCTTCTCCCACGTACAGTTTCTGATTCTGTTTATTGCTCTCATTCATGGCAAAAGTTCCATAGCCCGCAAAGGATCTCATGTTTTTAATATCAAATTTTTTCAACTTTGAAAATGCTTGAAAGCTATTTTTGAAACAGAGATTCGCTTTTGATAAATCTTTGATTACAACACAGGCCAATGTTGCCTTTCCATCTGCAACCAATAAATAGGAATATCCTTTGAATGCGAATTTATCATTTAAAATCAAAATAATCGAATCTTCCGAATCTGTATCGAAAACGATGCCCTTTACTACACCGACCGGTTTTCTGCCGGAAACCCCTGTAGCGATTATGTCGCATTCTTCGCGGGCCATTCTTGAATTAAATTTTATTTTCACTCCGGCATCAAGAGCCTGGTTTTTTAAATTTTCATCCAAGCTATCTTCCGGCCCCCTTTGCACAAGATAAAATAGGTTGTCCGCATCTTTTGCTATAAACTCTTTTTGCAAATCGGTATAAATCGAAGCCTTTTTGAAACCCTTGTTCCAGAAGTTCGTTTTAAGCGACAGATTTTTTAAAATTTCCAAAGCATCTGTCTCGTCGCTCCAATTCTCCAAGCCTTGAAAATCATTGTGGAAACGACTTCCTACCGATGAGGACTTTTCAAAAACAGTTACATCAAATCCTCCCTTGGCCAAATTAATTGACGCGGTCAAACCAGAAATTCCCGCGCCTAGAATCTTAATTTCGCCGGACATCATATACTCGTTGAAATAAAGCTATTTTACCTTTTTGACTCATAGTTCTTCATTGCTCTCAATATTAAAAGAGGAATCAGGTGAAGACCTCCCCCGTCCTCACCTTGCCCGACTTCTCCACCGGGGAGACGAAGATCCTGCCGTCCCCAAATTTGCCGGTGCGCGCCGCATCACAGATGGTCTTCATAACCGAATCGACCTCTTCATCAGTTACATACAGCTCCAGCTTGAGCTTGGGAAGCATGTCCACGTCCATGGTTCCGCCCCGGTATTGCAGCTTGATGCCCTTCTGCTCACCCCGGCCCAGCACCTCGATTACAGTCATAGCGACAACTCCCTTCTCTTCCAGGGCTTTCTTGATCTGCTCCAGTCTCTCCGGCCGCACTATGGCCTCTATCTTTTTCATTCTTATCACCTTCAGGCATATTCAAGCGTAGGCCTTCTCGCCGTGCTGGGAGATATCAAGGCCAACGTATTCTTCTTCCTCTGTGACCCGCAGGCCCATGACGCGGTCAACGATCTTGGCCAGGATGAGCGTCATCACGAAGGCATAGGTCACAGACGCTCCGGCGGCCATTATCTGCACCGCAAACTGATGATAGTTGCCGTAGATCAGGCCGGTGTAGCTGTTGACTGAGGCGGTGGCGAATATGCCCGTTGCGACTGCGCCCCACAGGCCGCCCATGCCGTGCACTGCCCAGGCGTCGCAGCTCTCATCCAGGCCGCGACCCACGCGAAAGAGCAGGGCCATGTAGCAGAGCACGCCGGAGACGGCCCCAATGACGAGGGCTCCCGTCACGTCAACGTAGCCCGCCGCAGGGGTTATGGCCACCAGACCGGCTATGCCGCCGCTCACCATTCCCAAGGCACTGGGCTTTCCTTTCAGCCAGCTGGCGGCAAGCCAGGTCAGAGCACCGGCCGCGGCAGAGGTGTTGGTCACCAGCAGGGCCGAGGCAGCCAGACCATTGGCCGCGAGGGCGGAGCCGGCATTGAAGCCAAACCAGCCGAACCAGAGCAGGCCCGCTCCGATCATGGCCATGGGTATGTTATGCGGCTCCATGACGTAGGAGCCATAGCCCATCCTCTTGCCTATGACCAGGGCGATAGCCAGCGCAGAGAAGCCGGAGCTGATGTGCACCACCGTTCCGCCGGCAAAGTCGAGGGCACCCATCTGAGCCATCCAGCCGCCCGCCCAGACCCAATGAGCCAGCGGATCATAGACCAGAGTGGTCCAGAGAAGGGCCAGCACAATGAAGGAGCTGAGCTTGACCCTTTCCGCCACGGCTGAGGTGAGGATGGCCAGAGTCACAGCCGCGAAGACGAGCTGGAAGGCCACGTAGAGCAAATGCGGAATGTTGGCAGCTAGTGGCGCCGCGCCCAGTCCCACGCCGTTTAATGCCAAGTAGTTAAGGCCGCCGATGATCCCGGACACATCCGATCCGAAGGAAAAGCTGTAGCCGAAGAGCACCCACTGTATGCTGGCCAGAGCAAAGGCCAGGAAGGACAGACCTATCATCGAGACGACGGTCTTGCTCCTAACCAGACCACCGTAGAACAAACCAACGCCCGGCGTCATGAGCATGACCATGGCTGTTGACACCAAGACCCATGCTGTATCACCACTGTTTATTGGCAAATTACATCACCCTCAAATGAATACGAATGCGAAAGATATTCAAATTTGCTGAATGAAGCCTATCTAGGGTTATTTAAAATAGTATTTGATATAAAGTAGGAAGAGATATGAAAAGGTCATAAAGGTTAAGCAAATTTGAATTTACGTTTCAGGGTTCGAGGCGATCCCTCTTCAGTTCGTCCATTGCGCCGGGGGTGAGACGGATTTCTGCCAATTGAATGGCGCCCATTGATGATATCAGCCTGGTCATCAGATCAGAGATGGAGCGCCCCAGAAACTCATCTTTGCTGGATAGAGCCATGGACAGGGCGCACCCCAGGTTATAGGCGGTCCAACTGGCATAGGTGAAATGGACCATAAGATCCTCCATTCCCCCTTCAATCCAGGGGCCCTCCGAGTCAGGCCAGATCACCCTCGATCGGATGTTCTTGAAGCTCTGGATTTCCGCTTCAAACTGAACCAGGCCATCTCTCATAAATTTACATCTAGCATCCTCTTTCCTATTTAAGATTGCCATCACGATCTGACCCCCTATCCGGCAGCCTCTATCCAACGGCCCGAAAACTAGATATAACTATAACGAATAACATAGTAGTTAGCCGCGTAGTGCTGCGAAAGGACAAGGTCAATAGGCCGATTAAGTCTGTCCGACCAATCATCCTGGCGCTGGATGATCGATTTCATCCTCCATCTCAGCTCGGATCGATCAATAATCCGGGGTCGGAAGGCGCGGCGCAAATTTCGGCGCAGGTCTTCGGCAGTGGCGAAAAGCGCCTTTTCAGGCGAATTCAAGATCGCCAAGTCCAAGATAAGAAAAATGAAGAAAAGAACGCGGTGCAGGGATGCGTAGAGGAAGAGGCTAGAGCCAGGCCCCCCATCGACCGATGAACGGGTCCCCTTAAAACGGGCGCTGTGCTAAAATTCCAGTGCTGCCTGGCCAATAACTCGCGCATTAGCCTTAGGCGAGATGAGACGAACGCAATTTAGCGGCTCTGTTCCTCTGAGGAGGGCGCTGTGTATCAGCGTTTTTCTCGCCTTCTTTTCACCTGCAATATCAATAGGCAAGGCTTAATAAAAATACGAATAGGATGGGCGTATAATGATAAAAATAGCTGGGATAATTTTTATAGTTGTTTTGCTAATTTCATCGGGATCTGCCAATATCTTGAGCGATTTGAGCGATCTTTATAATACGGCCAAAAAAACCATAGAAAATGAGGTCATAGGAAAGCCAGACATTAGTCTAGAGAAACATCATACTGAAGTTGGTATCCCTGGTCTTTCAGGTTACCCAATAGATTGTACATTTACGTTAAGGAATACAGGTGATGCGAACGGTCTTGCTACTGTAGATATAGAGACTGATGTGGGACAACTTCTAAAACAGTTGGTTGATCTAAAGGTGCCCAAAAAAACTGCCAGTACGTACAATGTTAAATTTTATATGCCTCAGATATTGCCTCCAAGAAGTGATACAATTGAATATAGAGTTGAAAGTAACAGGTCTGCTACCAGTGAGGAATGGGCTGCAGCGATTGAAAGAGGAGTCACTTTGCTAAAGTAGAATTTAGTCGTGCGATATAAAGCAATCATTTTTATTTAATTATCTTGCAACTCTATGCAGTTCAGCTATATTTATATTAACACCAAAAAGCCAAAGGCATATTTTACCGCATACTACCCGGCTCTGAACCAAAAATTTATATCCTATCACTATCTTAAGGTTAGTATAGAGAAGTAATCGTAAGGTGAACTAAAATGTGGGACAAGAGATATCCATCAATATTCGATATATTCGAGAGCTTTGCCAGGGGCTTTCCCTTTGAGAAAAAGGAAAAGTTCGAAGAGGACTGGTTCAAAGAGCCCTTTGAGGACATGATCAAAAGGTTTGAAGAGAGCATGCCCGCCGAGTTCAAGGACTACGTGCGCGAAGAGGAAACTCCGGGAGGAGTCTCTCGGCGCTACGGCCCATTTGTCTACGGCTTCAGTTACACGGCAGAGCCGGGAAAGGAGCCCGTCTTCAGTGAGTTTGGCAACATCAAGCCATCCCACCGGGGCATCGAGCCCAGTTCGGGCAGAGAGCCGCTGGTAGATGTCATGAACGAGAAGGAGAGGTACAGGATCTTTGTAGAACTGCCCGGCGTGGACAAGGACAGGGTAAAATTGGACGTGGCCGAGGACAGTGTTGAGATCAAGACCGATGACGATAAAAAGTTCTACAAGATGATCTATCTCGACTCTGCCATTGACGCGGACAGCGCTAAAGCCTCCTACAAGAACGGCGTCCTGACACTGGAGCTGGACAAGAAAGAGAAGAGAAGGGGAAAAGAGGTCAAAATTGAGTGAGAACGACGGGGCCGGGATGGAAAAGCCTGCCCTTTGACCAATTTTATTTTCTCAAATATTACCTACATAAGGGCTACATGGCATTCATATGATCTAAAATAGAAGTTGTTGCAATCATAAAACGCCAATGTGAAAAATAGCTACTTAAATGCAGACTGCCCAGGTATGCTGCATGCAAAAGATGAGTGGTGTTTGGGAGCAGAGCAGGGAGGATAGAAATGAAGACACAAACAGCATACTATCCGGCCTGAAGGGGTTGATGCACAACAAGTACGGCGACATAATTCTTCTTTGCAGCGTTACCGTAGCCTTCGGGATGCTATTGGCAGTCTCGGCAATCGGCTGAGGCACTGCCTCAAGTAAATATGCAGATCACATAACAAAGATTAAATCACCCCCCGTGCTCTAAAACCATAACGAGGATTGGCATGGATAAGAATGAGTTGGTAAACGAACTCGCCAGGAGGCGCGGCTTTCTCTGGCCCGCCTTTGAGCTTTACGGCGGAGCTGCGGGTTTTTACGATTACGGCCCACTGGGCGCGCCCCTCAAAAGACGCATTGAAGACATCTGGCGGCAGTTCTTCGTCATATCCGAGGGATTTGCGGAGATCGAGGCGCCCACCATCGGCGTGGAGGGAATCTACCAGGCCTCCGGCCACTTGAGCGGCTTTTCCGATCCGCTTACCAGTTGCAAGGAGTGCAAAGAGGTCTACCGGGCAGATCACCTCATCAAGCACATCATCGAGGTGCCCGATGCTCTCAGCAATGGGGAGATCTACAAATGCATTCAGGACAATGAGATTGGCTGTCCGGAGTGCGGTGGAGAGCTTTCCTCGGTATACGAGTTCAATCTCATGTTCAAGACTATGATTGGCCCGGGCAACAAGATGACCGGCTATCTGCGCCCAGAGACGGCGCAGGGCATGTTCATCAACTTCCCCAGGCTCCTGCGCTACTTTCGCGACTCTCTGCCCTTTGCCGCGGTGCAGATCGGCAAGTCCTTTAGAAATGAGATCTCACCGCGCCAGGGAGTGATCAGGCTGCGGGAGTTCACTCAGGCCGAGGCGGAGATCTTCATCGATCCGCGCGATAAGAGCCACCCCCGCTTCGCCGAGGTGGCGGACATCAAGATGAAGTTCTACTCCCAGGCAGCGCAGGAAAGAGGCGAAGCGGAGGAGATGAGCTTTGCCGAAGCGGTGGAGAGAGGCATTGTGGCCCACCAGGCCCTGGCCTATTACGTGGCCCGCACCTATCAATTCCTTCTGGCGGTAGGAGTAGCTCCGGACAAGCTGCGCTTTCGCCAGCACAAAGCAGATGAGATGGCTCACTATGCCGCGGACTGCTGGGACGCAGAGGTCTTATTGGACCGGCTGGGCTGGATTGAGATCGTGGGCGTGGCGGACAGAACGGACTATGACTTGAAAGCTCATGCACAGGCCAGCAAGGTCAATCTGAGCGTCTTCGTGCATTACGATCAGCCTGTGAAACGCCAAAAGCTGGTCGTCAAGCCTGACTTCAAGGCCCTGGGGCCCAGGTTCAAGGCCAGGGCCAAAGCGGTAGGCGAGGCCCTCAAGGCCCTTTCCCCAGAGGAGCTAAAGAGCGGCGAGATGATCCGCCTCACGGTAGAGGGAGAGACAATTGAGATCGAGCCTGCTCTCGTCTCCTTTGAGAGCGTGGAGGAGGAGATTCGCGGGGAAGAGGTTGTACCTCACGTCATTGAGCCGTCCTTTGGCATTGACCGGATAATTTACACCGTGCTGGACCACTCCTTCTACCAGGACGCCGTGGACGGCGAGCCGCGCGCCGTGCTCAGATTCCTGCCGGCGGTGGCCCCCATTGAGGTGGCAGTTTTGCCTTTGATGGACCGAAAGGAGCTGTCGGATCCGGCCAGGGCCATTTTGCAGGAGCTACGAACACGCGGCATGCGCGTGGACTACGACACCTCCGGATCGATCGGACGACGATATAGGCGCAACGATGAGATCGGGACTCCCTTCGACGTCACCGTAGACTATGACACGCTCGAGCAGGGCACGGTTACTATTCGGGACCGCGACAGCATGCAGCAAGTCAAGGTCCCGCGCTGGCAAATTGCGGACAAGCTAACGGCAATGCTTAGCGGCCTCCTCAAGTTCCAGGATGCCGGAGATCTGGTAGCATCTGGGAAGAAGGAGTAAGCAGGGAGACTAACTGACCGTGCCGGAACTGGCTCCAGAGTGGCGCGCCAAGCTGGTCAAAGAGGTGCGCAGAAAGGCCATTCACCTCACCGGCCTTTCCGTGCCTTTGGGCATCATCTTACTGGGCCGTACGGTTACGGCGAGCGCCATCGTTCTGGTGTTGGCCGCATCTTTGCTGCTGGAGGCGGCACGGCTGAAGGGAAAGATCCGGCTGCCTGAGGTTCGTGATCACGAGGAGACAAAGGTTGCCAGCTACATTTATTACATGACGGGCAGCCTTCTCTGTGTACTGCTCTTCCCGCCCATGGTCGCTGTTACCGCCATGCTCTTTCTCACCCTGGGAGATACGGTGAGCGGCCTGGCCGGCTCCATTTTGAAAAACTGCGATGTGCGAGGCGCGGCTGCTCCGGCGGGGAGAGGGCGCATCAAGCCCCTGCCCGTTGTGGCCGCCATGTTCAGCGCCTGTCTTTTAATCGGCTACCTCGCCTCCGGCTTTTCCGGCCTTGCCTTTCCCATTTACCTGGCTGGTGCGGCGGCGGCCACCTTTGCAGACGGCGTGGCTATTATCATCGGAAAGAGAAGCCTGGATGACAACTTCTCCATACCGATATTTTCAGGCGCTCTTATGAGTGCGGTCGCCTTTGTGCGTCCTTTGTGAGCTTTGTGATCTTTGTGGTTTATGTTCGTTGCATGATAATTCCTCCTGGGGACTACGGGATTTGAACCACAAAGCTCACGAAGCGCACAAAGATTTACTAAGTTTAGATGGATTTTCGTACAACCAGAGCACGAGGGAGGACTCACAGAGGACTCTATTGTTCCATTACCCACCTGATACAACGAGGAGACAATCTCGATTTCCACCTTTGCCGATGGCGCATGCACCTGCAACAGAACGCCGGAGAACTTCATCACAGGATAGTGCTTGAGGTCGGCGATCATGGCTTCGCGCGAGATCCAGGGAATCACGCGAAGGCGCGAAGACGCGAAGTCCTGCACTTATTGATTTTTGCCTTAACCGATGACGCATGGAAAAGGTTTTTTAAAGTATGCCATTGTACCACAACACGCTCACAAGCGGCAATTGCTGCTTGTCAAGGGAATAGGAGGAAATGGAATGGATATTATTCTGATCGGTCCACCGGGATCCGGCAAGGGCACACAGGCCAAGATGATCGTCGAAAAATACAATGTATTGCACGTCTCCACCGGAGACATACTGCGAGAGAACGTTCGCAATGGAACGCCACTGGGCGTTGAGGCCAAGAAGTTCATGGATGCCGGCAAGCTGGTTCCGGACACACTGCTCATCGATATCATCAAGGATCGGCTGGCCAAGGACGATGTCAAGGCTGGCTGGATGCTGGACGGCTTCCCCAGGACCATGCCCCAGGCAGAGGCTCTCGACAAGATCCTGCCGGCTCTGGGCCAGAAGATCAATGTCGTTCTGAACATCGATGTTCCAGATGCAGATCTGGTCAAGCGGGTGACCGGCAGGCGAATGTGCAAATGCGGCGCGACCTACCACGTTACTTTCAATAAGCCAAAGGTGGAAGGAAAGTGCGATGCCTGCGGCGGCGATCTGTACCAGAGGGCGGACGATACCGAGGCCACAGTCAAGCAGAGGCTGAATGCTTACCACGCCCAGACCCAGCCGCTCATCGACTACTACAACAAGAGGGGCATCGTCGCCACCGTCATCGGTGTGGGCGACATCAAGACCATCTTCGGCGAGGTAGTCAAGGCTCTGGACAAGGTTTAGAGAACCTCTTCAAAACTCTTTTTTTAACAGAATTATTTGATGATAGTTATCATGACACTAATAGCATCTGCTTGCCCTGGGCGAAGAAGATAAATATGAACCGATTTGAATTTATGAAGCGCTATGATGCGCTCCTGCAAAGGCTGCAAGCCAGGTCCAGCGGAATCGCCGACCTCGATCGGAATATAAAAGCAATAGAAGGGCTTTACAAATTTCGACGAACCCTGGAGGTGTATGCTTTTCTGAGATTTGAACCATCTGCCATTGCACTGGTTTCTGAAGCTCACAGGAGAATTCGAGATCATTTTCCGGAAGGTGAGATATTTATGGAGGTTCTTAGCGATCCGAGCTATCCAAATGGAAAAGAGTTACTGATCTCTATATCCACAGGTCTACCACCAAACGAGGCGATCAGAGGGCTGGATGCTTTTGATGATGAATGGTGGCTAAGCGCCTGGACCAGCTCCACAGCAGATATCTGTATTAAGGTGGATTACAGATAGCTAAAACAGAGCAGAAAGAGTTCGATTGGTGTTTTTATCTGACACTGGCACAAGAGCTTGGGAGAAGCTCTGACGACGAGGCAAAGCTGCGATCTTCGATCAGCAGAGCTTATTATGCCGCGTTTTGCACTGCATGCAACTATATTTCGCGCGTGGATCGCAAGAAGCTGCCAGGGGATGAGCCTGTTCACCAATATGTCATAAATTATTTTAGTGGCAAAATACACGGCAGCAAGAAGAACAATAAAAGGACTAAGATTGGCTCGGAACTTAAGAGGATGAAAGCGGATCGAGTGACTTCTCCCCGCCCTGAAGGACGGGGCTTCTAGCCGTTGATTGGCAGAGATTGAAGTCCCAATCTCAAAATGTTTATGGCTGCATTCCAATCTCGATCCAGAGATAGCCCGCACTCGGAGCA
>Ga0247841_10011861_pt1 | contig 11483 bp, 14 predicted proteins | sample LaCruzMarch2015__2_FD_192410 | JGI IMG/M metagenome (GOLD analysis project Ga0247841, IMG submission 192410) | Freshwater microbial communities from meromictic Lake La Cruz, Castile-La Mancha, Spain - LaCruzMarch2015_18m | ecosystem: Environmental > Aquatic > Freshwater > Lake | place: Spain...
GAATAAACAAGCTAAAGGGTCTGACTGGTTTACCTTGAGATAGCATTTTCATATAACAATTCAAGTTATCTACATTCATTAAATCCCTGGCTGAAAATACTGGCGCAAACTGTTTTTCCAAATATTCCGCATCTTCAGAGCTAACTCGGAAGGAAGAAATGGAACCCACGTTACCAAACACTGAATCCCGGATTTTTTCTTCCAACTGAGCAATAAATTGGTGAGCTACCGTGAGTGATAATTTATATTTTCTAGCTTCGGAAAAAATGGCGGAAATAGAATCCGTGGTAATGTTTTGGAACTCATCAATAAAGAGATAGAAAGGAGCAAAGTCCTTACCCACCAAATCCACACGAGAAAGGGCGGCCATCAAAATTTTACCCACAATAATAAGACCAAGCAGGTTAGCATTTATATCACCTAAACGTCCTTTGGAAAGATTCACCAAAAGGATTTTTTTATTATCCATTATTTCACGGAAGTTAAAGGCAGACTTTTCCTGAGCAATAATTGGGCGCATAATATCATTTTGCAAAAACACATCAAACTTGCTCACAATATAAGGCACAATGTTTGCCAATGAGGCTTCTCCCCCGGCCTTCTCCGCAATCTCTCGCCAGAATTGAACTACCAAAGGATTTTTACATTTGGAAAGTTTCATATCTCGGAACTGTTTATTTGACAGAACTCGGGAAACATCCAATAACGTATTGCCGCTTTCTGGGTCTTCCAATACTAGCATCACCGAGTTTCTAAAGTACTGTTCAAACATAGGACCACCAGCCGTTTTCATATCAAACAACTTATTAAATATAGACAACATTTCATTCACCACGAAAGTTTTTTGTTCTGGAAAACGAATATCATATTCCAGCATGTTCAAGGCCATAGGCCGAGCAGTATAACTTGGATCAAAGTACACCAAGTCCTCCAACCTCTCCTTTGGTACATAAGCCAAAACATCCTGAATATCTGAACCGTGGGGATCAATCATACACACTCCGTCACCATTTAAAATATCCTGACGAATCATTCTCTTTAACAAAGTAGTTTTACCAGTACCGGTTTGTCCAATAACATACATATGTCTCAAGCGATCATCTGGTGACATAAATATTTCTGTTTCAATATTACGGTGAATATTTTTACCCAAAGAAATTCCTTTCTTTTGTAAATCTAATGGAGCCTGTCCGGAACCAGCCTTGCTTTGTTTTAACTGTGAAGTACCCTGAATCTCATTCTCCGGTAAGTGCATCATGGTGGTAATTTCCCTGATATTTAAAGGCATTTTTTGTTCATCCTTAAATACCCGGAATGAATACTCGCGGAAAAACTGCCTTAAATCCCTACCCTCTAATCTCTTAAAAGATAGTTTATTACTACCGGTGTTTTCAAACTGGTTAAAGGAAGACTCCAAATCACCTAGGATAGACAAGGCTTTCACCTCGGTCACAGAGGAAGCAACAATTCTAATGTTTGTTTCCACAGTTGGCATATTAATTTTACTATTAATATTCTCCATTACTTTGGAATCCACCTGTTCCTTACTGCCCTCGTCTTTCTTTTTTGAATCACCCAAACCACTAACAATCTCCTTTAGAATTTTCTTTGTTTCACCCAAAAAGGTTAAACGAGACATATTAATAGCCTCTTTTAATTTCATCCCTTTATTTATATCCTTGAGAGCGGTTTTATAAAAACTCACGTACTTTTCTCCAACTGGTTTAAAAATGATTTGAATCCCCGCCCCTTCACCTTCACGATCAAGCTTGGAAAAACTATTAAGAATAACGTTTAGCGGATCATAGTCAAACTGCTCATAGGTTTTTAGGGGGTAAATATGATTCTTTTCTTGTTTGGCATATGAGCCCACAGAAAATCCCTGCTCATTAAAAACGTTATAATCATCTTTCTTTTCAATTATTCGGGCGTCAGAGAAAATAGAGAGAATTTGTTTTTCAAAAAGACCTTTTTTGGTATCCGGCACAGAAATATAAAAAATAAATTCCTCACTCTTGTTGGCGTTAGCAAGTTCAATAGTAAAATAATCTGGTGCTTCTTTTTCACCTGACACAGAAAGCATACCGGCATAAAACTGTTCCATTTTAGAAATAAGCTCTTTCAGATTTTTTTGTTTACCGTTCTCTTCTTCTTCTGATTGAGGTAAAGCCACCTCAAACAAAGTCATTTTAAGAGCGCGGAAAAAAGGACTTCTTTCTTGAACACCTGAAACAGGCACGCCAGCTTTAATATATTGAACCAAAAAACGATGAAAATCATCATCCAAGTGAGGATCTTTTAATTTCTCTACAACTGACAAAACATTCATTAAACCTTTTGTTTGTAAAATACCCACCAACTCTTCCATTTTGGTATCATGTTCTTCAGGTGATAAATCCAGAACAATAGTTTCCACTTCCTGACTTTTTAATTGATAATCCGGATGCAATACTTCTTCTGGCTTATTGGCTTTATAATCAATTATTTTATCAGTAATTATTTGCTCTCTAGGCACCGCCTCACCTTTCTCCAATAAAGTTTTTTCATGCTTGGCCACCTGCCCACGTAAATAATCCAGCTCTTCTTGAGGTGAAGAAAACTTTTGCTCTATTTTTTCAAATCCAGTTTCCATTGCCGATAATTATATCATTCGGAAGGCTAAAAAGGAATAATGATTTACTCTTGGGTCAAAATCTCGGCTCCGCCCTTGGTAACCACAATAGTATGTTCAAAATGAGCACTGCGTTTACCGTCAGAAGTCCTATAAGTATAACCATCATCATCCAATCTGATATGTTTAGTCCCCTCGTTTAGCATTGGCTCAATGGCAATCACCATTCCCGCCTTTAATTTTTCTCCTTTATCATCAATACAGTAATTTGGAACATATGGATCCTCGTGCACTTTATACCCCACCCCATGACCGCAAAGCTCTTCAACAATTCCAAGCCTTTTAGGCCGGACGTATTTTTCAATGGCATAACTTATATCCCTGACATATTTACCTTCTTTCACCGCTTTTATTCCCTCAGATAAAGCTTGCTTGGTATCTTCAATTAAATTTTTTCCGGCTTCATCCACATTACCCACCGCCACCGTAACCGCCGCATCAGTAAATAATCCTTTATGAATCAAACCCATGTCCAAAGAAACAATATCCCCATCATTAATTATTTTAGGAATTTCATTTGGAATACCGTGAACAATTTCATCATTTATAGAAACACAAATACTAGCCGGATAAGGGCGTTTCATCCCCGCTGGTTTATAATTTAAAAAAGCACTTTTATCACCCCCCTCTTCAACTAGCTTTTGAGCCAAATTATCCAGGTCTAAAGTAGAAACCCCCGCCTTAGTGGCCCGGGCCACCTCAGCCAAAATAAAGGCTAATCTCTTACCCCCCTCCCTAAGTATATCTATTTCTTCTTTAGTTTTAATTGTAACGGCCATAACTTAAATCTTATAGATTCAAGCCTAATTTAGCAAGTAACTCATTGTGTACATCCTCAATAGGTTGTTCACCATTTATATCAATAACATTATAATATGGATCACTCTTATAGTAATTCATAGCAGGAACAACCTCTGTTTCAAACCACTCTAACCTCTTATTAATTGATTCGGGATTATCATCTTTTCTCGCTCGTCCTAAAAGTCTCTTCTCTGACCATTCACGGCTAACATTTACTGAAATAACGGTCGGCTTTTCAATATTATAAAAAGTAAGAGCGTCAGTTAATAATTGTGCCTCACAAAGTTTCCTGGGGCAACCATCAAAAACAATGTTTTCTGTTCCGGTAAAATTACTGATTAAATAATCAGTCCATAAAGCCACAACCACTGATTCTGGGACAAGCACACCATTGGCTAAAACCTCCTTAATTTTAGTTTGGGTAAAATTTTCTCCCTGTGAAAAAGCTCTTAACAGGGCGCCACTTTCCACGTGAAGAGTTTTGCAACTCTTATCACCAATTTTACACAAATGTGACATTAATAAATCCGCCTGAGTTCCCTTACCACAACCAGATCGGCCCAAAAAAATAAAAACTTTTGACTTATTTACCTCTCCGATCTCTCCTCCTAAACTTTTTTTATTAAATATATTGAACATAATAATATTATATCATAAATTAATACTAATAAATTAAAACTTAAAATATTCCTCAATATAACCCTTTAGATTTACAACATCAGCCTTCCTGTCATTTGAACCAAGAGAAATAAAGACCACTGGCCTTTTTTCACTATTTTCAACTGCCATGCTAAAAATAGAGAGAATGGTTTGTTTAGCCTTGATGGTTTCCCCCACTTTACCACCCACAAAACCGTCACTACCAGTAAATTCATTAAAATTATTTATACTAGGGAACAAAAGGTTTTGATTTATACCCGTATTTAACTGCCCAGCAGAAATTTTTAAAATAAAACTTCGATTGTTATAAATATACTTTGCTAGGATAAACAAGTCCTCAGCGGAAGAAATATTTTCATTTCCACTTCCTGATGGATCAACAAATTTAGTATTTTTTAGCCCAATGGCCAAGGCCTTATTATTCATTAATTCAATAAATCTGTCCCGGCCAAGATAGCTAGCCAAAGCCTCGGCCGCCTCATTTGAGGATTCCTCTAGTAATAAGTGGAGTAATTCAAAGGCCTCAATGGAACTTCCAGAAACTAAGCGAGGTTTTGAAGTAAAAACCAAGGACTTTGAATCAATTGTTATATTTTTACCTAAATTAATATATTCTGAAGCTACCAAAGCGGTCATCAATTTAGTAACAGAGGCAATGGGAACAAGCTCGGAAGAATTTTTGTTAAGAAAAACAAAATTATTTTTTAAATCAGCTGCTAAATAATGAGTGGAAGATATTTCTGGTAAATTTTGAGCGTATTTATAATCATCCGTAATTTGTTCTTCATTAAAAACCAATACCGGCACTCCAACCAAAACATTTTTATATAAATCCTTGGCATCACTGGTGGCTAATTTTATACAACCACCGGTAAACTGAGCAGAGGTTTCTTGCCCACCCTCATAATATGGCCAACCATGTATAAAGAAATTCCCCTGAAACTGCATACTCCAAGGCTGATAAACCTTACCAATGGAAGAAAAATGGGTTTTTTCTTTTAATTCAATTTTATATAAACCCGCGGGTGTTTCCCACCAAGAGCCGGGCCGGCCTTTAGACTGAACTTTGTAATTTAATATTGGCTCTCCATTTTTATATAAACTTAGGACCATTTTATTTAAATCCACTTCAATAAAATCCGCCTTCTGCTCAATAAAAGAAGACTTGGTTTTATTCAAAAAATCAGTACTTATTACGGCCGCCTCTAAACCATATTTGAATATATTTTGAGTGGAAGTGGCATTCTCAATATTGATACTGTAAACCCGGTTGGTTTTTGAAAAAAAAGAAAAAATCAAAGTTAAAATTGAAAAAATTACTATTACTGTCACAAAAGAAAATACTAATTTTTTCATATTAGTAACTATTGTAGCAATAATGCTTATAAATTTCTAGCATAAAAAAACCGCCCTGATATTCATCAGAGCGGTTTTTAAATTATTATTTCTTCTTCTCTTCTTTATCTTCCTCCTTTTTAAAAGGGAAACCGATGTAGGAAAGGAAGGCCAAAGCCTCTTTTTTATTGGTGGCGGTTGTACCAACGGTAATAGTCATACCAAACACGTCTTTTAGATCCTCATCAGAAGTCTCTGGGAAAATGGTATTTTCCTTGATACCAATAGAGTAATTACCCATTTCATCAACACCCTTTTTAGCCAAACCTCTAAAGTCCTTGGTTCTTGGAAAAGCCACAAAAATAAGCTTATCAATAAAGGCAAACATTCTTCCTCCTCTTAAAGTAACAGTTAAGCCCACTGGGTCACCTTGTCTTACCTTAAAGGCGGCAATGCTTTTCTTGGAACCACGAAGAGCTGGTTTTTGACCGGAAATTTTTGTTAGTCTATCAACAATAACCTCAATTTTCTTTTTATCTTTTAGTGAACCAACACCAACATTAATAACCACCTTGGTAAATTTTGGCGCTTGCATGGCGTTCTTATAACCCTGAGTTTCTTTCAGGTGTTCAAAAGCTTTGGCTTGTTTTTCTTTTGCAGTTAATATTTTTGTCATATTATTTATATTTCTTTACCGGTCTTTCGGCTGACACGAACTCTTTTTTCTCCTATGAGTTTCTTGCCGACGCGAACACCCTTTTTACCCTCTAAAAGCATGACGTTGGAAACATGGATCGGCATGGCTTTTTCAATTATTTGCCCCTTGGAATTTGCTTTACGAGCTCGCTCGTGCTTTTTCTTCATATTTACTCCTTCAACAATAATTAGATTGTCTTTTGGCATACACTTAACAACCTTAGAGGTTTTACCCTTATCCTTGCCGGCAATCACTATTACGCTGTCATTTTTCTTTATTTTCATATTTTTATTTAAACAATTTCTGGCGCTAAAGAAGCAATTTTTTGGAAACCTCTTTCAGCTACTTCTCTTGGAATTGGACCAAACACGCGTCCCGCCAATGGTTCACCCTTGGCTTTATCAATGGTTACCACGGCATTTTCATCAAAACGAATATAAGAACCATCTTTTCTTCTGTAAGCAGCGCGCTGTCTGACCACTACTCCGTATACCACGTCCTTCTTCTTAACAGACTTTCTTGGTTCTGCTTTTTGGATAGATAAAACCACCACATCCCCAAGCTGGGCAATAAACTTCTTTGATGAACCAAGAACCTTAAAAATACGTCCAATTTTGGCTCCGGTGTTATCTGCTATGGTTACTAATGTTTTATCTTGTATCATGGTATTTTAAAATTATTTTTCTGAAATCATAAAACGCTTGTCCTTGGAAATTGGTTTGGTTTCATAAATCTCCACCACCTCCCCTTCTTTGTGTTTGTTACCAGCATCATGAACTTTGAATTTCTTTTGTCTCTTTAAAAACTTACCGTATTTTGGGTGCTTGGTGAATCTTTCAACCAAAACAACCACCGTATCTTTCATTTTAGTGGAAACAATTTTACCAGAGAAAGTCTTTTTTGTTGTTTTTGTTTTTTCCATATTATTATTTATTTAACAAGGTCATTATCTGAGCAATTTCTTTCTTGATATTTTTACCCTCCTTTAAATTCTTGGTCTTGCTACCTGACATGGCAAATCTAAAAGTTCTAAGAGCTTCTCTCTTTTCCTTTAGCAAGTTTTTTAATTCGGCTTCGGTTTTTTTTATTAACTCTTTCATAACTTTATTTATACAATTTCTCGGCTGACAATTTTAGTGTCCACACGAATTTTAGTTCCTCCTTTTCTTAATACCTCACGAGCGTTAGCTTCATCAATACCATCAACTTCAAACAAAATTCTACCTGGTCTAATAACCGCCTCATAACCCTGAAGATCACCCTTACCCTTACCCATTTTTACTTCCGCTGGTTTCTGAGTGTATGGTCTGTCTGGGAAAATTCTGGTCCAAAGTTTACCGGTTTTACCTAGAGAGTGAGCAATAGTTTTTCTGGCAGCCTCAATTTCTGGGGAGCGTAATCTACCAGCAGAAAGCGCTTTCAAACCAAAAGAGCCAAAAGCCATTCTGGTACCTCTTGTTTCATTACCAATTTTGTTTTGGTTTTCACGGCCGGTTTGCCACTTTCGATATTTTACTTTTTTTGGGACTAACATATTATTATATTAAAATTATTTTGTGACTGGCTTTACTGAAGCTTCCTTCTTAGCAAAAATATCACCTTTGTATATCCAAACTTTTATACCAATATCACCATAAGTCATGTGGGCTTTTTCCTGAGCATAATCAATATCCGCACGCAAAGTCTGAAGTGGAATTCTACCTTTCTTCAAATCCTCAGTTCGGGCCATTTCTGCACCACCAAGACGGCCGCCCAAGTAAATTCTGACTCCAAGGACATCACGGTTAGCCATTACTTTTTCAATGGTTTGCTTCATCACTCTTCTGAAGGGCATTCTTTTTTCAAGACCCTCCGCAATCATATAAGCCACAATGGCGGCGTTTGATTCTGGTGATTTTATTTCCTCAATATCAAGTTTGAAATCCATAGGGATAGCCAACTTATTTTTCTTCATAAACTTTACAATATCATTTCGGAGTTTGACTGAACCTTCCCCACTTCTACCAATAATCACACCCGGGCGAGAAGTTTTAATGATAATTCTGAAAGACTTTTGATTTCTTTCCATTTCAATAGAAGCCACATATAAACCACGCATCTTTTTCTCCAAATGTTCTCGGAGCATAATATCTGCCTTCAAAGCGCTTCTGAAATCCTTGTCAGAAGAAAACCAGCGAGATTTCCAATCTCTGATAATACCTAGTCTATGTGAATATGGGTGAACTGAATGTGACATAAATTATTTTTTATTTACTTTTTTAGCTACCTTTGGCGCTTTTAAAGCTTTGGTGGCTTTGACTTCTGCCTCCTTTACTCCTAAAACCAAAGTTATTTTACTAACTCTCTTTCTGATAGGATAAGCCACACCCCTAGCTCTTGGCATTCTACGGTAAAGGATGGCGCCATTATCAACGGTTAATGATTTTACAAAAAGGTCTTCCGCATTTAAAGAAAAATTATTCTTGGCATTTGCTATAGCGGATTTAAGTAAAGCAATCATGGGATCAGAAGCGCGTTTAACGGTAACAGTTAAAAGATCAATAGCAGCCTCTGCTTTTTTACCTCGAATAAGACCAGCAACTAATCTTACTTTTCTTGGTGACTGTCTATAATCATTTAATTTTGCAGTGATATCCATTTTATTAAAAATTATTTTTTAGCTTCAACGGCGGCCTTGGCGGATTGAGCAGCAGTGATTTCTGCTTCTTTTTGTTTAGTATCCAAATCCTTCTGCATCTTTCCTCCGTGTCTGTGGAACTTCTTAGTATGGGAAAATTCACCAAGCCTGTGACCCACCATGTCTTCAGTAACTAAAACTTCAATATGCTCACGGCCATTATGGACACCAAAATTGAAACCAACCATTTCCGGAGAGATTTGTGATCTTCGTGACCAAGTTTTAATAACACCAGTTTCAATTGGCTTTTTACCTTCTATTTTTTTTAGAAGTCTTTCATCAACGTATGGGCCTTTTTTTATTGATCTTGGCATTTATTTTTTTAAATTTTATCTTCCCTAAACAAAAAGCCCCTATGAGCTTTGAACCACTATACTAGCAAATTGCGATAGAAAGTCAACAGCAAATTCACTATATAAAAAAAGCCCCACGAGAGTGACCAAGTGGGGTCTTTTCTCGTGAGGCTAACTCTTGATTGGGATGGCCTTGGTGAAGGCTGGCCCGACAAGTATGCCGGACAAGAACACCAGTAACAATCCCTTGTGTTGAAGCGCGGGGGCGTTTTCCGGCCCCAACACTGAAACACCGATTGCAAACCCAACATAGGCCAACAAGACTACCAACAGATACTTCCAGTTCATTCTTCTCTCTCCTTTTTTGAAAAACAGTTTCCTATGACCAATCAATCTTCCGACAGGTTTTGATTATCCAATTCACCCCGTAGGCAACCGCTGCCCAGACCGCTGCCGCCAAAAGCGACACGATCACAATTTGTGACTGTGGATCACCAAACGCCGAAAAGAAAATTGTGACACGGCGATAAGTGATAAATGATACCACCGCCCAAGCCAAAATCAACATCCATTTCGTCATCTGACTTTCTCCTTGTTGTGACTGAGTTTTCAGTCGTTTCTATGAGCTTATTCATCCCAACCATTACTCTTATAATAATAGCATATTTAGGCCCAAAAGTCAAGCATTTTAAGGCACAAAAATAACCCTATTTCTAGGGCTATTTTTGGTTTTAATATTTTATTTTTCTCCTTTGTTCTTACCAACCCTCCTTCTGGAAACAATCAAATTATTTGAGTATTTCTTTGGAGTACGTGACTTCTGACCCTTACCCACGTGCTTACCCCAACGAGTCTTGGCATAACGTAAACCTCTACCCTGCCTCTGCTCTCCTCCACCGTATGGGTGATCCACTGGGTTTTGAGCGGTACCTCTAACTGTAGGTCTGATACCTAACCAACGGCTCCTACCAGCTTTACCAATATTTATAAGCTTATTTTCATTGTTAGAAACCTCACCAATACAAGCAAAACAGGAATCCTGAACTTTTCTAACTTCTGTTGAAGGTAATTTCAAGTGAGTATAACCAGCATCATTTGCCACCACCTGAACAAAGTTACCACCGGCTCGGCCTAATTTTGCACCATTCTTTGGTTTTAATTCTACGTTGTAAACAAAAGTACCAACACCAATTTTCTTTAAAGGCAAACGGTTACCAACTTTTATTTCCGCATTTTCTGAAACAATAAAAGTATCCCCAACCTTCATGGTATTTGGTAAAATCACATACCTCTTTTCACCGTCAGCATATTGAGCCAAACCAATAAAAGCGGTTCTATTTGGATCATATTCTACAGAAATAAGCTTTGCGGGAATATCTATCTTGTCATAAGAAAAATCCACCTCACGGAAAAGCCTCTTGTGTCCGCCACCTTTATGACGAGTGGTTAAACGGCCATAATTATTTCTACCCACGTGTCTCTTCCTACCAAAAGTCAAAGATTTTAATGGTTCAGAGGCAGTAATAACCTTACGGAATTCAATTCCGGTCATATGTCTTCTGCTTGGGCTTGTTGGTTTATAATGCTTCATAATATTTTATACAAATTCTATTTTGTCTCCCTTCTTTAAATAAACTACGGCCTTCTTTACACCAGATTTCTGACCAGACTTACCACGAGAAAATACTTTCTTCATTGGCAAATTGGTAATATTTACCTTGACCGGTGTTACTTTATAAATTTCCTTTATAGCCTTGGCAATACTCTTTTTGTTAGCATCAGGCATAACCTCAAAAGTATATACGCCAGAAGCTTCAGCCTGGATACCAGACTTTTCCGTAATTCTTGGTTTTTTTATAATAAGTTCATTCATGATATTTAATTCATTTTAGCGGCTAAAAATTTGAAAGCTTCTGCAGCATTATCAATAATCAAATATTTGTAGTTCAAAACGTCTAACGGATTTATATTTCTAAATTCATCAATTTTAATATTTCCAAAATTTCTAAAGCTTCTGTCTAAATTTACATCTTTTTTATTAACAGTAATGTAAGCAGAATTTGCTCTCTTGGCTAAAATATATTCCCCACCCTTTATTTTGCTCAAATTTTTCAAAACAGCTAAACCTTCCTTGGCCTTTGGAGCACTGGTTTTTAAATTATCTAGGAAAAATACTTCATTATCACGGAATTTCTTGGATAAAATGGTAAACAAAGCCTTGGCTTTCATCTTTTTGTTAACTTTTCTATCATAATTCTTATCCTTTCTTGGACCATGAGCCACACCTCCGTGTACCCAGATTGGAGAACGAGTAGAACCATGACGAGCGCGTCCCAAACCCTTTTGCTG
>Ga0247841_10011862_pt1 | contig 11483 bp, 11 predicted proteins | sample LaCruzMarch2015__2_FD_192410 | JGI IMG/M metagenome (GOLD analysis project Ga0247841, IMG submission 192410) | Freshwater microbial communities from meromictic Lake La Cruz, Castile-La Mancha, Spain - LaCruzMarch2015_18m | ecosystem: Environmental > Aquatic > Freshwater > Lake | place: Spain...
TAATTAAATTTACGACTATAACTTTACTTTTAAATAATTTAGGCAATGCCATATTACTACCTCTCCCCTTTAAGTTTACAGGAAATATTAAAAATAGTTACTGGCTTATCCTTAAACTGCCCGCGATCTATAGAGTTTACTTCAATATTATTAAAGAAATTTGAGAATTTAATATTGCTTTTTAAATTAGATACGAACAAATTTACAGCATCAAATTCTTCCTTTTTATCCTCCAGATAAACCATGCCTGAGAAGTTAAGCTCATTATTCTTAAAATAGAAATTATTCAACCATGCACCTTCAGGTATAGCGCGCTGGATGAAACCTAAAGGTTCAGTAAGATTTAATTGCTTCTTAATCAGCCTCTCTAGATCATCGAGTTTATTCTTATATTCCGAATTAACTCTATTTAATTCCTCCCGAGGAACATCTAGATTAATTTTAGCAATTTTTGCACGATTCTCTTGTAAAGCGCTAAATTCTTGCTTTAAGGGAATTATTTTATAATAACCGTAACCGAAGCTCAATCCGCAGATTAAAATACCTAAAATAATAATTCTTAAATCTAATTTAAAACCTTTTAATAAAGAACTGGTACTGATTTGCCCTTTTAATTTAGGAACCTGTTTCTTAACTTCTAATAAATTAATTTTAATCTTTGCTGGCATACTCCTGAATAAAGAAGCGCTAAACCCTTTTGTAAGACTTGAAGAATACTGTATAGGCTTTCCTACCAGCTTAGCCACATCCACAAAATTGAAGTTTAAGCCCAGTTCTCCCATAAAACCTTCTAATTGCGGACGTATATCTTGACTGCAAATAATAAAAATCCTTTGAATATTTTTATCTGGGAATTTACGGCGATAATAATCTAAAGAAACGCGAACTTCGGATTTTAGTTTATCTAATAAAGTTGTTTCTGACAAAGACTCTGCGCCTTGCGATAAAACATCAACTTCGCCAATGCCTAATGCAATATCCCGGCTAAATAACGGGAAATTATTTTCAAGTACCACAAAATTAACCTCATCCTCACCCTTGGAATCAACACAAATCACAGCTGAAACTCCGCTAGTTACCGGGCTAGATAAAGAAACAGATCTTAAAATACTAAATCCGGAATATTCTATGCCTGCTACTTTAAGCCCTAATCTATTAACCAATGAAATATATTTATCAAAGGTTTCCTTCTTTATGCCAATAAAAAGAGCGGTATTGGTACGGCTAATTTTATCGAATTCTAGCTGGTAATCTGAGATCAGATCTTCGATTTTAAAAGGAATATATTTCTTAGCTTCAAAATTTATGGCACTGCCAATTTCATCCTTAGGAATATCGGGGATTTCAAATGTTCGCACAATCAAATCCTTACCGGAAAGGCAGACCACGACTTCTTTAGCATCAGATTTTTCTCTGCGAAGTATGTCCTTAATCAAAGTTGCCACTTCAATTGACCTAGTTTCAGAAGGAACTTTCTCTTCTAAGCCATTATCAGGAATAACGGCTTGCTGAGGTATCTGGGCATAACCAAATAATTTCTTACCTTTAGTAATTACAACATCGATTGCTTTCGGCCCAAAGTATAAGCCTAAATTATTCATTCTTTTCCCCTGTCCTGGTTAATCGCTTCTTGCTCTTCAGCCAATTATCAACGTCTTTGCGATCAAAACGCCAAACCCCGCCAACTTTAATACCAGAGATTTTACCCTGATTTAGCCAATTGTATATAGTTTGCTTCTTTAGTTTAAGGTATTCTGCTAATTCATCTATATCTATTAGTCTTGCCATATTTTTCCTGTTTTGCCCTAATTTTCCTTTGGGAGTTAATTAAAACATAAAGACGTTACTTTGTCAAGTGTTTTTTTCTTTATATTTACTTAGACTTACTTATACTACATTTTAGCTCGTCGATAAAATAAGTAGTTTTAAAAAGTAAATTATATAGACTTACTTATATTATAATAGAGTTACGGGGTTAAATTAGTGGAAATTACTAATCTGAAGGAAATTGAGTTTTAATTTGAATATTTGTTGCGGTATTACCTAAAGCAGTGTTTCGAGGACCAATGGTTACCTGAACCTTGTAGGGAATATCCGTATCTGTTGGTATATTATATGCCGGTGAAAATACCGCGACACCTGTATCTATACAAGCTCTATGGCAGGCATATCTGTTTGCTCCTCCTGCTCCTACTGGATCGGCAGCCCAAGTACCTAGCCTTAGCATTTCTAAGGTATAATTCATCATAGCTTTACTAACATAATAGGCTTTAATACGGGTTACTTGATGTTGGGTTAAACGAGACTGGTTGGATATAGTTCTTAAGATTACTCCTGCTAATATAGTGGTGACTAAAACAGTAGCTAAAACTATCAGCAGGACAACTCCCCTTCTACGCATATAGCTACCCTTCTTTTCTCAAAGAAATCTTATAATCTTCATTAGTCTTCTGCAAGAGAACATGACCTTCTCTGGCCAGCCAGCCTAAACTCATAAGTACATTATCACGAGATTTATCTATACCCCTGATTAATTCCGATAGGCCGACTTCACCATGTTGATCTAAAAAATGCCATATATCTCCAGCTACAATTCCAATTTCTGTAATCATTTGTCCTCCATATATTTATTTTATAAGAAATAAATCTTATGTCAATCCTTTTTTAAATATCTCCGGCAACAACTACGCCTTTTGTTTTAATCCATCTCAATCTTTCTCTGGCAAATTTAGATTCTTCTACGTTAAGTGTAATTATCTTTTTATAATTTTCTGCAGCCAAAGCAAGATCTCCTTTTTCTTCATAAATTTGTGCTATCCTAAGGAGCGCTTTTACCGCTACAGCCTTATCTTGATTGTTTGATTTTGTTATTTTAATATATTCATCTAGAGCTTCCTGGATTTTCCCTTGTTCTTCCAGATTATCTGCAACTTTTAAATCTATATTGGCTAGCGCCTGACGCGCATAAATCAGGAGGTCACTGCCTGGAAAATCCTGGATCAACGACGAAAAGTATCTAGCGGCGAGATTTAAATCATCCTGCTTTAGGTAATATTCCCCTAATCTAAACATTGCCTCAGCGGCGATTCTTGATTCAGGATACTTAGAACGCAGAGATTTGAATCTCAAAATCGCTTCATCTTCCTCTCCTAAAAGATAGAGACAATCAGCTAAGGCGTATTCTGACTTTTGCAATATTTCACTATTATCCCGATAGTTCCGAACGATAATCCTAAAGATCTCTAGGGCCATTTTTAGATCTTTGAGATTATACTCAGCCATTCCTAAAAGATACAAAGCCCGTAACCTTAAATTACTATTTAAGAAATCTTCTTCGAACCTTAACAAAACCTCCTTACAACCTTCATAATCCTGCTTGTTAAAAAATGCCAAACCTAAAAAATATGTGATATCATCCGATGGAAAATCAATCTTCTTAAATTCCGTTAAGGCAGTATTTAAATCTTGTTTCTTCAATAATGTCCAGCACAACCCTGAATAAAGACTATCTAAGACATCTTTTGGGATAACTTTAATATTAAGCTTAGATAACGCCTGGTAGTAAATAAGACTGGCATTTTCATAATCTGCTAAGTTATATAAAGCACCCGCCTTACCTATATAGCTTTGGACCAGAACAACAGGATCAGATGTCTCTTTAAGAAGATTATCGTATATATTTATTGCCTCATTGACCCTGTTAGTCTCTAGGGCAAGAAAAGCTTTTGCCAAAAACAATAACTCTTGAGATTTCTTTTCCAGATTTGAAGAATTTAACCCAAAGAATGTATCTTGGGCTTGATTATATTGTTTTAACCTTATATATGTCCAACCTAGCCCAAGCTTAGACAAAGCCTGAATCCTGGAATCCTGGGTATTTGCTATCGCCTTTGTATAAGCAGCCACCGCTTCATTAAGATTATCTGAATAATACTCGGCTTCAGCAAGATAAAAATACAAAAAAGCTGTTTGTGATTGATCATTAGAGTATTTATTTATTCTCTCATTTATTGATACTTTTAAGAGGGGATAACTTTTCAGATTATAAAGGCATTCAATAATTTTAAAAATTGAATCCTGGGCCTGTGGTTCTTTTGGATATTTATCTAAAACTTGTTTAAAATAATTATAGGCTTCTTGAAACTTCTGTTCCTGAAATAAGCACCAGCCTAAAGAATAACAAGCGCTCGGGATATAGGAAGAATTGGGAAATTCATCAAGAACCTTTCTGTAATACTCTGCGGCCTTTAGAAAATTATTACTTTTAAAGTTTACTTCGGCAATCCAATAATAAACTGCATCCTTGAAATTGCTGGCTTTAGGTTGGTTAAGTAAACTTTGAAATTTATTCAAGGCCTCTGAATACCTACCTTGATAAAAGAAGCTTTCGCCTATAAGTAAGTGGGCTTCGCTTACTCCTTCAGAATCAGGGTAATCTTTTAAAAAACGGCCGAATAAGCCTAAGCTCACCTCATAAAATCCATCTTCAAATGCTTTCTTTGCTACAAAAAAGGTTTCTTCTTCCTTAGATTGATTCTGAGCAAAAGCAAGAAACGTAAAATGCAAAGCGAAAAGTGCAAAACTAAAACAGAAAATCAGAAATTTTAAATTTATAGTTTTAGTTTCTAGTTTTACACTTTTAGTTTTTAGTTTATGTGCCATTTAATACTCTTTTTAAGAATTGCCCAGTATATGATTTCGGATTTCTAATTAATTCTTCCGGACTGCAACTAGCTACAATATTTCCTCCCAGATCCCCTCCTTCAGGGCCTAAATCAATAATATAATCTGCACTTTTAACTACTTCTAAATTGTGTTCAATAACAATTACAGTATTGCCTTTATCTACCAATCTCTGCAAAACGCTTAGCAATTTAGCCACATCCGCAAAATGCAATCCCGTAGTTGGTTCATCAAGAATATAAAGCGTATTTCCGGTTGCCCGCTTACTTAATTCACTAGACAATTTAATTCGCTGAGCCTCTCCTCCTGAAAGCGTAGTTGCAGATTGGCCTAATTGGATATAACCTAAACCCACATCATATAGGTAAGAAAGGGTATTCTTGATTTTAGGGATATTGTTGAACAGGCTTAAGGCTTCCTCAACTGTCATTTCTAAGACCTGAGCAATAGACTTTCCTTTATATTTAACCGCTAGAGTCGCCTCATTGAATCTTAAACCCTTACAGATATCGCATTTTACATACACATCCGGAAGAAAATGCATTTCAATTTTCTTTATCCCGTCACCAGCACAGGCTTCGCAACGTCCGCCTTTAACATTAAAAGAAAATCTCCCTGGCCTAAACCCGCGCACTCTGGACTCGGGAAGCTGGGCGAAAAGATCACGAATATAGCTAAAAACACCGGTATAAGTAACCGGATTTGAGCGCGGAGTTCTGCCTATCGGAGACTGATCCACAACAATTACCTTATCTACAAATTCAGAGCCGGAAATACTTTTAAATAAGCCCGGTTTCTCTTTTGACTGATATAACCTCTGGGCTAAAGCTCTAAACAATATTTCGTCAATCAAAGTAGATTTGCCTGATCCAGAAACACCTGTGACCGCGATAAAAACACCCAGAGGAAACTTAACATCGATACTCTTAAGATTATGCTCGGCTGCACCTTTAATTTCTAATATTTTCTTATTTCTATATTCCCTTCTTGCGCTAGGCAAATCTATCCTTAGCTCTCTTCTTAAATATTTAGCTGTCAGTGAATCTTTGGACTCCATTAATTGTTTTTGTTCTCCAGAGAATATCACTTGGCCTCCGTGTCTGCCTGCTCCGGGACCTAAATCAACAACATAATCAGCCTGACGAATTGTTGCCTCATCATGCTCTACTACTATTAAGGTATTGCCTAAATCTCTCAAAGATTGCAATGTTTTTAAAAGTTTGATATTATCGCGCTGATGCAAACCAATGCTTGGCTCATCCAATACATATAAAACACCAACCAGACCCGAACCAACCTGAGTAGCCAGACGTATCCTCTGCGCTTCTCCTCCGGAAAGGGTTGCGCTTTTTCTATCCAAAGTCAGATAATCTAAACCCACATCAATGCAAAACTTTAATTTTTGAGTTATTTCTTTTAAGGCCTGTTGAGCAATTATTTTTTCTCTCGCCGTTAATTCTAAACTAGTAAAAAAACCATGGGCCTCTTTTATAGACATCTGCACAATTTGCCATATATTCTTGCCGCTAATCCTTACTGCAAGGCTTTCTGGCTTTAGGCGCGCACCAAGACATACAGGACAAGAAAGACTGGACATAAATTTAGAGATTTCTTCTTTAAGATAATCGCTATCTGTCTCCTTAAATAATCTTTCCAAGTGCGGGATCACCCCTTCAAAGGGCTTATTTCCGACAATCTCATCAGTACCGTAAAGTATAGCCTTTTGTACCTCTTTATTTAATTTATTAAAAGGCGTATCTAAATCAAACTTTAACTGATGCGAAAGTTCCCGGATAAGCCAGCGGTAATAAAGGATATAACCTCTGCCCCCTCTTTTCCAGGGAGCAAGAGCGCCTGAATTTATAGATTTATTTCTATCGGGGATAACTAAATCCGGATCAAATTTTAGTTTCATGCCCAGGCCATTACATTCAGGACAGGCGCCGTAAGGCGAATTAAAAGAAAAAATACGCGGCTCAACTTCAGCATAATTAACTTGGCATTTTGTGCAGGCATACTGTTCGCTAAAGATCATGTCGCTTTTAGCGTTTACGATTACCATACCTTTGCCTATCTTAAGAGCTGTTTCAATAGAATCATTAAGCCTAGAGCTTAGCCCACCCTTAATGCTTAATCTATCAACCACGACTTCAATATTATGCACTTTATATTTTGCCAATTTTATTTTTAAGGGCAACTCATATATTTTTCCGTCAACCCGGGCACGGACAAATCCAGCTTTCTGGATTTGACTTGAGATATCCCTATATTCTCCCTTTTTACCGCGTATAATCGGAGCTAATATCTTGATATCCATGCCTTTTGGAAGCTTAAGGATTCTATCAATGATTTCCTGGGAGCTCTGTCGCTCAATAGGCTCATTACAGCGATAACAATGAACCTTACCTATGCGGGAAAAAACAATACGCAGATAATCGTAAAGTTCCGTCTGGGTTGCAACTGTTGAACGCGGGTTTCCTCCGGCAGTTCTTTGCTCAATAGCAATCGTCGGTAAAGACCGGAGATATATTCAATATCCGGTTTCTCTAATTGTTCTAAGAACTGCCGGGCATAGCTAGAGAGACTTTCTACAAACCTGCGCTGTCCCTCAGCATAAATTGTATCAAAGGCAAGCGACGATTTACCAGAACCAGATAAACCAGTAATGACTATAAGTTTATTGCGCGGGAGGATAAGGTCAATATCTTTAAGATTATGTTCCTTTGCTCCCCGGATGACTATAGACTCACTTTTCATCTGATTCCTCTATGTTCTTTAATTTTTTAATAACCTCGATATTAAATCTATTGATCTTTAATGCGTCGCGATAATTATTTCTGGCTGCTGATTTTGCACCAATACCCAGATAATAATCACCCTGAAGGATATAACGGTCACTACTTTCAGGAAAATCATCAGCGAATTTCTTGATTTCCTGAAATGCACAATCATATAATTTAAGACGCAGATATTCTTTAATCAAATCTTTGCGTATTAAAGAACCGGCGTAGCTGTTTCTTAATATATTCTGATAGGCGAGGATATTACTTTTCCAATAAACATTATTCATCCAGGTTAAGGACATATAAAAAATAACAAGTAAAGTAAGCAAAATTGTCCCTATGGCTTTTAACTTATTTTTTATCAAAACAATCAGAATAAAGAATCCTATAGCTGGCAGATATAGCCAACTTTCGGCCATAACCGCACGCTTAAGCCAAAGATAGCTGTCTAATATAAAAAAAACCGGTAATAATGCGACAATAAACCAAAGAGTAGAAAAAATGAATAGTCTGTTCTTCCTTAACTTAAAAATAATAAAGAAAGATAGTACAACAAACAGAATACAAACAATCGACCTTGGCTCTATCCAATTAGTGATAAACATAACGGATCTGAGCATATGTAACTTTAGAGGCAGAATCAAAATTGCTAAATAATTTAAGATTATATTTATAAAATTAATAACGTTAAGCATAAACGGCATACTTATATCTAGTGAAATGTTTGTCCTGGCTAACACAAAAAACCTTAAGAACGGATAAGCTAAGCTTAAGAAGATAAATGGAATGCAATAGCGGAATTTAATCTTTGAGATAAAAGAAATTAAAATAATTAATAGAAATAAAATAAGGCTATTTTCACGGCAAAAAAATGCAGGTATAGCTAGAATTAAGCTTAAGGCAATCTTTTTTCTTTGAAAGAATATCAAGCTTAAAAGCATAAAGAATGCGACTAAAAGGTCCGCCCTGCCAGATATATATGAAACAACTGAAACGTTAATTGGGTGCACTGCAAAAAGTATGCTTACCCAAAGCGCAACAGCCGGAAAGATTAGACTTAATAAATAAAAAACTAGAATTACATTCATAAAATGCAAAAGAATATTGCTTAAATGGAATCCAAAAGGATTTAACCCCCATGTTTTATAATCAAATGCATAACTTAAAATCTGGATAGGCCTGTACATTTGGCCAGAATTGTAAAGACTTGAAGTAAATATTTCGGGAGTATTCTTTAAGGAACTGATTAAGGGATTCTTGACTACTAGGGATTCATCATCTAAAACAAATCCATTGCCTAAACTACAAGCATAGGCTAATAAAACAACTATTGCTAATAACAGTATAATTCTCTTTTGCATTTTAATGTATGGGAATAATATGTCTGGCACCTAGAAGAGAAAAACTAACCGGATCATAAATCCTGGAATCTATAAATAAATCCTTAAAGCTAAGGTAATCTAAAAACGCAATTAAAATTACCACTAAAAATAAGATTCTTTTAAAGTTATGCGGCATTAATCTCTCTAACATCTTATTTAAAGCAAGCAAGAAAAACAGTCGAATGGGCGTATCCAGAAAAAGAACATAACGAACATTCTTGGTAAAGGTATTAAAAAGAATGAAACTTAAAACTGATATAAATATAAAATATATAACTAATCTATTATCTTCTTTATCTAAAAAACTCCTGATTAAAAAGCCTAATGCCAAAATAATGACTGCCGGAGAAAGCAGCATATAATCTATTAAGTAACGATACCACGGCCCTGCTCCGTAATTAATTGCATAGGGATTAGCCCCTGGAGAAGTTATAACAATCTTAGAGACTAAAGGAATAAAAGGAATACAACCCAGTAAAAAATAAACTAAACCTACGATTGTCAGAGGAACAATAGAAATGAATAATAAATCCCGGTAATAATCATTTTCTCTTCGTTTGTAATTATTGAAAGCTAAATATGCTATAAATATTGGGCAAAACAACACCCCCGTTTCCTTAACCAAGATGCTCAAGGAAAAGATAACAATAAAAAGAATTAATTTAGCCTTACTCTTTCCTTGCAAGAAGTCCCAAAGCATCCATATTGAAGCAATAGAAAAAAGGTTAGCAGTGCTATCGAGCAATGCCCTCCTGCTTAAAGCCATATTTAACGGAGAAAATGCTAAAAGGACTATAAATAATAAAGCAATTCTATTCCCCAGATATTTCTTTGAATAGTAATACGAAAGGATCAAAAGGGCTGCATATGAGAACAGTGATAGAAACGCCAGGTTCAAGAAAGAATAACCTAATATTTTTAGCCATACCGCAGAAAGAATGATGAAACCTACCCTGAGAGGATTTGGGAAAAGCCAATTTGATTGATTATTAATATATTCCTTAAAAAGTTCCCTAAAACCTAAAATGCCATTTTCCCCTATAAAATGCGCGTATCTTAAATAATATCCCTCATCAACACCAGACATAAATTGAATGTTCTTAAGACTTGTAGATATTACAGCAATGGCTATTGATAGGATAAGCAGGAAAATAAGATTATAATTGAATTTTCTTTCCATCGGGATTAAAAATTGGGAATTTAGCTAGATTCAGTCTTTCTAATAAAGTTTTTATTGAAGTCCAAATTACTCCAAATCCATAGACCACGCTTCTCTTAAATGATATTGAAGATGAATCTTTTGTATACTGGGAAGGCGCAGTTATCTCTCCTATTTTAAATCCGAAATAAATTGCCTGGGCAAGCATTTGATTATCAAAAACAAAATCATCAGAATTCTCTAATATCGGTAAAGTTAATAATGCCTTTCGTGAAAAAGCCCTGTAGCCCGTGTGGTACTCTGAAAGTTTCTCATTAAGGATTATATTCTGAAGAAAAGTAAGAAAACGGTTAGAAATATACTTGTACAATGGCATCCCGCCCTTTAAACTCAAGCCGCCTAAGATTCTTGAACCCAATACAACGTCAAACATTCCGCTTGATACTAAAGCTGCCATAGCAGTAATTAATTTAGGTGGGTATTGATAATCCGGATGTAGCATAATTACAACCTCTGCCCCCAACCTTAGAGCTTCCCTGTAGCAGGTTTTTTGATTCGCCCCATAACCGAGGTTACGCTCATGAACAAAAACTTTTAAACCCAGGCTGCGAGCTACTGAAACCGTATTATCGCGGCTATGGTCATCGACAATTAAGATATCGTCAATAACTTCGCGGGGTATATCTTTATATGTCTTTTCTAAAGTTGCTTCGGCATTATATGCCGGCATGACTACTACTATTTTCTTATTATTTAGCATGATTTTATTATAACAGAAAAGAAAGCCCTTGTTAATGAGTGCATAATTTACAAAGGCGATAGCCGACGTAAATTATTTGCACGAATTAACCCCGCACCTTCTCTATATTTAGCTAATTTTAAATTCATAAACATTTAAAAACAGTCCAATACCAAGAAGGTGCGGGGTAAATTCAGCCAGAAACTTATGTTCGCTTTCGCTCCATAAGTTTGGGCTTCATTTACTTCTTTTTCTTCTTACCGCCTCTCTTCATTTTAGCACAAGAGACGTCGCCTTTCTTATCGAGGAAATAAAGATAGCCTGGTTTTCTCTTGATACCGCACTTAGCTACCTTCTTGGGGCTGCCTCCTTTTTTTGCGCCTCTTGCCATTTTAGCGCAAGAAACATCACCCTGCTTGTCAATATAATAGAGTAACCCTTTTTCTCTCTTGATACCTAACTTCACTAATTTCTCTGCCATTTTTTGATTCACCCCCTTCCTTTTTGTTTAATTATGTGCCGATTCTCACCGGCTCCAAAATACCTTTTAACATCGCCACAGCTGATAAAACCGCTAAAAAACTAGTCTTAGGATTATCCGGATGCAAAATATTTTCAGTACGCGTCTTAATAATCCCTGCCTCTGACTCAATCAGTATCTCATGGATATTTTTATTTACTTTCGGGGAGGCAATTATCCTTACTCTAGTTTTATTTTTACCTATTCCGCTTAAGCT
>Ga0247841_10011863_pt1 | contig 11483 bp, 7 predicted proteins | sample LaCruzMarch2015__2_FD_192410 | JGI IMG/M metagenome (GOLD analysis project Ga0247841, IMG submission 192410) | Freshwater microbial communities from meromictic Lake La Cruz, Castile-La Mancha, Spain - LaCruzMarch2015_18m | ecosystem: Environmental > Aquatic > Freshwater > Lake | place: Spain...
GCAGTATCCCCCGCAGCGGGCGCCAAAATCGATAATGACCGTTTCCCCCTCGCTAATCGTCCTGCCGGACGGCTGAGCATGGGGCAGGGCTGCATTGGGCCCTGAGGCCACGATTATCTCAAAGGGCAGGGTCTCGCTGCCATACAGCCTCAGCAGGGTTTCCAGGTTCCAGGCTATCTGCTTTTCCGAGAGGCCTGCTTCCAAACGGAGGGCCAGGCTCTGTATCGCATCATCGGCGATTTTACAGGCTTTCTGAATAGCCATCAGTTCGTCCTCGTCCTTCACCATGCGCAGCGACTCCACAATATTTTTCACGGGCCATAGCGTGAAGGGATGCTTAGCGGTTTTCGAAAGCTGGCTGATCGCCTGGTAGATGGAATATGTTATGTGATCGGATTCGACTCCAAGTTTGGTTATACCCAGCTTTGCTACCAGGCCGGGCAGCCAGGCCGGTAGGTCGCCGCTGATATGCAGTATCTCGAAGCCGGCAGCCTCCTGTTTGGCCTGTTCCACGTAGCGAAAATCTACAGCTAAACAGGCCTCTGAGGCAGTTATCAGCAGCCAACCAGCGGACCCGCGGAATCCGGATAGGTAGCGCCGGTTGGGTGATGAACCGATCAACAGGCCATCGGGCCCATCGGGCAGCAATTTGTTGCGCAGACTTTGTAGTCTCTGCATATTAGTAAAAAGGTAATAGCCTGATTCAGCCGGTTATGCTTTATTATTTCCCCGTCCCGGTCTCCGCCGGCTTATCAGCTTGATCGGCTCTCTCTATCTTTTTAGTGGTTTTACATTTGGGATACTTGCTGCAGGCCAGGAACTTGCCAAAGCGCCCTGCCCTGACAACCATATCCGCCCCGCAGGTGGGGCACTTTTCATCCGTTGTTTCCACAGCCACCGCCGCACCGTCCCCCGTCTTTTTTGCCCAGGTACCCTGGCCGGCCAGGGTTTTTTTACCGTTGCATTTGGGGTAATCGGGACAGGTCATATATTTGCCGTAGCGCCCCTTTTTCATCAGCATCAACTTGCCGCACAGGGGACAGGGCTCACTGGTAAGCTGGGGCGCTTCATCAGTACCACTCGTTTTCTTACCTTTGCACTCGGGATAATTGCTGCAGGCCATGAATTTGCCGTAGCGCCCCTTCTTCATCAGCATAAGCTTGCCGCACAGGGGACACGGTTCATTGGTAACCTCGGGGGGCGGCGCGTCGGCGGTATTCGACTTCTTTCCCATACACTCGGGGTAATTGCTACAGGCCAGGAATTTGCCGAACCTGCTCGACTTCATAATCATGGACTTGCCGCATTCGGGGCATTTCTCCTCGGAGGTGATGACGATTTTCTGCAGGTTCTCCTGGGCTTTATTAAGGTCGATTTCAAAGGGAGCGTAGAACGCCCTTATCACCGTCAGCCAGTCGCGAGTCCCGCTGGCGATCTCATCCAATTCCTCCTCCATCTTAGCGGTAAAATTGTAATCAACGATATTGGGGAAATTGGCTACCAGCAGATCGGTGACCACCATCCCGATTTCCTCGGGGCGCAGCTTGCCTGCTTCCTTTAAGACATATTCCCTGTCCTGTATGGTGGATACGATAGGGGCGTAGGTGCTCGGCCTGCCGATGCCCCTCTGTTCCAGCGACTTGATCAGTGTGGCCTCCGTGTAGCGCGGCGGGGGTTGCGTGAAAAACTGGTTGGGGAGCAGTTCCAGGAGCTTGAGCAATTCACCCTCTTCCAGGGGAGGCAGGATATTTTGCTCGCCTTCGGCATATTCGTCCTTCTCCTCGTCAAGCCCCTCGATATACAGGGCCATAAAGCCGGGAAAGCGCAGCGCCGAAGCCCTGGTTTGCAGCAGGTAGGCCGGTTTCTTCTCTTCACGCGGGGCGGCCTCGATGTCCACGGTCACAGTATCATAGACTGCGGCGGACATCTGGCTGGCTACTGCCCGTTTCCAGATCAACTCATAGAGCTGGAATTGGTCCTTGTTGAGGTAACCCTTGATTTTTTCAGGCTCCCGTTGCGCCCTGGTTGGCCGCACGGCCTCGTGCGCTTCCTGCGCTAGCTTCACCTTCTTAGTGAAACGCCTGGGTGAGGCAGGCAGGTATTTGGCGGGGAATTTCGAGGAGATGTAGGCGCGTATCTCGTCAAGCGCGGACGCTGCGACATTGGTTGAATCGGTCCTCATGTAGGTTATCAGGCCTGTATCTCCCTCTTCCCCGATAGACAGCCCTTCATACAGTTGTTGGGCGATGACCATGGTTTTCTTGGAGGAAAAACGCAATTTACGTGATGCTTCCTGCTGCATGGTGCTGGTGATAAAGGGCGGCGACGGCTGGCGTGAGACCTCTTTTTTCTGGATGGCCTTCACCGAGTAATCAGAGCTGCGCAAATCATCCAGCAATGCATCGCAGTGCGCCTTATCGGGGATATCGAGTTTGCCTTTTCCGGCCAGGCCCACAAAGGAAGCCATGAAGCTCTTGCTGCCCTTTGTCTTCTTTATCAATTCGGCATTGATGGTCCAGTATTCGACCGGTATGAAAGCCAGTATCTCCCGCTCGCGGTCTACGATCAACCGCACAGCTACCGACTGCACCCTTCCTGCCGAGAGTCCTTTTAATACCTTCTTCCAGAGCAGTGGGCTGAGCTTATATCCGACCAGGCGGTCGAGTATTCTCCTGGCCTGCTGGGCGTCAACCAATTTCATATCGAGCGGGTGCGGGTCCTTAAAAGCCTGCTCCACCGCTTCTTTGGTTATCTCGTGAAAAGACACGCGCCTCAAAGGTATGCCGTCCTTCTGGAGGTTAGCGGCCTTTATCAGGTGCCAGGATATCGCCTCTCCCTCACGGTCCGGGTCGGTAGCCAGGTAGACTGCCGATGCGCGGTTTGCCAGTTCCTTGATTTCCTTTATCAGGGTCTTTCTTTCCGGGAGGTTGCGGTATTCCGGTTCAAAATCCTTCTCCACATCAATGCCCAGTGTTTTCCCGGGCAGGTCCCGGACGTGGCCCATGGAAGCCTTGATTACATAGCTATCGCCGAGCATCTTACTGAGCGTTTTAGCTTTTGCGGGGGATTCTACGATTACAAGTTTAACAGCCATATTTTATCCAGATTACAATCCTATTCATTCTCTAACGTCCCTGTTTCACAGTATATGTCATATTTCCGCGCTGCTTGACCAGTCCATTCAGCTCCAGCACAGCCAGAGTGCTGATAACGGTGGAGGTATCCAGTCCGGAATTCCGGCATATCTCATCGACATGCAGTGGTTCCTCCGAAATGTATTTCATTATAATTGATTCGAGGCCGTCTGATGCAACAACACTCTGCATGACAAGCTGTTGGGAAACGACCGACAGGTTCAGCTCCTCGATAATATCCATGTAATTGCTGACCAACTTGGCCCCTTCGCCGATCAGCCGGTTGGGGCCTTTGCTCATGGGGGAGTAAATGCTGCCCGGCACGGCAAACACCTCGCGGTTTTGCTCGAGGGCGAAATTCACGGTGATAAGAGCGCCGCTATGCTCACCCGATTCCACCACCAGCACCCCCCTGGAAAGGCCGCTCAAAATGCGGTTGCGGCGCGGGAAATTCTCCGCCCTGGGTTTCATACCCAGCGGAAACTCACTAACCAGGGCGCCGTGCTCCATTATCTCGCGTGCCAGTTTCAGGTTATCCGGCGGGTAAACGATATCCAGTCCGCTGGCGAAAACCGCGATGGTCCTGCCGCAGGCTTCGATAGCCGTGCGGTGCGCGATAGTGTCGATCCCTTTGGCCAACCCGCTGACAATGGTGATTTTATTCAGGGCCAGGTTATAGACAAGGTCCTCGGTAGCCTGCCTGCCGTAAGCTGTGGCCCTGCGGGTGCCCACCACAGCGACGCTATTCTCATCATCCTTGCGGTACTCGCCGCGGATATAGAGCAGGGCCGGGCAATCGTGGGTTTCGGCCAGCAGGGACGGGTAATCAGGTGACTCGAAGGGGATGGCCGTGACGTGGTACTTATCCAGTAGCTTAAGCTGATCATCCAGGTTGATACTGTCCCGGTAGCCGGTTATATTTGCGGTGATCTTCGGGTCGAGTCCGGCCCCGGTCAACTGCGATGCGGGCGCCTTCCAGGCCGCTTTCAAAGAACCGAAATGCCTTTTCAGCGCCATGATCTTAGCCTTTCCGACACCCGGGACGGCGGCCAGGCCTATCCAGAATTTTAGCTCGCTGCTATCCTGCATTCGCATCGAACCATTTTATCACAGCCCTTAAAAAGCAAAAAAGATTTATATGCAAAATATGGCCGGGGCTGCCTGAGCACATGCCTGAAGCAGGCGGGCGGGGTGATGCTAAACCGGTTCAGCCTGTGTGAGCATCCTTTTAATTTCCGGTATCACCGCCACCGCAGCCCGGTAGCCCGCTTCGATGGCCTCTGGTCCGCGGTGAAACGCGTAGGGTTCGATATTGCTGACATCCGGTTCAATAATAATGTCCGCCTTCAGGATCGAGGACCGTGTGATTTCATATTCCATAATGTAAATGGACTGGACAAGTGTATTCATCATACCCGGGGCCTTACCGGGTTTTTGTTTGCCGATCAGGCCTGACTGCTGCCGTTTCCTCGGGTCGTTAAGCACATTGACCGCGATGGTAAAGGTCGCGCCCATCGACCTGACCACGTCGGCCGGGACCGGGTTAAGTATCCCGCCGTCCACCAGGAACCTGCCCTCATATTTCAGAGGCACGAAAACCACCGGTATAGATATACTGGCGCGGACCGCCTTAAGCAGAGACCCCTCGCTGAGGACAACTTGAGTGGCGGTAAAAATATCCGTGGCAACCGCTGAATAAGGGATCTTGCATTTGTCGATCGTCACGTCCCCGATAATTGGCCTGAGGAAGTTTTCCACCCTTTTCCCGTACAACATTCCCATCCTGATGAACGAGAACTTGGGGTCGAGCAACTGTGCAATTTTGCGCAGGTTGGCTTCCAGTGCTATCTCTTCCAGGTGGGCTATCTCGCCATCGATGGCGTAGCAGGCGCCCACCAGCGCACCCATGCTCGTCCCTGCCAGCAGGTGGATAGGGATATCAGCTTCTTTCAGGGCCTTGATGACGCCGATGTGAGCAATGCCGAGGGCCGCTCCGCTGCCCAGGGCCAGTCCGACCTTAAAATCAATTTCCATGCTTCTCCGCAATCACCAGCATCTCAAAATCCTCCGTGGTGAGCTTATCACCGCGGGAAAAGGCGCCCAGCCTGGCCCCAAAGATATCGATCTTATCAAACCCCAGCGATTTCAGGAGCCAGGTTATCTCCGGTGGCACATAATACCTTTCATTGCACTCCAGTTCCTTCTTGTTCCCGTCATCGTCCTCAAACGACGTAGTATTGAAATCACGGAAAGACAGCAGATCGAAAGAATTTTTTCCGTAGGCCGCGTTCCCCTCTTCACTGCAGGACGCGCAGAACTTTTCAATCGAATGGAAGAACGGAAAGAGGCCATTCAGAGTGGTGAAGACCAGTTTCCCGCCGGGCTTCAGTGCAGCGTCTGCATTGCGCAGTATCTCATAATTCATTTCATCAGTTTCCATCAGGGGAAAGGCGCCTTCACAGATCATTATGGCCAGGTCGAATTCACCTTTGAATGGCAGCCTCCGGGCGTCGTGCTTCTGAAAATCGACGTGCAGGTCCATAGCAATGGCTTTCTCCCTGGCCCGTTCCAACTGTGATTCCGACAGGTCGATGCCCGTGACCGTGTAGCCGCGTTTGGCCAGTTCCAGCGCATGGCGGCCGGTGCCGCAGCCGATATCAAGGATTTTCAGAGACTTATCGAAATTAATCTCCTTTTCGATGAAATCGCATTCGCCGGCGGTTCCCTGCGTGAAGCATTCATCATCGTATTTTTTGCCGTAGTTTTCAAATAAAGACTCGTACCATTGTTTCATCGCGATTTCCCCATATACCGGCTCACTCACGCGTGCAGGTGGCCGTCCTGCGGATTGTGTTTGCGATATCAAACGGGCCGGCAAAGATTATCTAAAATGGCGGAGAGGATGGGATTCGAACCCATGGTAGCGGTGAAGCTACACGCGCTTTCCAGGCGCGCCTGTTAGGCCACTCCAGCACCTCTCCGGGTAACATAATATGGCGGAGAGGGTGGGATTCGAACCCACGAGGCTCACGCCCACCGCTTTTCGAGAGCGGCACCATCAGCCACTCGGTCACCTCTCCGTTTGCCAGGCCGCAACTAAATCCATTGCCTGCAAATCCACTGTAATTGACAGAAACGATTCTTGTCAATAAAGGGCTGCCGATTCTTTCTAACGGCCTCGGGTAAATTGGCCGTGTAATTATAACTATGGGGTATTAACTAATCAAACCGCGAATTACAACCTTTCGCCAATCGTAAACTCTTGGCCAGCGGTAAGATTTTCTTGTTTATGAAAGCGCGTCTAATTTATTAGCAAGCAATTCCCGTATTATTTTCGGATTGGCTTTGCCACCTGAGGCCTGCATCACCTGGCCTATAAGAAAGCCCATGGCTTTACCCTGACCACTGCGGACATCGGCGACAGCGGCCGGTTCCGCGCTTAGAACCTTATCGATCAGCGAATCGAGGGTGGCGTGATCGGAAACCTGCCGAAATCCACGGGCACTGACGATCGCCCCCGGTGCTTCGTCACTGTCAAACAAATGCAAGAGCACCTCGCGCGCCGCGTTGGCGTTGATCTCGTTTTGCGCAAGCATTTTAAGCAGAACGGCAAAGCGGGCGGGGGTCAGCGGCGAACTGCCCAGTTCCTGCCGCCGGTCTTTGACGGCCGGGACCAGTTGCGTGGTGAGCCAGTGAAAGGCCGTGCGCGGCGCGATACCCTGCTCAATCAGTGCCTCAAAATAGCCTGCGACCTCCGCGTCTGAACTTAAAAACAGGGCTTCTTCACCCGTCAGTCCGTGCTGTATGACAAAGCGCCCGGCCTTTGCGGCGGGCATTTCCGGAAGACGCGAACGCATCTTCTCGATCCAGTCAAGCGATAATTCAATGACCGGGACTGCCGGCTCCAGGACACAGGGGCCTTCAAACTTGGCGCGCATCGGGAGCGTGGCCTTTTTTTCCGGGTCCCAGAGGCGGGTGTGCAGGATCACCGTTTCGCCTGCCTGTACGGCTGCGCTCTGACGGTTGATTTCGTACGCGATGGCATCGCCTATGTGACGGATGGAATTCATGTTTTTGACTTCTACTTTGGTGTTCATCCGGGTGGTCCCCCGTGGACGTATGGAAATGTTGGCATCTACTCGCATCGTGCCGTTTTCCATGCTGCACTCGGAGGATCCCACGGACCGCACCTGCAAGCGCAGCGCCTTGAGAAATTCCATCGCCTCATACGGCGCACGGAAATCCGGTTCTGTGACGATTTCCACCAGCGGTGAACCGGCGCGGTTGAAGTCCACCAGGCTTATGGGCAGCCGTCCTTCCATTTCGTGCACTAATTTGGCGACGTCTTCCTCCATATGGATATGATGTATGCGCATTCTTTTAGGTTTGCCGTTTTCATCCGTAATGTCGATGCCGCCGCCGCGCGAAAGAGGAAGGTGGGCCTGGGATAATTGGAAGCCTTTAGGCAGGTCTGGATAGTAATAAACCTTCTGGTCAAAGGCGCTCCTGGGCTGAAGTTCAGCGCCCAGTCCCAGACATAGAAGCGATGCTTTTTCGAGTGCTTCCTGGCTGAACCGGGGAATGGCGCCCGGGAACCAAAGGCAGGTCGGACAGGTATTGATGTTGGGTTCGTCGCCGGGACGATTGGGACAATCGCAAAACATTTTAGTTGCGCAATTGAGTTCAACATGAATTTCTAACCCGATGACAGCTTCGAATTCCAATTTATTTGCCTCCCCGGCGTATATTCAGAAGATGTTCACCCAGCGCGAGCAGCCGTGCGTCACTCAGCCGAGGTCCCGCCAGTTGAAGTCCCGGGTGCGCCGCGCCCGGCGCCGGCGGCAGGTACAACGAGGGCTGGCCGGTTACATTGGCAAAAGACGTCGAGGCGAATTGAGCGTACGTGCTGTCAAGCGAAGAGGGTGCGCCGGATGGGGCACAGTCCACTGCCGGGAAAACCAGGAAGTCCGCCTGCGCAGTGAGCCGCTGCATGTCCGCGAGCAGGCGCGCGCGGATGCGGCAGGCGTCCTGATACGCGCCGAAACGCTCAAACTGGAAAAACGCGCCTTGAAATAAATAGCCTTTCATAAGCGGGCCGAAGGCCGCGCCGCGCGAGAGCAGGTACATTTCGTTCCAATTCTTGGCGCCCGCTGCGCGCTGACCGTAACGCACCGAGTCGTAACGTCCGGCGCAGGATGAGGCCTCCACGCAGCCGATGATTTTATGGACGAGAGAAAAAAGAGAAAAGTCGGGCTGGGACAACTCGCGCAGGGGAAAGCCCGCCTTTTTCAGTTCATCAACCGCTGCGCGGAATATCTTTTCCTGCCCGGCAGGCAGGCCGCCCAGCGCTTCTGTGACGATACCGATGGTTGTTTTTTTTGGGTCAATTTTTAAGGGGGAAAAATCCGGAACCTTTTCAGCGGGCAGTGAAAAGTCCAGTTCGTCCGGACCGGCCACGGCCTTCATAATGTCCCGAATATTTTTCAGGCTTCCGGAAAGCACGCCGCAGCATTCCATCGACGGGATCAGGCCGATCAGGCCGAAGCGTGACACCAATCCGTAACTGGGTTTGAAACCGCAAACAGCCGCGCGCAAGGCTGCCAGGCGGCTTTCGCCCATCAAGTCTATAACCAATTCAGCATTGGCAGCCTTCTGTCGAAGCGCGTCGCCGGCCCGGCTGTCCTGCAGGCCGAAACCGAATTCGCTCATTAGGGTTGACCCGCACAGGGATGCCCCGGCTTGACGCAGCCGCTGCACGATGGTTGCGTCTTCTAACGCTGTGAAATTGACGAGCGCGTTCGAACCGGCCTCTGTCGGCCAGCCCGCCACCGAGATATTCGGTTGAATGGCAATTTTCAACCCCTGTAAATGACCGGCCCCGGGGGCGGTGGTTTCAGGATTGCGATAAAAGAAAAATGAATCCATCAAGATGTCTCGCTTTATTCCAGAATATTGGTGACCTTATAGTAATTGCCTTTAACTGAGGGCGCGCACTTGAGCAATTGGCCCGTTTGGGATAGCGCCGAGCGTTTTTCTTCAGTTCCCGGACGCGTGCGGTTGGCGACAGGGGTGATTGTGCTTATCGGTTCCTCTCTGCCCGCCTTTTGGGCGGCCAGCAAAGCCAGCTCTTCGGCCTGCGTCAGAATGTCTTCCATCATGGCGCGCTCCCCGGCTGTAATGCCGATGCGTGATACCCAGGACAGGCGATCGATCCTATCTTCCTTTGCGGCTGTCCCGGGCAAAACCTCCTGGCCGCCCAGGTTCAACAGCCCCAGTTCGGCCAATTGTTCACGTTTCACCGCGGAGGGGGCACCGGTCAGGGGACATGTGGCGCTGCGGTTTTTGGGGAACGCGATCACCTCGCGGATAGATGGGGTCTGCAGGATCATAGACACGGTGCGGTCCATGCCCAGCGCCAGTCCGCCATGCGGCGGCGCGCCGAAATCGAAAGCCCGCAGGAAAAAGCCGAATTTCTCCTTCGTTTCTTCTTCAGTCAGACCCAGCGCGGCAAATATTTTACGCTGCTGGTCGCGGTCGTTGATGCGCATGCTGCCGCCGCCCAGTTCTTCACCGTTCATGACCAGGTCGTAGGCCCGTGAGCGCAACGTCAGCAGTTCTTCAATATTACTGGGATCGAAATCGCTGCGGTCCGGCGCGGTAAACGGATGGTGGCTGGAGGTGACGCCTCCTTCCCCGGTAGCCTCAAACAGCGGAAACTCCGTGACCCAAACCGGACAAAAGCTATCGGTGGGAATCAGACCGAGACGATTAGCCAAATGCAGGCGCAACTGGCCAAGCGCAGAGGTGACAATGGCATACGAGGGATCGGCGATCATAATAAGGACGTCCCCGTCCGCAACGTCGAATTTTTTGCGCAACTCTTCTTGTTCCTGGCTGCTGAAAAACTGGACGATGTTGGATTCGAGTTTACCGCGTTCGGCGCGCATCCAGGTCATGCCTTTGGCGCCGAATGACGGCGCGATCTCTTTGGCGTATTCATTTTGCAGTACATTCTTGCTGAGATGGTCGGACTGGCCTTTAATGTTGATGCCCTTGATGCAGCCACCGCGCTGAAGAATCTGGCGGAAGATAGCATAATTGGTTTGAGAAAACACATCCGTCACATCGAAAAAGCGCAGGTCGAAGCGCATATCTGGACGGTCGGAACCGGTGGTGTCCATCGCCTCGGAATAGGTCATGCGGGGGAAAGGCCGGGAAAGAGCAATGCCGCCGACGGCGAACATCTTGACGGTAAGTTCTTCAACCAGTTCATAGAGAAATTCTTCATCAATAAAAGACGCTTCAATGTCGAGTTGGGTAAATTCCGGCTGCCGGTTGGGACGCAGGTCTTCATCGCGGAAGCAGCGCGCCAGTTGAAAGTAGCGTTCAATGCCGCCGATCATGAGTAGTTGTTTGAAGAGTTGCGGCGACTGGGGCAGGGCGTAAAAATTTTGCGGATGGACACGGCTGGGCACCAGATAATCACGCGCTCCTTCCGGAGTGCTCATGGTCAACACCGGAGTTTCGATTTCCAGGAAGCCCCGCGAATCGAGGAATTCGCGGACACATTGAAAGATGCGGTGGCGTGAAGCGAGGTTGTCCCGCATCGAAGGACGGCGGATGTCCAGATAGCGGTACTGGAGCCGCAAATCCTCAGCCACATTGTCCGCGCCCGCGGATGCTGCGCCCGCCACCATAGCCTTGTCGGAGATGGCGAAAGGCAGGGAGTCCGATTCGGAAAGCACAGTCAGTTCAGTGACCAGTACCTCAATATTTCCTGTTTCGATGTTGGGGTTTTCCGCGCCCGCGAGCCGCTTTTTGACCTCCCCCCTGACCGCGACGCAATATTCGGCGCGCAGTGAGGCTGCCTTCTGTGAGACATCGGTTGGCGCGACTTCCGGGCTGAAAACAATCTGCATGATGCCGCTGCGGTCGCGCAAATGGACAAACAGCAAGCCGCCGTGATCCCGGAAGGCATCCACCCAGCCGGCCAAAAGCACAATGCGGCCGACATCATCAGGGGTCAATTGCCCGCAAAAAACACGTTTGGAAAAAAGCATGAGATAACTCCTTTCTATTCAAACCATCGGCGAACAATTTTACATGTGCAACAACAAATCCGTATTGCGAAGTGTATCAACACTGTAATGATATTCCTGGCCCAATCCCCATAAGTGTATCATCTTATTCTCAGATAGCGTATATCAAGGGGCCACGGTATACGCTAACTCTTTGGCCTTCTTAAAATCAGCGTCGGCTTTGTCTTTTTCACCTTTCTTGTAATAGGCATACCCGCGGTTATAAAAGGCCAGGGCAAGCTTGGGGGTGATCTCTATCAGCCTGGTGTAA
>Ga0247841_10011868_pt1 | contig 11480 bp, 26 predicted proteins | sample LaCruzMarch2015__2_FD_192410 | JGI IMG/M metagenome (GOLD analysis project Ga0247841, IMG submission 192410) | Freshwater microbial communities from meromictic Lake La Cruz, Castile-La Mancha, Spain - LaCruzMarch2015_18m | ecosystem: Environmental > Aquatic > Freshwater > Lake | place: Spain...
TAGCCTTGCCCGGCAGGGCAAGCCATACCAATAAGCAAGCCCACGCCCTCACCTCGCCCTCGGCTTGCCGAGCTGGCGAGCTGTGAGCTGGCGTGCTGGCGCAGGCAATATATAAGCCTGCCCTCGGCTTGCCGAGCTGGCAGCAAAATATAAGCCTGCCCTCGCCGTGCGAGCTGGCAGCAAAAGCAGGGTTTAAGGATTTTCACCTTCCAATATGGTTTACCACCATATTTCCCTTGGATTGCTTGGCTTGTGGCGAACGCCTGCACTGCCTTCAAATATGCAAAAGCCTGACTTAGAAATGCTTAAGCATTTCTATGGCTTTCAACTATTTAAGCATTGCGGTGCTCCCAGCCAGCAATGCCTAAGCGTGCCAAGGTGAAATATCCTTACAGAATTAGGAGATTTACGAATAAAAAAAGAAAGAAAGAAGGCTTTACAGCCTTCCTTCAAATCCTACTTCTTTCAAGAAGTTATTAATGTTTCTTAACTTCTCTGCGATGTAGGAATCGCATGCCCAGCCATGCTTGGCTAGCTTGTTAAATTCAAAGAGCAGGCCTTGTGCTTGCTCTCTGAGATATGTCTTTGACAGATCTTCATTAGTTATTTGACTAATTTCCATGTTGTTCACCTCCTTTTACTTCATCAAGGGGCTTGTCTGCCCCCTGATGCTTGCATGCAGCCAAGAATCTCACTTCATCAAATCTTGGATTGTCCTCCAAGAGCATGATGCAGAAATTCTTTATTGTCAAAGGGTCTGAAGCTGAACAGCTCAAGACTCTTGCAATCTTTACATAGTCTTTTCTTGTCATCATTTTTGGTCACCTCCTTTGTATTTGTATGTTCCATCGGAATAGATGGTCTGACCTGCAGACCAAATAATCCAATTTCTCAAAACTTGGATTGCCTCTGCTGATGCAGGGAATCCGTTACTGTTGTTCCAGAAAGTTGCCTCATCAAGGGAGGTAATCAACAATCCGAAATCACAGCCTGTCAATTCGATTTTAATCAAATCGACTTTTGCTTGTTTGGTTTTTGCCATGGGCACGAAGAGTAGGTCAGACATATACGCTTTTAGGCAAGGCCGAGGCATCCCACAGCCTTGCCGACTTTGGCGAGGCATCCCACGCCAAAGGAAAAGCCTATATAGGCTGGACTGTGGTGATCCATTAGCAAAAACCGTTGATGCAAAAGTCATGATTATGAGCAATGAATTAAAGGCGAGTAGGGAGGAGATGGTTAGCCTCCCTACCCAGAGAAGTTAAACAACAATAAAGTTCCATGCGAAATGGAGGTCTACATTTGAGATAATTCTTTATGTAGTTCCATCAAGATGACACAGTTATTCACGAAGTCTTTGTAATCAACTTTGCCAGCTACGACAAGGTCTTTTACATAACTTATGATAACCGATGCCTGCTTGCCACTTCTTTCTTCTGCGAAAGGTTGTGGTTTTGGTGCATCTTGGATTTTCTCGGATGTGACTGTTTCCCCTGTAAAGCCTGTGATGTTTTTGAATCCGTTTCTTTCTTCAACTTCACATTCAATCAGTTTCCCGACTGAGGCTTCCAGCTTTGCTACGATTTTCTTTTCGAAGCAAGTCATAATCCCCTCTGAGGTATGGAATGCCTTGTAGGCTCTCCCTGCCTTTGAGGTTTTATCCTCGATGCTTTCAATTTTTAGGTTGGTTTTCATGTGTTTTCCCTCCTTTAGTATAATCTGAATTGATTTGAATGATGTTTTGAGTCTTTAGCATATTTTTTAATTTTTCTAATATTATATCTCTATGGATTTCACAATTCTTATGAATTTTAATACAACTTCTAAATTCTTCAATAATCATTTGTCTGGTATCTAAATTCATATCAAATTTTCCCTGTTCATAGGCATACTTGTATATTTTCTGTTCTTTTGTTATTTTCATGTGTTTTCCCTCCTTTAGTATAATCTGAATTGATTTGAATGATGTATTCCCCGATGTATTTCATGGTTTCAGGATATTTCTTAATCTCGTAAACTGAGATTGTTATGCTTTTACACAATTTCTCAAGTTCGCTTATGCTTCTGTTACAAGTATCCTTACTCTCCATCTTTTCTTTCCCCCGAATTCTGCGAAATAATACTGTGGACATTTTGGATTGAATTCTTTTTCATACTTTTTCATGAATCTCATCCAATATTTAAGTGTATTCATTTCTTCCTCTTTTTGATTTTTACTTTAAATGTTCCACCAATTATTATCGGGATAATGTCTCCTACTTTTGCACTTTGCATTGCTACTCCCATAACCACTGTTCTGTTTTTGCTTCTTCTCATTTTTTTCATTTGAATTCCCTCAAATAATCTATGGGCATCCATCCATCTTCTGTCTGAATCATGCAGTCTTGTATTAATGAATAGCTCCAATTATATTCCAAAAACAAACCTATGGGTAGAATCCAATCTTCGATCATAATCTTTTCTCCTTCCATCTTCGGATTAGTTTCTGGACTGTGATTCCCTTAATCATGCCATTTTTAAAGGTCATGAGCTTTACTTCCTTGGCTAGATTGTCGAGTATGTCATTGGAATATGCGTGACTTAACTCATCATCTGTTGGGTCAAGGTCTGCTGTGCTTGAATATCTTATGTTCATATCTCACAGAGCACACACAACTATATAAATATTGCCCACCACTGAATAGTTACAAAAGAATTCTTTGACAAGACTTTCCTTCATCATTGCCACAAATGTGTTTATGAGTGGCTTCTGATTCTGGACATTCTTCATAAGAAATATTTTCTCCGTCGATGATTTCCTTTTCAAATATTATTCTCATTCGTCAATAAATACAGAGCCTACCTGCCCTCCTATTCCCTTGAATAGCATTGTTTTGCATGTGCTTCCGTATGCTGCTCTTTGGGCTGTTATGACTTGGCTTACTGCACTGTCCATTTTTGTTAAAACTGTTCCTGAATTTGTGCCATTTGACCTTCCTTGGCTATCGTTGTAATCCGTTGCAAGTTTCCATTGATGGACTAAATCCTCTGTTTTTATTGTCTTTCCTGCATAAAGTTCGAGTGCTTCAGCATCTGACACATCTTTTTTGAATATTCTAACATCTTTTAACATTCCTTTGTAATAATTTGCTCCCGTGTATCTTGAGCCCATAACTAAAGCTCTCCACGAAAAAAGAGCTGGTCTTTCCATGTCATCTATGCTTGCTGCATTTTTTACTCCATCTACATATAGATATGCTTTAGTTGCATTTGCTCCCGTTGGCACGATCGTTATGACAAGATGTTGCCATTTATGGAGAACGATTCCTGCATCCCAAAATGTTCCTGCTCCTAGTTTATCTGTGCATTGAATTTTTCCTTCATCTGCTCCTGAACCCAGATAACATTGTTGTATTCCATTTACTCCATTTCTTTGGTCTAAAATATGAACTCCAAATTTCATAGGATATATCCAAAAACTCCATGTAACTCCCTCATAAATTCCAGAATACGCTGTTGCAGTTGTTGTTATTAAGTCATCTACGCCATCAAAATAAGCTCCAGCCATAGAATTATTTGAAGTGCATTTAACATCTACATCTCCAGCAGCCATGATTATGCCTCCGTTATTGCTACAATTACGACCTGTTGAGCTTCAGGCCCGATTGAGGTCATCATAAATTTACCATTAGCACCTGCTGTCAATCTCATTGCTGTGACTGCTGTGTCTATATCTGAAGTAGAAGCGTTCACAATTCTTACCTCAACATCTCCTGCTCCCATTTTATGCTGAAGTCACAGCCTCCCAACTGCCTGCCCCTGCTGCTTGGGTCTTACAAAAATTAAGTTTGCTTGTGGTGGTGTTGTAAATTATAGTTCCAACTTCTGCCACTAATGTGTTTCTTACTGCTGTGCTTATTGAAGGCACAACAACCTGTGTTCTTGGTTCATCTCCGTTTGCCATTATGCACTTGTCTCCCAGCTTGCGGCTGCGATTGCTTCTGATTTTGCAAAGCAAATCTTTGATTGTGTAACATCATAAATAATTGTTCCAACATCTGCAGCCATTAAGTTTCTTTTAGTTGTGCTTACATTAGGTAGAATTAACTGCTCCTTTGCTTCATCCCCACTTGCCATTTATTTCAGTATCCTGACGGCAACTCGCTCGTCGTTGTCGGCAGCTTCCATGCAATATCCTATCATAGAATTCTGAAGCATATCGTTTGCATCCGACATTGTGAACATATTAGCTGTGGCTGAGGCTGCACATACCTTCCCTATTGCAACTGCACCTGCTGCTGCAGCCGTAATGTCAAAGATTCCATTAGTATAAACAGTTCCTACTGTTGAGCCATCTCCTCCGACTTTTTCCATTGCCAGAATTCCTGCAATTGGTTGGTCAATATTAGAATGAGCTGAGGCAGTTCTTGGGTCTGTAATTTGCATGACTGTTCCTTTAGCCACAGTTGTAGCCTCGGCCATTGTGTATCTGACTGGGCATCCTCTTGGTTCGCCCAACAATTCGATAATAGCAACTTCTGCTGCCATGAGAACTCCTACTTCAAAACTCTAACAGCGATGACTTCTGCACCTGCTGCGATCTCGAGTGCATAGCCTACTGTAGAATTTTGTATTAAATCATTAGCGTCTGCATCATCAATAAGATTTGCTCCACCTATTGCGACCATTGCACCACATGTGCATCCACCAGCGTTAACATCCTTTAGATCAAAAATACCATTTGTGTAAACGGAGGCTGTAGTTGAGCCATCTCCACTTACTTTTTCATGAGCGAGAATTCCTGCGACTGGTTCGTCTGCTGCAGTTGTGGCTGCGATTGTTCGAGGGTCTGTAATCTTCATGATTGTTCCCTTAGCGAAAGCTGTGTCTGCGATTGTATATCTTATTGGGTCACCTTTATTACCCAACAGCTCAATTATTACTGCTTCACTTGCCATTTTATGCCTTTGTATTTGTTATCGTGCAAATAGCATTTGGCGTTGTGGCTTGGCATACTCCCATTTCGAAAGCTCTTATGGTGTATTTTACTCCCTTATCTGGTATAGAAAATACTGTCAAAGGAGCTGCTTGTTTCCATGTTCCACATTCCTTGGCTATTACGACCATCGCTGCATCTGTGCCTGTAGCGTTGATTCCCACGACATTTGATACTATAATTTTCAAATTGCAGATTGACGCAACAACTCCATTGCTCACTACATCTGCAGTCTTGAATGAAGGATTGTTCATGACCTTGCTGTTCTTCATCAGATTTGCATAATCTGTAGGATTCAAAAGAAGATAACCTGAGCCATTGTTGGTGTCAAAATTATCAATTTCTATCTCTCTCTTTGCATTGAGTATGTCTGCGACTGGGTCTCTGTTTGCAACTGTGGCTGAATCCCATTCATAACCTGCTGTGATTGCAACTGTGTTTCCAGTAGCCGCGTAAAGGACTGCGTAGATTTGAGCATCAACTGCATAAGCAACTGCTCTTGCAATTCTTAAAAGTGTTCTTGATACAACATCAATATTATCTGTCATGGCATCTTCCCAGCTTACAACTCCTTCCATTCCATATTTTTCTATGTATGCTTGAACTTTAGTCCATGAAGGTTCTCCGTATGGGAAATTAGCAAGTCTTGGAACTCCCTTAACTGCACTTCCAAGTCCACCTGTTAACTCTGTTGAAGTTTCTCTGTAGTATGTTTCGATCCATGCTGAAGAAGAAGATACATTTACAAGCTGTTTCATCTTGAATTCTTGCAAAGCAAATCCTTTTACCATTGCTTCGAAGTTTTCTGCTCTCAAATCTTGTTCGCCTGTTGTGTCAGCCATGCTTAATTAACATACCCCCTATTATTTAAACCTTTCCTTTTTATGTATTCATCATCAGTTTCTTTCCAATCCCAACAATTTCCACAAATTGTCTCTTTATCTCTTAAACTATCCTTCACATATTTCCTTATTTTGTGACATTTTGAACATTCCTTGACGACAAAATCCATTATATCTTCCTCCCCATTGGTGCTAACATAGCATTTACTCTATCTCTGATTATCTCATCTTTGCTCTTGACTACGGGCACGATCATTTTTGACCTTCCTGCCTGCATTGCTTCATCCATCAATTTTTGGAGTGTTTGGACTTTTTTATCAAGTTGTAATTCTAACGCTTTTAATTCTTCTTCTTTTTTACTTAATCTTAACTCTGTTTCAGAAATACTGGCTTTTTCAATCATCTCTTTAGCTTTATCTATTTGAGAAGTGATTGGCGATACCGATGTTGCTTTCATATCAACCTCGACTGCCGAAGGCGTCGTTTGAGTTGATTCTGTCATTTCAGTCTCCCTTTCACAAATCCTGCATCTCTACCCAAAAGGTATGCAAGAATTGTGAGAGTGATTGGGCTTACTACATTACATGCTGACGACGATAAAATGCAAGTTCCTGCTGTAATTGCAAGAAGTCCGATTGCACATAATTCTTTTGATTGAATTTCTTTCATGCTTTCACATCCTCAGGTTGGACTGCTCCTTTGTTTCCTGCTTTTGATGCTGTTTCCTTTATTGATTCCATCAAGTCTGCTGGGAATTCAAGTTCAATCTCAATTCCTAATTGACTTAAAATCTGTCTTTCGATGAAGTTCTGATTATGTTCAATCATCTGTTGATAGGCTAGATAGATGATTTTCGCTGCTGCTTCTGTGGTGTTTCCACCATATCCGAGGATGACTTCTGGCACTCCTTCAGCCATGATAAAGAATTTCTGAAGTTCTTGAATCCATGGCAGTGGGTCAAGTGTTGAATATTGAGGGATTGATACTCTCTGGACATTTGCACTTCCCTTAGGGATTATCATGTTTTCTCTGTTTGCAACTGCTGTGTCCAATTTGACTTTCAATGCTGCGATTTCCGTCGGGTCATCGGTGTCTGCTTCAGTTATCAGCATTGGACTTACATATCTGTGGAATACTGTTTTCAAATCATCCATCGATTCGTTTCTCATTAGGATGATGTTAATTAGTTTTTGGATTGTGGAGATTCCATGGCACTCATCTCCTAATCTGTTCCATTGAAGATGTAGGATTTCTTCTGGTGCGAATTTGATTGTTGTGCCATCCTTTCCAATAACCTGTTCATATCCTGTAATTATTCCAGAATCATTTGATTTGATTATCATGCTTGCAGGATTCAATGGTTTTATGTTCTTTAGTTCTCCTCTCTTATTCGTGATTATTTCTGCGTAAAAATCTCCCCCTATCGTGTAGGTTCTGCATGCGTTGTAGAGGATGTCATCGAAAGTGTCCTTTCCATTTCCCTTGATTTTATCGAGAATTTTCTTGACTTTATCTTCTGCCTTGTAACCTTTTCCTGTTGTCCATCTGGCTTTGGCATCTATGACTGCTTGGAGTTCTGGGATGTTTGCATAATAGCCATACCATTGTGACCAATCTGTTGTGTAATCAGTAGAAGGATTTGTCTGAGATTTAGGGTCTACAGTGTAACTTTCAACATAATTTGTCATATCAGTCATGGATGCAGATGAAATGCGTAGGTTTGCCATGATTATGTAATGCTTATGCTCTTTTTAAATCTTTATACTAGTTCTACCTTTTTTTGTTTTGATGCTGATTCTTTTGCTACTAAAAAAGTTTGAGCATCTAATTTAATTTCATAAAATCGGCACATATCTCTGTCTCCTGACCCCATATCAAAACTTCCTTCTCCCGCTCCTGACCAATCTCCTCTTGTGTAAAATCTTACTTGATTTTCTGTTGCTACCCAATCACTGAATACCAATGCTCCATCGTCATAAATATCCCATTTTCCATCACTGCCTTTTACACATGTCCATATTGAATCATCAGTTTCGTTTGATGTTGTCATGTGTTTTACTAATTTTCCTAAAATGTATAAGTCCATGTAACTTGAAAAATTCCCAGAAAAACCTGGTTGGTTCATCCATGCTTTGAATTTTATATTCGAACATGCTGCTGGGTCTACTGCATCTGTTGTTAATGCTGCAGTCCAATTTTCTGCGGGAGCTCCTACTGTTGGCACTCCTGTGTATTTTATCTGAATGTATGTTGTTGATTCTTGGTTTCCAAAAATTCCTGCATCTCCTGTTGAACCATAAGTCCATTTTGCTGGGTCTACTATTGAATTGTATACATCATAAACTTCCCCATCTAAAATCCATAAGGCTAACTCTCCAGCATCAGTCAATGTTGGTTCAGTATTTGCATAAATAGGGATTAGGTTTCCTAATTTGATATTTCCATCTACTTCATTGTTTTGGATTATTGATTCATGAACATGTCTGTTTCCGAATAGTTTTTCCCCTTCTCCGTCAAGTGTTAATGCCATTTTATAATTTTAAGAAAGTGACTGTTGGTTGGTCTGCCATAAGTTTCTCTATTGCTCTCATTCTCCATGCGTGGAAATTCAACATATCTTCTGCTTCAATTCTTGTTGTAAATCCTGCCATGTTATACATTATTGCACATGCTCCGACATATCGTGCTACATATTCAGAAAGAATGTATTTTTTATCTACGTTTAATGTGGCTGCCCATGTGTCTGAGGCGTTGTATTTCATAAGACAATTAAGATAAGATTCAGCTTCTAAGCACCACATATTGATGTTTGCTTCAGTGTAACCTGTGGCATCTATATTTTCTCCTGCCATTGCGTCACATTCTGCTTTTGTTGCGAATATTCCTGTGTGTGCCATGTTTTTATTATGCTATGTAAGGTTTTAAACTTTTGTCTTTTATGCTCCACGCTGCACGAACAAGGGCTTCTGTGATGTGCGTGTATGATCCGAAGATTTTGAGACATTCTCCGTCGTATTCATATTGGATTGACTGAAGGCTCAACAAAATCTCTGGGTCATCGAAAAGTTTGAGCTTTCCCATTTCCATGAGTTTTTGAAGATTGATGTATAAATCAACTTTGATTATTGAGGTTTTTCTTCCGTCTGATGATGCTTCTAGGCTTTTCTGTGCATTGTTTATTGGAACTACTCTCCTTCTTGTCTGTCTATCTTCGAGGAGAGAATCGAATACTCCCACTCCCATTCCTCCGTTATCAATGAAGATTCTTCTGAAATGCCATTTTTTATCCATCTCTTTGATTCTCAGGACTGTTTCAGTTGTTCTTGTTTTCGTGGTGATTTCCATATCCACCATTTTGATGTAGTCTCGATTTACTCTTTTTACTGCGAGGAGGACTGATTCATCGCTTCCCATTCCTGCTACATCTACTCCTAAGAATTCATCCCCCGAGCTGAGAGGTGGGGTGTAACCTTCATTTCGGGGGATTATCATGCAGGATTTAATCAATTCTGTTGGGAAAAACTGCTTCAGTTCATCCATGAATTTGCCAAGATACTCTTGGGCGTATTGGCATCTTGTCATTCTTTCCTTTTCTCTTGCTAGATGTTCTATTGCTTTATCTTTCTGATATTGTGTCCAAGAATCACAAATTGTTCTTTGCTCAACAACTTCCTCAGAAGAAATGCTGAATCTTGCGAATGAATTGTAATTCTCTCCTTTGTTCTCCCAACATTCATAAAATAATCCTCTCTTTCCTGCTGGGGTCGATAAAAGAATCATGCTTCCTCCTGTCGTCAATAACATTGGAGTTACTGCTGTCCACACATCCTCTGGCACTCTCGACGCTTCATCCACATAAAGTCGATTGATTGTAAATCCTCTGATTCCTATTCCTGCAATTCCTGTAGGAACGCAATAGATTTTTGTGCCATTCGTGAGATAAATTTTTGTCTGAGTAGGTCTGTCTTTGCCCTTCTTAATCATTCTAGGATGTTTGTCAAGAAGATAATTCAATGTTTTCTCGAATAGAGCATACGCCTGTCTTTCTGTTGGTGCTATCATCAAGATTGTCTGATTAGCGTTTAAAACAGAATATTCTCCAGCATCCTGAGAACAGATTACGGACTTTCCTGACTGCCTTCCTGTGCAGAGAATTTTGTCTCCTTTTGTTTCTAAGAATTTTTGTTGCCATGGGTCTAATATCATTTTTGTGGGTTTAAAGACTTATGGATTTCATCTTCCATCCTTGTTCTTAATCTCTTATCTTTTGAAAGTCTTAACATTCTAAGTTTGATTTTCTGCATTACTCTGATTTCTGCTTCTTTCAGGGCTCGAGCCATATCTGAAGGCTCAATTTCTTCCCCTTGTGCATTGTTTTGCTGTTTTTGCATCTTTGTCTTTCCTTTCCGAATTCTTCATTCAGAACCTTCTTCAGTTCTGCTCTTTTATAGCCCATATCTCCGATTTCCCCACGATCTTGATTTTTTCAGTCATTTCAAGACATTTTAGAAGCTCTAAGACATTTCTTCTGGATGCTCCCCAGACGGACATGCAGTTGGCTATGAGTCTTTCCTTGTCTGCTGACTTATTCTCTGCTGTGCACGCCTGTATTGAAGCCAGAAGGGCATTTAAATGTGCCACTCGGTTGTTTCTGTGAATCTGTATTGCGTCTAATCCTGCCATCCCAATCAGAGAGCACACAAGTATATAAACCTTTCGTCACTCATGATTGTAGTGAATTTGTGCGCTCTTTGTGAGAGATTTCTATAAGAAGAAAAAAGAAAAAAAAGAAGCAAAAAAAATGAAAAAAGAAGAAGAAATGCAGTGCTTACTAAATGCTTTGCTCGCAAAGACAGCACGCAAAGCAATGTAATTGCATGCATTGGAGCTTATATAGTTTGCCTTGTTACCGTGCAGTGACAAGACAGATTTAAAAGCAATGCAGTGCTCAAATTGATACGGGGGAGAGAAGTAGAGGAGGAATACATCCTTCTCCCTTCTTTCTTTTAATCAAAATGATTACACTTTATGAACCTGATATCGAGATTGTTCTTAGAATAAATAATGATGAAGTCCAGCATACAGAATCTCATCGAACTGATAGGCTTAGGGAAAGGCTTATTGCTATGCAGTTTGCGACCAAAGGCAGAGAAGTCAAAGCCTGATGCCTTGCTTATTTATTAAAAATTTTCCTCTGGTCCTAATATAGAGGTATAAACGGGAAAGATAAGATTCGCTGTGTTCTATTGCTCTATTATGTGCTTATTATTGTGCTTCTAAGCCCCCCTAGAGGGGGGTAGGGGGGTGGACTTACTACGATCTAATTGCAAGGCAAGGCTTGAGCTATGTTGAGTCATCAGCAAGCCATCTCCCCCCCGAAGGGGGGGCAGGGGGGGAGGCAATGCCATGCCATATCATAAGCCTGCCCGAAGGGCAGCTAAAAGCTAGCCTGCACTGCATTGCAGGCGAAGCGAATACCCATTTGCCTGCAAGGCAAGCATTAGCCTTGCCCGGCAGGGCAAGCCATACCAATAAGCAAGCCCACGCCCTCACCTCGCCCTCGGCTTGCCGAGCTGGCGAGCTGTGAGCTGGCGTGCTGGCGCAGGCAATATATAAGCCTGCCCTCGCCGTGCGAGCTGGCAGCAAAAGCAGGGTTTAAGGAT
>Ga0247841_10011872_pt1 | contig 11479 bp, 16 predicted proteins | sample LaCruzMarch2015__2_FD_192410 | JGI IMG/M metagenome (GOLD analysis project Ga0247841, IMG submission 192410) | Freshwater microbial communities from meromictic Lake La Cruz, Castile-La Mancha, Spain - LaCruzMarch2015_18m | ecosystem: Environmental > Aquatic > Freshwater > Lake | place: Spain...
ATAAGACATTATCGAGGAATGCAGAAAATCCAAATATAACTACTATTATAATTATGTAAGAAAAGATTAATTTTAACCTGAAGTTATAGTTATTGATTTTCATCCGAATCCAGCTCAAATCTGTAACCATAGTTTTTTACAGTCACAATTCGTGTTGATTCATTTTTAAGTTTTTTGCGAAGAGTTGTTATATGGACGTCTACTGTGCGGGTCTGTATTTCAAGGGCCTGGTCAAAACCCCAGATAGTGTCTAACAAATAATCTCTGGATAAGACTCGGCCTTTTGCTTTTATTAAAATCTTTAACAATTCAAATTCTTTCGAAGTAAGCTCTATTGGTTTATCCTTTATTGCCACCATAATCTTAGAAAAATCTATAGACATATCCCCTATTTTTAATACTTCCGGCAGTTTATCTTTTTCCTTTAGCCGACGCAATACTGCCTTTATCCTGGCTATAAGTTCCCTGGGACTGAATGGCTTCGTAACATAGTCATCTGCGCCCAATTCTAAGCCGACGATCTTATCTGATTCCTGAGCCTTGGCTGTAAGGATAATGATTGGAATGTGCGCGGTTTTTGTGTCATTTTTGACAGCTTTGCAAACTTCCAGGCCATCCATCTCCGGAAGCATTAAATCTAAAAGAATAAGATCTGGACGTTCTTTACGTACCATATCCAGACCATCTTCTCCATTATTAGCTGAGAAGGCCCTAAAACCTTCTTTTTTCAGATTATAGTCAAGCATTTTGACTATATCTTTTTCGTCTTCTATTATCAATATCTTTTCTTTTGACATATTATTTACTTTTGCCGCGTATCTTTATGCCGCTGGCCCTTAACTCGTCTGTTTTTTGTTTTGAACATTTCATGCAGAGAAAAATCGGACTAGAACTGCTTTTATCATAATTAGGCGCTTTTACGAGCCGCCATAAGCTTTCTTCCTTGCCGCAAGTATCGCATCTGCCTTTTTCTTTAAAATGCCATACCTCCAGCGCATGGCTTGTGAATATAAACCTGTCCACCCAGAAAAATATAGCTCCGCCTATGAGATTTGCTATAACTGTAGACCAAATGCCTACCCCTAAATTCTTAACCGCCAGCCATAATATCGGAGTGCTAAGCTGCCATCTTATTAGGTATAGTATGAACTTTCTCATGTTAATCATAGGAAGTATATTTTACCCCTAAAAGCAAAAAATCCCAAGCAAATTCTGCCTAGGATTTTTTTGCTTTGCCTCTCCGGAGATAGCTCCATCTGTCTGATTATTTCGCGCAGCAGGTGCAACCACAAGTGCATGTTCCATCACATGGGCATTTAGCGCAAGTACATGCCTTTTGGGATCCGCAACAGCCTCCTGCAAACGCATATATCGGAGCAAGGGCCATTAATGCAATAAGACCTGCCAATATAATCTTCTTCATAAAACCTCCTTTTTATTTTCGCCAGCTATATCTTTCTGAACTGGTGTATCAGAGAAAGTATCTCCTCTAATTTTTTCTTCTTTTCTTCCGGTGATTTGCCGTGGACAGCCTTTGCCACGCATCCGGCAAAATGCTTTTCCAGCACTTTGTCTTCAACCCCGGCAAGGGCTGCTATTACCGCATGTATCTGATTCAGGATATCAACGCAGTATTTGCCTTCTTCTATCATCTTCTGTATGCCTCTTACCTGGCCTTCTATACGCCTTAAAGCCACTAAGTTAACGCTGTGATCCGGATATCTGTTCATAATCACGCCTCCTATCTACCATAAGTATACCATACCCCCCTATGGTATGTCAAGTATAAAAACAAAAAAATAGGGACGGTTCTTCGATCAGCTCTAGAACCGTCCCTACTAACTTACTTTGCTGCGGTTTTTTTCAAATGATTAACACCTTTAACCACCAGAAAAATACAAAACGCCACGATCAAGAAATCAATTACCGTGTTTATAAACATCCCGTAATTAAGGGTAACTGCCGGAATTGATGGAGTTGGTGGCATATTAACAACTCCTTCTTTAAGGATTACTTTCAGGCTTTTAAAATCAACTCCTCCCAGTAATATTCCCAGGGGCGGCATCATGACATCGCCTACCAGAGAAGTGACTATTTTACCAAACGAAGCGCCGATTACAATACCTACCGCCATGTCTACTGCGTCGCCTTTAACGGCAAATTCCTTAAACTCTTTTACTATAGACATTTGCTCTCTCCTTTTTATGCCTGCTTCTCTGCTATGTCTCCAACTATGGGCAATTTAAACTTCTCTCCCTGATAAGACTTAACCATCAAAATCACCCAAAGTATGAGGCTTGCAATGCTTATTATAGGTACTATGATAGCTCCTACTACAGGAATAAATGCGAATACCATCTGAATCACGAATAATCCGCCAAAGGTTATGATGGACTGCAGCGCGTGAAAACGCACGAATTTATTTTCTTTTTCTATTATGAAAAAGATAATCCCTGTAATAACTCCCAATACATAACTTAACAAAGCTGCTACGTTGGGCTGTATTCCGGTTGAAGTCTTCCCCAAGTCATTTGCCATAAATCCTCCTTTTTGGCTATTGTACCTTAAATAGCTAAGTTTGGCTATAGTTTTATCAATGCCAGTTTTTTATTTCTTGTCCAGCTTTTGATTTCTGATTCACGCTTGAGGGCCTGGGATCTATCTGGATAGTTTTCTTGATACAACAGTTTTACCGGCCGGCGGGCCGTGGTGCAATGGCCGCCTTTGCCGGAATTATGTTCTTTTATGCGGCGAGAAATATCAGTAGTAATTCCGGTGTAAAGGGAGTTGTCAGAACATGAAATTATATAGACATGCCACATTATTGCAGATATATTTAAAGCTTTGAGACGCAGACTTTTAACGGCCGCTATCTTTACGCTTCGAGAAACACTCTTTGCAGTATACCGGGCGATCTCCGCTGGGCTTGAAAGGGACTTCGCATTCCTTCTTGCATTCTGAACAAGTCACCTTATGCATTTCCCTTGGTCTGCCGCCGAATCCGCCATCACGATCTTGAAACCCCATATTATCTCCTTTTTAATTTTCTTTACATCAAAGTTACATCTTTCTTACATTTGTTGCCTGAGGGCCTTTCGGTCCCTGCTCTACTTCAAACTCTACTTCCTGACCTTCAGCTAAAGATTTAAAACCGTCTCCCTGAATTGCTTTATGATGAACAAAACAATCTTTTGATCCATCATCCGGAGTAATAAATCCATAACCTTTCTGGTCGTTGAACCACTTTACTTTTCCCTTTGCCATTTTATTCGCTACCTCCCTTCCTATAAGATTTTAGTAAATAACGCCGAGTATCAAAAAACCGTAAGGCGAATTATCTCTTACCTTACGGTTTAAAATCTCTACTCACCTATTTACCATTCGGTTTATTGTACTTCTATTCCCTGTATTTGTCAATAAAATTTACGATGGGGTAAACTCAATACACGGTGCTGCGCAAGTACCGGGACACGAAGTGGTGTCTATGCATGCCTGAAATACGCTGGCAGAAGAGCCAGGAAAACTACTAATCTTACACATATACAGAACTTTCTCTCCCGATTTGCCTCGTGTTAACACAATTAATTTAGGTTTACTCCATTTTGTTTTTTTTATTCTACGCATATCAGCCTCTATCTTTAAGACTATACTCTTTTGATATAAACTGTCAATATATTTCTTCTTGTTATGCTAATGAGGCTTTTTCATCTGGCAACAATAAGGATCAATGGCATTGAGATCATTATAAAAATAAAGCGCCCTTGCCCTGCAGCCCCCGTGAAGATGGAGTAAAAGCTGACAACTCAAACAATTTTTATTGGAAGAAAGGTTACGAAGCACATTAAGGATCTTATCATTTTGCCAGATGTATTGAAAAGGGTGCTCTCGTATGCTGCTACCTAAGAATTCAGCTCCCAGAAAAACACAAGGGGTAATCCTGCCATCAGAGGTAATGCCGCATTTTGCAAAAGCAGCCGGACAACTAAAACCTTTCCAATTTTCTTCTTTATAATGCGAAAAAACGATACTCCTATCCTTAGAAATTGTACATAATCTTTTATTTACGAAAGGCATCGATTCCGGCTCAATAAGCAATTCCGGATGCAATCGTGCGTTTCCTGTAGGTTTAATAGTACTTAACACTACATCTTTTATTCCTAATTTATTAAGAAAATAGGGGAGCGCAAGTACTTCCGGCAAATTCACTTTGTTCAAAGTAAAATGAACAGATATGTTTTCTAATTTTTCTTCCCGGATAATGCTCATGACTTTAATAAAAGTCTCAAGCGCTCCCTTGCCTCTTACATAATCATGGGCTTCCTTACTAACCCCCTCTAAACTCATCCTTACGTTAACTCCTGTTTTCTTCAGCGTTTTAATTTTCTTTCTATCTAATAAAACTCCGCTTGTAAGAACAGTCGTCTCTACTTTACTTTTTTTACAAAAAGATAAGAAATCGAATATATCGCTTCTTACAAATGGTTCTCCTCCTGAGATAACAAGTTCATGGATACCCATCTCCGTCATCTGCTTAAGAAAACTCTTTAGTTCGGAAAGAGTCAAATCATCTTTTGAAGCTTGGGCTGGTTTAGCGTAACAATGGAGGCAAGAATTAGGGCAAGCGCTCGTGATATCTAAATAAACTCTATAAGGAGGCGGAATAGTCGTATTTGTAATTCCTTTTACTTATTTTCTACATTTATACTATAAACATCCAGGAGCTGAAGCCTTGTAGCTTCGAGGCGCTGGGTAAAAACGCTCATGAGCCTCTTTAATAGCTCATATCCTAAGTCGGAATTCTTTTCGCATTTTCCTCTCAGGCATTTTCCATCCAATACCACTGCCCGGGTATTTTCCACAGCCTCGGCGCTGAACCGATATGTATACGGCGGGATAAGCCATGACCAGCCCAGGATATCGCCTTCTTTAATAGTCTGTATAGGGTTCTGGCGGCGCTGGTCTATATAGATAGCTACAAGACCGCCGCGAATGACATAAAACTTATCCGCGGATTGGCCTTCTTTAAGGATAACCTCTCCCTTCTTAAATACAACGTTAGAGGCGCAGCCTACTATAAAGTCAAAATATTTTGCCGGCAGATCTTTAAAAAATGAATGCTCTTTTAAAATAGACTCTATCGTTATCATCTGTCCTCCCTTTTATAAAAAAGATGCCTTAATTATATCCGCCGCGCCAATAATGCCTATCAGCTTTTTATCCTTTACTACCGGTATAGTATGAATATTATGCTTGCACATCAAATCCAAAACGTTCTCAATAGGGTCGTTTTCTGAGACTGTACTGACCTGTTCCGTCATTTTTTTCCCTACAGTAGCTTCTTTTTTTTCCTTGATAAAGGCTTCTTTTAGGCCAATTCCCGGTTTTAATTTTTCAATACTAGCCCAGTAATTTATATCTTTTAATATTTTTAATAAGTCCGTCATGGTGATTACGCCTGCCAGGGTTTCGTCTCTATTTACTACAGGTACGCCGTTAATCCGATGATCAATCAGAATCCCTACGAGTTCTTTTAAAGTCATGTCCGGATGCGCCGAGATAACTTTTTTTGTCATAATGTCTTTAACAAGCATATTTTTTCCTCCTCCTATTCTTATACCCAATTTTACCCCAAACAAAAAGCCCTAGCAAGTTATTTATATGTAGCGAATTAAACCTTACAAGCGCATCTCTTGTTTCTTAAAATTTCCATTTGTTTTTTATAAGAATCTATAAATACAGATTGGTTTTTAACGCCTCTGGCGAGTCGATGATCAAGCTTGCTCCTATGACAGTATTCCCTGCTATTCATCTCCTCGATAAGCATCTTGTGCCTTAAATACAGGGCAGCCAATTTACCTTTCCATCTCAAAGTTTCCGGATGCCTGGAATACCCTTTTTTATTCTTTGTTAGAACAGACCATATGGCATGTAATTCCCTATGTTCTCCTAACAAATGATTACGGCATAATTTTTTTGGCGCAATATCCCAGATTCTCATATTTTTATTATATAGAAAACAACATCCGACATCAAGAAAATTGAAAAATTAGAAATAAGGTTATGGAATGTCCATCCCGGAAAGATGGACATAAGAGATTATTTATGTGACTTGTTTTGTGCGATTTACTAAATTACTCTGTAAATGGGTAACAAGCATGGCCAAAAAGATTGATATCCCAAAATAATAAATTCCTATTTCAGCCTTAGCGCTTGCCAGCGCACCCAATTTTACGGACACAATAATAATAGCGATTACAAAGACGTCCAGCATTGACCATTTCCCCAGAAAGCCCAGGCCGCAGAGAAGCCATTTTCTTTGATCATCCCTTAATCTTACGGACCAAATCACAAAGAGTGTCGTCAATTTTACGATAGGAAGAATAACAGAGAAAAAGAAAATAATAACCGAAAGAAAATAATTCTTATCCTTCCAGAGATTCATTATCCCGGATATTATAGAAAAAGTACTTGTAGCCCATAATTTTCGGACGGTAAGAACAGGCAGGCGGAGACCGATAAAAAGCAACGCTGCTGAAGCTATGATCAATATTAATATATCTATTCGCTTTGGGTAGAGATGCTGCAATGTTTTTTTAAGGTCAGTTTTTATCAAAATATCTCGGCTAGAACTTATGACTGAAGGTATAAATCGCTGAATCTGTTTTAATCTTTGCCCTGCCGCGCATATTAAACAACCTGAATCTGCTTTTTTCTTCTATTTTATGCGTCATTTCTTTTGCTTTAAAGTGCAAAAAGAAAACATCAACCCCGAGCGCCTGTTTCCACTCAGCTCGTAATATATCAGCATCATCTTCTGTATCCCTCTTTGCGATATTCACCCAGTCACAAAAACTCGTACATTCAGTATGATTTATTATAGGTATCGGCTCTACTAATACCTTATCAGCATGGAGCGGAGTTGCCATAAAGATAATAATCAAGCTAAGTATAAGTTTTTTGGCTTTCTCCATGATGCCCTCTCATCTGATCCTATTATAGGGCAGGTCAAAATTAAATCAATTGTACCTAGGTGTAACAATCTTAATTCTCTATCAACTCGATAAGCTTGGGATAAACCACTGCGGTCTTCTGATAAGGCTGCTCGGGGTCAATCAGATCGTGCAGAACACCAAAACTTTTATCAAACTTAAAGCGTGTTATCTTAACGCTGCTGTGTCTCTGCCAGTCATTGATAACTCCATCGAAAATCTTCTCATTTACCGAATCATCCAGCGCATTTGTAATAACAACTATTGTCCGAGTCTTTGGCGCGGAACTTCTGGCTTCTTTAATGACCAGCCAGCCAAGAAGCATGATCTGAGCCAAACCTCTGGTCGAAAATCGGTAATAGGCTGATGTCGGACCCGAGAGCGCAGTCTTCTCTTCTTTATTCCACCACAGGAATATGTTAGGCAAAATGGATAAGAGGTTAATGGCCGGCTTTAAAAGACTGGCCGGTAGCTCTTTCCATCCCCAAAATGGCGAAATGATAATAGCTTTATCGACATCGCTTCTGTTTTGCGCAATCCAGCTGGCCATGTTCGCGCCCATGGACAAGCCAGCGACAAAAATATGTTTACCCAGTCCTGTCGCAATATCCATAGATTCGTCACACAATTTGGTCAGTTCCAGAGCAGTAAGCCTGGCGGAAGATTCAGTCATCCGGTCCTTAAGACCGTGGTGAGGAATCCGCGGAATCAGGACGTTATATCCCTTTTCATAAAAAATTCTCCCCAATGCTTCAAATTGTCGAGGACTGTTGGTACCCCCATGGAAAAACACGATTGTCTTCTGCATTTTGTCTTCATGTGTCAAAAAAATAAGGCGCCCGTCCTGAGCAACATCCTCCCCATCGAGAATGCGTAAATTATTAATACGCCTAAGGCTTTCCTGATAACTACGGGATGGATTAATTTTTGAAACGAGATGGTGAGCGCGGAGAGGTTTTACAAAAAGAAAACCAACAAATAGTACTAAAATTATCGATAAAACAATTCCAATCTCCGTTAAGATCAATCCATAGATCACAACCAGATCCATCCTCTCCCGTACTTTTTTGTGTTTTTTAATTATTATAGAAACTATGCTTTTTCATTAATAAAGAATAGCCTTTGCTTTTTATTTCAAGCAGAACCCGCGGAGTATCCTTGTTAATCCATATTTCAAACTTATCAGGGATACTTTTAAAATGGTAAGCCTGAAATTTACCGGCAGGGACTGTTATTTCATCTATTGAAACCAGCTCTAATTTAAATTCGGCTGGTATTTTCGCGGTAAAATTCCAGCCTACTTCAAGGTCAGAACGGCTGCGCAGATAAGAAGATAGGAGTAAGATCGGATTTTGAATAGGGCCGTTTGCTTTGATTATCTGCTCTTTTACCTGTCTGCCGGCTTTAAATTTTCTCATAGTAACTATAAATTCTTTCTGATCATAGTCTTCCGTTATATATTCTTTCCCCCATAACTTGGAAATAGTGCGTTCTACCCTGCGCGGCAATAAGCTTTCCGGATCGCTATAAATTTTCTCCGTATCTTCAAAAAATAAAACTTTAGTCTTAAGCGTCACTAAATTTACCTTTATCCCTTCCAAATCAACCATCCCAAGATTATTGTATTCTGATTTCCCGAGAGGGCTTACAAGATACAGAATGCTCTCTCCGGTATAATCATAAATGCCATCTTCTCCCTTCAATAAGTTATTACCTGCAAAAACTATTAAAACTATAGCTGATACAATAAGTATTTTATCAATCTTCATCTGTGTGTCATAAGGAGTGGCTGCGTACTATGGTAAAACCAAGCAGTTTCTCCACAATTGATATAAGCAAAAAAGATTGCTTAGAGACGGTTTCAATTGCTTTTTTTTGCTCTTCGTTAAGAGGGCCGTATAATCCATCCTGAAGCAATGATATGTTTCCGCTAATCACTCCCAACGGTGTTCGCAGTTTATGCGAAATAAGAGTTAAAGTATCCTGTTTTAGAAATTCTTCAGTGCGCGCCGTAGTAACGTCACGCAAAATAAAAACAATGCTTAATAGCTCCCCGGCGGAATTTTTTATCAGATCCAAATTTGCCTCTAAATATAATGCCTTTGTCGTTTCTGTTTCTTCGCCTACAATATCAAATGTTTTATGCGCAGTCGTTAAATCCATAAGAGCTTCTTTATTTATAGAAACAGAATAATTCTTGAACAGCGTTTCGACCAAATTAACATTCGCCGGATCGGTAATATTTAAGTACTTTAAAATCGCCTCATTGCTATCTTTAAGCAGATAATCCGGGCCACAGATAGCAATGCCATCGCTTATTTTATCAACAACTGCCTTAAATTTTTCCTTTTCATCTAACTGCCGGAGATAATAGCTTATCTTTAGTATAGACTTAACTCTTGCTAATAGTTCGACCTTATCAACGGGCTTAGAGATAAAATCATCGCATCCTGCCTCAAGGGCTTTTACCTTGTCTTCGGTCTCCTTAAGTACAGTTACCATCACCACAGGCATAAGCCGTGTCTTTTCATCGGCACGCAATTTCTCCAGCACTTCCAAGCCGGACATTCCGGGCATCATTACGTCCAGCAGAATCAGGTCGATTTTATTACCGGAAAGTTTTTCCAGCGCTTCTTTGCCGCTTGCCGCCTTGACAATTTCATAACCCTGCGGAACAAGATATGCTTCGAGAAGTTCCCTGTTTTGGAGCTGGTCATCAACGACTAAAATTACTGGCTTGCCTTTCATCCTCTATCTCCCTTAATAAACTGACTGATTTCTGTCACAAAGGTGCGCGTATTTATCGGCTTGCCTATGAACCCGCTATTAGCTATGGGCTTTATCTCTTCTCTGCCTTCTGCCATTACAGAAGCAGTCACAAAAACAATGGGGATCTCGCTTGTCTCCTTGTCTTGACGCAATATCCTGGCAGCTTCGCTGCCGCGCATATCCGGAAGCCGCACATCCATAATAATAATATCCGGGTTTTCTTTCCTGGCTATGGCAATTCCGCTGGAAGCATCTTGAGCTTCAAACACTTCAAAGCCAGCAACCTCCAAAAGATCTTTTTCCAGCAAAAGATTATTGGCATTATCGTCGACAACTAAGGCTTTTTTCTTCATCTCACACCACCTTCCTGGGTATAATAGGCAAAGTAAACCGGACTAAGGTACCTTTCTTCAGCCCCTCTGATTCTACAGAAAACTTCCCGCCATGCAGCTCAACCAGCTTTTTAGAAAGCGGTAAACCAAGCCCGGTCCCCTCAGTGACCCGGGAATATGGGGTATCGACACGAAAAAACCCTTCAAATATTTTCCCCATATTTTCAGATGCGATACCAACCCCCGTATCCCAGACCACTATTTCTATACAGGAACCAGCCTTTTTCGCCCGCATGCCGATTTTACCACCCTCAGGGGTAAATTTAACTGCGTTTGAAAGCAGGTTATAAAGTATCTCTTTTACCTTGAGCTCATCCCCCTCAATATTCGGCAGATCTTCTGCTATTTCCAGCGACATTTGAAGCTTCTTTTTACTTATCATATCCGCTACCAGCAATGAAATCTCGTTTAGCAGACTTTTCATGGGCAAGTCGGATAATGCCAGCTTCATCTTTCCGGCTTCAACTTTTGCCATATCAAGTATTTGATTTATCAGCAAGAGAAGGTGCTTTCCGCTGGTTAAAACATAATCAACGTATTTTTTCTGCTTCTCATTAAGCGACCCGAAAGTTTCGTCGTATAATATCTCAGAGAAACCGTTAATGGAATTAAGCGGAGTCCTGAGCTCATGCGACATGTTGGCCAGAAATTCGGATTTTGCCCGGGTGGCACGTTTTAACTCGGCGGCCAACTCCTGCAATTCTTCATGGGCTTTTTCCAGGCCTTTTTCTATCTCCCTGCGCTCGGTAATATCCTCGATAGCCAAAAGGATGATACGTTCCTTGCCTCTTCCTCGTTCAATTTGGCGGGCATTTAAAAGCATTATACGCCTGCCAATGACAGCAAAATCGTGTTCAACCTCATAGTTATCAAAGGTTGTCTTTTGAGGAAGGATGGTTTCCAGCAGTTCTCGGAGCTTGGGGATATTCCACTGTTTATTGCCCAGGTCATAAATAAGCTGCCCTATGGTCTCTTTAGGTTTTACCTTAAAAAATTCATAGAAGGAGCGGCTGACCGTGACCACCCTGAGGTCTTTATCCAAAGAAATTAAAGGTTCACGCACAGTGTTGATGACGCTCTCGGCGAATTCACTGACTTCATCTGCGGATTTTTTAATAACCTCCAGCTCTTTTCTGGTCTTTTCCAGGCCGGCTTCTATCTCCTTACGCTCAGTGATGTCCTCGATAGCCAGGAGGATGATTCGCTCCTTGCCCATCCCTCGTTCAATCTGGCGGGCATTTAAAAGCATTATACGCCTGCCAATGACAGCAAAATCGTGTTCAACCTCATAGTTATCAAAGGTTGTCTTTTGAGGAAGGATGGTTTCCA
>Ga0247841_10011874_pt1 | contig 11478 bp, 7 predicted proteins | sample LaCruzMarch2015__2_FD_192410 | JGI IMG/M metagenome (GOLD analysis project Ga0247841, IMG submission 192410) | Freshwater microbial communities from meromictic Lake La Cruz, Castile-La Mancha, Spain - LaCruzMarch2015_18m | ecosystem: Environmental > Aquatic > Freshwater > Lake | place: Spain...
GGGTACACCGCAATGAGTTTGGAATTGAAAAAGGAACTTTCTGGTCTCCTGACGGAAATTTCCTTGCTTTTTACCGCATGGATGAAACCATGGTCACTGAATATCCCCTGGTTGATGTTACCCAACGTATTGCAACGGTTAACCCCACCAGATATCCCATGGCAGGCATGACAAGCCACAAAGTGACACTGGGTGTTTATTCAGTTGCCACCGGTAAAACCATCTATCTGCAGACCGGATCAGACAATTTTCCAGATTCAGTTTACCAAATTGAATACCTAACAAATATTACCTGGAGTCCTGACGGGAAATATATTTACATTGCTGCGCTTAACCGCGACCAAAATTGGATGAAGCTCAACCAATATGACGCCATAACCGGAAAATATAACGCAACCCTGTTTGAAGAAAAAAATGAAACCTATGTCGAGCCTCAGCAGGGACCGAAATTCCTGAATAAGTCCTCAGAATATTTCATCTGGGAAAGCCGCCGTGACGGGTACAACCATTTATATCTCTATGACATTAAAGGAAACCTGATTAAACAACTTACAAAAGGGCCCTGGGAGGTAACCACTTTTCTGAAAACTGACGCTACGGATGCGCAAGCATTCTTTCTTTGCAACAAGGACCATCCCCTTGAACGCCAGCTGTACACAGCAGATCTGAAGAAGAATGAAATATCCCCCATTACCAATCGCGAAGGAACCCATTCCATTAAAGTTTCAGATGATGGAGGTTTTTTTCTTGATACTTACAGCAGTTTAGCTATAGCCCGCCAGATCGAGTTGCTTGATGAAAAAGGGAAATCAATACTGGTTTTGCTTGCAAATGAAAATCCCCTAAAAGATTATAAACTTGGTGAGATGTCGATCTTTACTTTGAAAAACGAGGATAAAACCGATCTTTATTGCCGCCTCATAAAACCCGCTGATTTCGATCCCGGGAAAAAGTATCCGGTAATCATCTATGTTTACGGAGGTCCTCATTCACAACTCATAACCAACACCTGGCTGGGAGGAGCCGGACTGTTCCTCAATTATCTTGCCGAACTCGGATATGTTGTGTTCACACTCGATAACCGAGGCACAGCGGCCCGGGGGCGCGATTTTGAACAGGCCATCTTCCGGAACCTGGGCATGAAGGAAATGACAGATCAAATGACCGGGGTGAGTTACCTGAAATCGTTACCTTTTGTCGATTCTACGCGTATTGGCCTCAACGGATGGAGTTATGGCGGGTTCATGACCATATTAATGTTCCTGAAACACCCTGATTCATTTAAAACAGCCGTATGCGGCGGGCCGGTTACCGACTGGAAATATTATGAAGTGATGTATGGCGAACGATATATGGATACACCCGAAAGCAACCCCGAAGGTTATAAAAATGCCTGCCTTCATAATTATATCGGGAACCTGAAAGGGAAATTACTCATCATTCATGATGACCAGGATAATACCGTTGTTCCCCAAAACTCGATTTCATTTCTGAAAAAGTGCGTGGATGAAGGCAAGCAGATCGATTTCTTTTTTTATCCCGGCCATGAACACAATGTCAGAGGTAAAGACCGGGTTCACCTAAACCAAAAGATGGTACAGTATTTCCAGGAGAACCTTTAACAACGATTCATGAATTGCAGGCATTATGGCAATGGAAACCATGCAGGTTATGCAAGCATTGCAGGCAGTCCATCCATCAAAGCAAAGATTGCTATTGTTTATTTTTGCAGAGAGTCTGAGAAACAAGGATCTGGCCCAACAATTCTATCTATTTTACTGATTTCAAGTAACTTATAGTTTCATCGACAAAATACCGGTATTCATCGGGTTTACTCCGGCACTTGTCGATTTATTTTATACTGAGTCTAAATAAGGCAGTAGATTTGCATCACAATAATTTAATAATCAATCATTTGTTAAATAATTGTTAATTAATTCAGACCAGGTAACGTTTAAAAAGATGATACGTCTCATGGTCAATAAAAACAAAAACTATGAAAACTACGAATAATATTATAACAATGAAAACCATCAGTTTACTTGCTGTGGTAATCGTTTTACATATCAACACAATTTTTGCAGCTGGAAATTCCAGGGAAGTAACTTACACAGTGACCTCATCGGCCCTCACGGGATTATCAACCGGGCTTGCACCGGTCTCCCCTAAGGAGGCAACTTTTGAGGATGTCGCCGATAGAAAGGCTGAAGCTCCGGTTAATGTATTTACAGTAAGCATGCTGGCGCCGGTAACACCTGTTGTTGCCGATTTTGAAGATGAACCTGCCAGCAACGACGTTGTACTGGTTAAATCACTTGCACCAGTAACTCCTGTAAATGCCGACTTCGAAGATTCCATTTAACCCAACATATATTCCCGCACATTTTCATGTCAGGAGAAGCCTGCGGAAGCGGGCTTCTTTTTTTTTATGCGCCAGGGTTTTTACTCCCGGTAGAATTCGCGAAGGGGTCCGAAATAACTATCATTCCAACCATTTATAATATCAGGATAGTCTTCATCAGGAATATTGGTATGAATTAGTTCAACAGAGGTTGCTGATTTTAAGGGATGTAGAATGATGGTTACGATCGAATCCTCAGGCTGATCACCAAAATACCATTGCTGTACAATTTTTTTTCCCTCCTCAAATTCAATATTTTTACCGGCAATGTTTCCGTCCCATAAAGTGAATTCAGAGCCGGGTTCGGTCGACATTTCGGCCGGCTCACCAGTCCAAAGCTCAATGGTAACAGGGTTTGTCAGGGCGACATAGACATCCTCCGGAGGGGCGGAGATGTTATAGTATTTTTTAAAATCCTTCATGATATTTTATTTATGCGATCTTGATTAGATTGTATTCACTTGGAATGATTAAAAAGCGCGGACAGCGCGGACATGATAAGCGTAAAAGATATCGGTGTACACCTCGTATCCGTTAAGAAAGTAGACGAGCCAGGCATAGAACGGGTTGAATTGTGAGGAACTCCAGTAGGGGCTGTTTGCAAACCCACCAATTACTTTCCGGTGCCGGTACATCAGGTTGAGTTCGTCCTTCGATGGCAAAAACCAGTCGGAGAATCCATTCAGTACAAGGTCATCACAAATTCGTGCTGGAATCCCGGCTTCCTTACATTCTTTGACGATGGATTTTGTATTTGCTTTTCCTGAGCCAATTCCCGTTGCAATGCCTGATATTTTGATTCCACTGCACCCCCACTTTGCCGAGGTACTTTGGTCACCGGGCGCTGCAATTAATCCATGCTGCCCGGAACTGTCAATATAAAAAATGATACCACCCCCAAAATTCTGGCCAACCTTATATCCTGGATTTTGCGGTGGTTCAAACTGATTATTTTCCTTCCAACTTGTCAAAATGACTATCATGATGGTTGAAATGAAGAGCAGATATAACCAGTTGCGGTTTTTCATTAATCAATGATTTGTATTCATATTTGTCCCTTTGTTAACTTATAGCTCGTGAATATTACAGCAATAGTAAGAGTCTGGTAAAAATTATTGACTTAAGAGGTTCTAATCTGTAAGAAATACTTTGTTTTGCTTGCAGATTAAGGAACTGCCTCCCCTCCAGGGGGAGTGCCGGAGAGGTGTCCTTTCCCCGCAGAAACAGTATTCATAATTCTTCTTGTACAAGTGTGATCAATCAATACATTTTAAACAACTTCCAAGATCCCGTTCGATCGCGTTTATATCATTCCTGAATTTACAATTCAAACCTATGTTACCTGCTAGCTAAAAAAAACCAAACCTCTGGATTTCATGTCCCGGTGGCTTGGTTTTCGATTTCAGAACCTACTTATGTTATTGATTATGAGCCTCTCAGGGGACTTGAACCCCCGACCTACTAATTACGAATCAGTTGCTCTACCAACTGAGCTAAAGAGGCATGCTAAATGACCTCTCCCCCTGCCCTTCCCTGGAAGGGAAAGGGTTTAGGGTGGGGTCATCAGGCTGTAAAGTCGGGATGAGAAGACTCGAACTTCCGACCCCCACGTCCCGAACGTGGTGCGCTAGCCAACTGCGCTACATCCCGAGGTATTGTGCAAAAATTGAAGAACTTGTTTTTCTTGTCCCGGAAATTATATCCGGTTAAGGGGATGCAAATTTACAAATTATTATTCGAATTAAGCAAAAGGTATTTTCACAGTTACCGGGATTGAATTAAAAATCATTTTCCCGTCATGTCGTAGATCAATATTCAATAACTTTGTCAGAAATTCACACATAAACAATTCCTCTACTTATATGTTTCATTTCAAGGATTATAAAAACCTCCTGATGGTTCTGGTAATCCCGCTCCTTCTGTTGGGATGCATGGGAAAAAATAAAGGACCTGCGGTTACCGGTGGACCAAAAGCCCTCACGGTGGGTGCGGTTATCATCAAACCGCGAAACCTGGAAAATAATATTCTTGCAACTGGCAATATCATTGCCAATGAAGAGGTTGAGCTCCGCAGTGAGATACCTGGCAGGATTGTCACCATCAATTTCGGAGAAGGCAGCCTGGTAGCCAAAGGAGATTTGCTGCTAAAGATTGATGACCGGGAGTTGCAGGCACAGTTGAAGAAGCTGCAGGTTGATGAAAAACAGGCCAGGGATGACCTTTACCGCAAGGAGAAATTATTGGAATTAAAAGCTGTAAGCCAGGAGGAGTATGATAAATCAAATAATATTCTTGGTATTACGCAGGCGCAAATTGAGCTAATCAGGACCCAGATTTCAAAGACTGAAATCTACGCGCCATTTTCGGGACAAATCGGTTTACGACAGGTCAGTCCCGGTGGATTTGTTTCATCTTCAACCCTCGTGGCGAGACTTCAACAAATCGACCCCGTCAAGGTTGACTTTGCAATTCCTGAAAAGTACAGGGGAAAAGTAAAAAAAGGTACCATTATCAAATTCAAGGTGGAAGGCAATGACAGTATTTTCACCGGGCACGTTTACGCGATTGAGCCGAAAATTGATCCGACCACACGAAACGTTTCCCTGCGGGCAGTTTGTCCAAATTCAAGAGGAATTCTTATCCCCGGCGCCTTTGCCAAAGTAGACATCGTACTTGACAATATCAGTGATGCGTTGGTAATTCCTTCTGAGGCTATCATTCCCGTGCTGAACGGGGAAAGAATTTTTGTTTGCCGTGATGGTAAAGCCAGGTCACAAATTATTCAGACCGGGATCCGAACTGAACGAGAAGTACAGGTAATCAAAGGAATAAGTCCGGGCGACACAGTGATCACAACCGGTATACTTCAGTTACGCGAGGATGCCGGTGTTAACATCAAGCTTCCCAAATGAACATTTCATCGATAAGTATTCAACGTCCGGTTCTGGCCACCGTAATTTCAATTGTGATCATCCTTTTCGGTGTCATCGGGTATGCATACCTTGGCGTCAGGGAGTTCCCAAGTGTCGACCCTCCTGTTGTCACGGTTACAACAAATTATATAGGCGCCAATGCTGACGTGATGGAATCGCAGATCACAGAGCCGCTCGAAGAGTCGATCAATGGCATTGCAGGCATAAGGTCTCTCACATCTATAAGTAGCGATGGTCGCAGCAACATTACCGTTGAGTTTGAACTCGGTGTTGACATGGAAGCGGCATCCAATGACGTACGTGACCGGGTTTCAAGAGCAATACGGAACATCCCGCCTGATACAGATCCGCCAATTGTTACAAAATCGGATGCCGATGCAGGCCCTATTTATGCGTTGACACTTCAGAGCGGCGCCCGAGATCTGATGGAGCTGTCGGACATTGCCAACAATGTATTCAAGGAACGACTTCAGACTATTCCTGGCGTTAGTGAAATCAGGATCTGGGGTGAACGCAAGTATTCGATCAAATTGCTTCTTGATCCATCTAAACTGGCAAGCTACCGGCTTACGCCAGGTGACGTGCGCACGGCCCTGTTGCGTGAGAATATTGAACTCCCTACGGGCAGAATTGAAGGATATGGAACAGAATTAACCATCCGCACCAAAGGGCGCCTGACAACACCTGCAGAATTTAATGATATGATCATCCTGGAAAAAAACGGGACTGTGATCCGCATGCGCGATGTTGGGATGGCAAAACTGCTTCCGGAAAATGAGCGAACGATCATGAAGGGAAATGGAGGGGTGCCGATGGTCGGAGTTGGAATCACCCCCCAGCCAGGAGCAAACCAGATTGAAATCGCCGATGAAGTTTACAAACGGGTTGGGCAGCTGAAAAATGAAATCCCGGCTGACATTATCGTGGGAACCAGCCTCGATACTACTCTGAGTATCCGCAAAGCCATCAAGGAAGTGGGTGAAACCATTCTCATTGCATTCGGGCTGGTTTTGCTGGTTATTTTTGCATTTCTCCGCAGCTGGCGCACCACCCTGATCCCGATCATTGCCATTCCAATCTCACTGGTCAGTGGTTTTTTCATCATGTATATTGCAGGCTTTTCTATCAATATCCTCACTTTGCTCGCAATTGTCTTGGCCACAGGTCTGGTTGTTGATGACGCGATTGTGGTCCTTGAAAACATCTATCACAAAATTGAGGCGGGGATGGATCCCATTGATGCCGGGCATAAAGGCTCAAAGGAAATCTATTTTGCTATCCTCTCTACTACAATTACCCTGGCTGCAGTGTTTTTACCTATTATCTTTCTCCAGGGGTTGACCGGGCGATTGTTCAGGGAGTTTGGTGTGGTAGTCGCAGGAACTGTTTTGGTTTCAGCGCTGGTTTCTCTCACACTCACACCGATGATGAGTTCGCATATGTTGCGGAAGCCAGATCATCATAACAGGTTATTTACTTTCACTGAAAATATGCTGAACAATCTAACAAATGGCTACAACCGGTCACTTCATGCATTCATCCGTTACCGTTGGCTGGCTATTCTGGTAATGGTAATTTCTCTCGGGCTGATTATTGGCATTGGGTCATTGATTCCTTCAGAACTTGCCCCTATGGAGGATAAAAGCCGTATGCAACTGATGTCGACTGCCCCCGAGGGAACCTCTTTTGAATTGATGGACAAATATATGAACCAGATGATTGCCCTGGTGGATACAATCCCGGAAAAGGAATCGATCATGGCCATTACAGCTCCTGGGTTCGGGTCATCATCATCGACAAATACAGGATTTGTCAGACTTGGTCTTACCCAGCCAGAGACCAGGGATAGAACCCAGCAGGATATTGCCGATGAACTTGGAACTATTGCGAAACGGTATAATTTTGCCCGGACTTTTGTAATCCAGGAGCAAACGATCGGAGGAAGCCGGGGTGGCGGTTTACCGGTTCAATATGTAATTTTGGCCCCTGATTTTGAAAAGCTTAAGAAATTTCTTCCCAGGTTTATGGAGCAGGCGCAGGCAAACCCGAAATTCCAGGTGGTTGATCTGAACCTGAAGTTCAACAAACCGGAACTGTCCGTTGAGATTGACCGCGACCGGGCCCGCACACTTGGTATCAACGTCAGGGATATCGCAGAAAACCTCCAGTTATATTTCAGCGGGCAGCGATATGGCTATTTTATTATGAACAGCAAGCAATACCAGGTGATAGGACAGGCTGACCGTTCGAACAGAGACAAACCACTTGATCTGAGTTCGATTTATATACGCAACAACCAGGGAGAACTTATTCAGCTTGACAATGTGGTGAAACTTAAAGAACAAAGCAATCCACCACAACTCTACCGTTATAACCGTTATGTCTCTGCAACCGTTTCGGCTCAGCCCGCAAAAGGAGTTACACTGGGTCAGGGAATTGCCGAGATGCGAAAAATCGGGAAGGCCACTTTTGATGATTCGTTCTCTTCGGCGCTGGCAGGTACCTCGAAGGAGTTTGAAGACAGTTCGGGCAGTTTGCTTTTTGCACTGCTGCTTGCCCTCGTTTTGGTATATCTAATCCTGGCCGCCCAATTTGAGAGTTTCATCGACCCCCTCACCATAATGTTCACTGTTCCGCTTGCTTTGGCCGGGGCGGTGCTCTCTCTCTGGATTTTTAGTCAGACTTTGAATATCTTCAGCGAAATCGGGGTGATCGTGCTCATCGGGATTGTAACAAAAAATGGCATTCTTATCGTGGAATTTGCCAACCAACGCAAAGCTGATGGCCTTTCGGTCAGGGAGGCTGTTATCGATGCTGCCACCCGGCGTTTGCGACCAATACTAATGACCAGTCTGGCAACTGCCCTTGGAGCTCTGCCGATTGCCATGGCTTTGGGAGCTGCATCCCGCAGCCGGGTGCCGATGGGCATTACGATTATTGGTGGATTAATCTTTTCACTGATATTGACCCTTTTTGTAATTCCGGCGTTGTACACGTACCTTTCAAGTTCAAAACTTAAAACTCAAAATTCAAAACCATAATTCAAAACTTAAAAATAGTGCTTAGTCTGATTTTTCGTTTTCAATTTTCAATTTTCATTTTTTTCCGTTCGATATTCGATATTCGATATTCAATATTCAATATTCGATTTTCAATTCCTGTTTTACTGTTCTTCTTCTTTCTGCAGGAAGGCCGTTCACAGGAGGTTATGTCTCTCCAAAAAGCGCTTGAGATTGGTTTAAGGAACAATTATTCCATCATTCTTCAAAAAAATGATGCCGACATTGCCAGGAATAACAACACCATCGGAAATGCCGGATTTTTACCTGCCATTGACCTGAGCGCCTCTCAAAACAACACCATCAGCACAACTCACCAGGAGCAGTTCAGTGGCACGGTGAAAGATGTTAACCAGGCAAAAAACAACACATTCAATGTCGGGGCACAGATGAACTGGACCTTGTTCAACGGATTAAAAATGTTTGTGAGTAAGCAGATGCTTGGGGTGATGGAAGATCTTGGCGAAAATGGAACCCGGATTGTAGTTGAAGGGACGCTGAGTGATATTACCGTTACTTTTTACGGAATCATCCAGCTTAAAAAACTGGTTCGGGTTGCACGGGATGCTGTTGATTTATCGATGCAACGCAAAAGTATTGCTGCGGCAAAAGTATCATTGGGCGCAGGTTCTCAGCTCATGCTCCTGCAGTCAACGGTCGACCTTAATGCCGACAGTACCCGGCTGATTGAGCAGATGGTTCTGTTGGCCAATGCCAAAGTTGACTTCAACCGGCTCCTTGCCCGTGATGTCACGGTTGATTTTGACACTTATGATTCAATCCAGATAACCAAACCACAACCGTATGACTGTCTTATGGGTAAGGCCTTGATTCAAAATGCGCAACTCACGAGTGCACGGTTAAACCAGGATCTGGCCAGACTAGGTGTAAGACAATCGCAATCTGAACGTTACCCATTGCTGAATTTCACGGCAGGATACAATTACAGTACTTTGAATTCGCAGACAGGATTCCTGAAATATAACCAGAGTTACGGTCCATCTTACGGTTTCAACCTGACCTACAACCTTTTTAACGGATTCAATGTGAACCGGGCTATCAAGAATGCGAAGATCATCATGAATTCAGGCGAAATTGAGGTGCAGGATTCAGAGCAGACCCTGAATGCAGAAATGCTTAAAACTTACAATCAATTCCTTGCCAACCTGAATGTTGTAAAAATGCAACTGACCAATGTCAAAGTTGCCCAGGAAAATGTTGACATTGCATTTGAAAAATATAAACTGGGAAGTATCAACGATATTGAACTTCGCGAAATTCAACAAAAACTGATTGATGCAGAGTACCAGCTAATATCTTCTCAATTCGAAGCGAAAAAGGCTGATGTTGAGCTTATCCGGCTTAGCGGTGAAATGCTGAAGGGAATTACCATTGACAAGTGACCGATATCGAATGATGTAATACAAACATCGGGCATTGTTTCACTAGGATTTTATGTTTTTTTTCCGTATATTTGTATAAATCCACCACCAAGAAAGGAGGAGTTATGGAAAACCTGTTACGTGAATACATGGATCGCGCCTTTTCGGAGCGGGGTGTTGACAAGCCAACGGTTCCGGGACCTGTAATTACCATTTCACGAGAATTTGGATGTCCGTCAAAGCTTATCGCTCAGCAACTTACCATGGCCCTGAACAAGCGCAGCGAGAAAGAGAAGCCAAGAAAATGGCATTTTATCAGCAAGGAGGTGGTCGAGGCGATAGCAAGGCGGCTGGATTTGAATTCCACAGAGGTCAATTACCTTTTAAGTTCGGGGGGGAAAGGAATCATAGAAGACGTATTAGCTTCTTTCACAACATCATACGTGAGTAGTCACCGTATGCGTAAAACAGTGACTACGGTGGTTCGTTCCATTGCTGAACAGGGATATGTGGTGATTGTTGGCAGGGGTGGCGCAGGTATTCTTCAGAATTATCCGAACACCTTACATATCCGGTTGCAGGCTCCGCGAGAATGGCGGATTGAGGCAGTTTGTAAATCACAGAACCTTTCACGGCCTGAAGCTTCCAAATTCATTGATGAAATGGATAAAAAACGTACTGCTTTCATTGAAATGATGACGGGTGGAAAATTCAATCCATACTTATTTGATATCACCTTTAATTGCAGTAGTCTTTCAAACGATGCTATTGTCGGGACTATTCTCGGGCTCATGGAAACAAAAAAAATGATTTGATGAAATTCAACACCAAGCTTGCACTGCTGACGGCGTTATTACTCGTATTAACAGCTCCCGGAAGGTCCCAAAAAATTTTTACAGAACGTCAGAAAGCCGCTCAATGTGAACATATCAAATCGGCCTGTCGTCATGCCTGGAAGGGTTATAAAAAATATGCAACAGGTTATGATGCTCTGAAACCCATCAGCAAAATAGGTCATAACTGGTATGGCGTCTCATTCATGATGACCCCTGTGGATGCATTCGACACTTTCTTCATGCTCGGGCTGCAAAAAGAGGCAGATGAAGCCCGGGAGATGGTAGTATCGAGCCTGAATTTCGATGTTGACCGGGAAGTCCAGTTGTTTGAGGTCAATATCAGGCTGTTGGGTGGATTGCTTTCGGCTTTTGAGTTATCGAAGGATAAGCGATTGCTGGCACTGGCGAAAGATCTTGGCACACGATTGTTACCTGCATTTAACTCGCCAACCGGGATGCCATACCGGTACGTTAATTTACAAACCGGAAAAACAAGAGATTCTCTCAGCAATCCGGCTGAAATTGGGACCTACCTGCTTGAGTTCGGAAAGCTTACCGGTTTTACCGGAGATTCAAATTATTACCGGGTTGCAAAAAAGGCAGCGATGGAAGTATTCGGGCGTCGCAGCGATATTGACCTGGTTGGAACGACCATAAATGTGATTACCGGTGAATGGAGGAACACTGAGAGCCAGATCGGGGCACGCATTGATTCCTATTATGAATATTTATTTAAGGCGTGGTTGCTGTTTGGCGACCAGGATTGCAGGCAGGCCTGGGAGATTCACAATAAGGCAATAAAAAAACACCTGTTCACTGAAGTCGCATCGGGGTGGTATTTTACGCGGGTTGACATGAAATCGGGGA
>Ga0247841_10011876_pt1 | contig 11476 bp, 5 predicted proteins | sample LaCruzMarch2015__2_FD_192410 | JGI IMG/M metagenome (GOLD analysis project Ga0247841, IMG submission 192410) | Freshwater microbial communities from meromictic Lake La Cruz, Castile-La Mancha, Spain - LaCruzMarch2015_18m | ecosystem: Environmental > Aquatic > Freshwater > Lake | place: Spain...
GCTCTGGAGGGGTTTGCCTCCATATTTTTTTCTTCCGTCGCGGGTTTTGTTCAGGTCGTCGACGGCCAGCTTGATTTCCCTGCCTAGGCGGGCGTAATAAGATGACTGGAAGGATTCGAAAGTAGTTGCCGGTTTTTTCGCCGTAGCCTGTCCGTCGATTTCATCAAGGAGAATTTTACATAGGCTGAAATAGGGGGATGCGACCCAGACATTGCTGCAGGCCACCGGCGTGATTTCCACGCAGGCGGAATTGATGTAGTTGCAGGCCTGCTTTGCGTCGAGGCCATACGATTTGAGACCTTTCTGGATGGTTGCGTCCCCGAAAAATGCCGGCGTCGAATATCCCTTGGAAATGAGTTCCGCCGCAAGCAGGCCAAGAGACTCCGGGCTTTCCGCATGCCAGCATAGGCCCACCGTCGGATATACGAGCTTAGTTCTCCTTAACGCCTCCAAGGCGAGATATGAGAGCGCGTTGGTGACATCTTGGCCATTGGCGTCCCGGCCGCCGACCATCACCGACACGGCGAAGCCGTCAGGAACACAATTATTGATCAGAAGGTAAAGGCTTTCGATGAGCTGCAAGGCGCTTTCCCTGGAGAGAATGCCTTTTTTAATGTCGGCATTATAAAAATCTATGAGTTCCCGGTCGAGATGGCCGGGGACGACAAGACCGGCGTTGTCGGCGTATGCGCATCCCATGACGACGAACCAGATAATCTGGATCGCATCCCGGAAAGTTTCGGGCGGATCCGTCTTGATACGCTCACATGACTCTATGATTTCCTTGAGTTCGTTTTTCCGCCAGTCGGCCGCATCTTTTTCGGCTGCGGCGGCGGCGAGTTTCGCATTATCAATCATGCCGGCCAGGCCCTCGACCGCGTAGATAAAGGACTGGTAGGTGTTTTTGGTTTCAGCGGAAGATGATTTCAGCCTTTGGGCCAGCTCCAAAAGAATGCCTTTAATTCCGAACTTGAAAATTCGCGACATATCCAAGGCGCAATGCCCGGTCTGGCCGGCCGGCCATTTGTATTTTGAAAGATATTTTTCGGATTCTTCGATTTTACTCCTCGAAAATCCATGCCCCTCGAAGGAGACGCGTCCGGCAAGAAGTTCGAGTTCGTCGATTTCGAACCTGATATTTTGGAGCCGGGCCTTTGTCCGCAGCCCCATCCTGATCTGCCATGATTCCGTATGCGCGCTCGCCCTTAATGTTTCTGCATCAACGACGGCTATGGGATCAACGGCTACTTTCCGGCTTGATGCGTTGCCGCCGCCCGCCTTGCGGTCAAGGCATCTTTCGCGGAGCATGGCCATTCTTGCGGCGATATCCGGAGCCTTCCGGTATTTATTCATAATCCGTATTCGGTCCTGTTGGTTACAGTTTCCTGGAGTTCTTTATCAAGCACGTTGAAATATTCGCTGTAGCCGCCGATTCGTACGATGAGATCCCGGTATTTTTCCGGATTCTTCTGCGCATTGCGCATTTCCTTGGAGTCAAGGACTGAGATCTGAATTTGCATTCCACCCTGCTTGAAGAATGCACGGATCAGTTTCGCGAGTTTGGCAAGGGTCTCGTCGCCGCTGAAAATGGACTTCTGAAATCTGAGGTTGAGAACGGGCGTGCCCGCCGCAAGCCAAAGGGGAAGTTTGGCGACCGACTTGAGCAGCGCCGTGGGTCCGTTTTCGTCGCAGCCCGGGACGGCGCCGACGGAGTCCACAAGCGCCTCGAAGGCCCTGCGTCCATCGGGAGTGGCCGCAACCCCGTGCCCCGCTTCGAGATAGGTCGTGAAAAGAATGCAGGAGGGCACATAGCGGCCGCCTCGCGGAGTATCATGGCTATAAAGTTCTTTCCATGCGTAAGTTATTAAATCTTTTCCTATGTCATCCACATAAGGGTCGTCGTTGCCAAACTTAGGGGACTTAAGCAGTTTTTGCCGGATTTTTTCATGGCCTTTGAAGTCCGACTTCAAAGATTCAACCAGCTCTTGCGCGTTGACACTTTTATCATCGAAAATGGTTTTCTTTATTGCCGCCACGCCGTCTATGGTGTTGGCTATTCCCTGATACGTCACTACCGCCCAGTTGTATCGGGCGCCGCCGGCCTCGAAAGATTTTCTGTTTTTTACGCAGTCGCGTGTGAAGAAAGTCCGGTATAGTTTCGGATCACCTTCGGTGAAGCGTTTTGTCAAGGCGGTCTTGCTTGGAGCCACAAAAGCATCCGTCTGATATTGAATCTGGCGTTTGAGCGCCGAATAAAATTCAGCAAAAGTTTTAAAACTCTCAAAATGCCCGGTATGGGGGCCGGACTGAATTTTGGTGACGGGATCGAAGCCATCGAAAATCGCAAGTTCCATGGACTTGGCCAGATTTAGCGTGCCTTCCAGGCTCCCGACATTTGAAAGTCCGGCAATCATGGTTTCCGTGCATCCGCCGAACCCGATTTCACGCGAATCCTCAGCGCTCAAGCCCAGATCCATGGACTTAAGGGTTTTAACGTAGAGATTGTCGTTATAGAGCGCGGGCCTTCCGCTCCCCTTGGACAGAGCTTGCAAAGCCTCAAGCAGAAAGTTTTCCGGTGTTTTTTCAGTAATTCTAAATGCCACGTTCGGCCGGCATAGCTTATTTCGGGCGCATGCCAGAATGCACTCCCTGGTAAGCTCGTTGCACCCGTCCCTGCCATCCGGGGTGTACCCTCCGATCTGGAGATTCCATCCGTTCATGCGCTCGAAGTTCTGCCAGAATTCGTCGAGAAGCTCTCTGGCGAACTGCAGATCGAGTCTTCCATCTTTGAGGTCTTTTTCGAAAAGCGGGCCGAGGGGCTGATCGAAGCGGCCGATACTGTCGCAGCCATCAAGCATCCATGCGAAATTCACCGCCAGAAATCCTTCGATGAAGGTTTCCGATCTTGTCATAAAACAGTTGGCGAACGAATCACATATAAGTCCGAGTTTTTTCTTCCTTGCGCCCTTCGCGCTCTGGACGGCTTGCCTGAGCGCTAAAAGAGTTGTGGAATAATAGGCCTGGATTCCCGTCGTGTATTCCTTGAGCGCGAGAAGCAGATTCAACTCGGCGGGGACCGCCTGAGCGCCCTGGGCCTTGACAGCGGCGAGTTCCGCATCCAGCTCCTTTACCATTGCCAGGAAACCTTGGCCGACGACGCGGCGGATGTCGGGATTGCTATGGGTGTAGCCCCCGAAATGGACAAGCCTTTTCTGAAGATCCGCGCAAAGCTCGTCAATGAATTTTGCGTGTTCTGGAAATGCCTTCTTTTTTTCGTCGGCGATGTTCGGATTGATTTTAAGTCCGCAATGGTGGTTAAAGTCCAGGACAAAGCCGGCGGCGCTCCAAATATTGTCCGATGCTTTGTTCTTTGCATTCAGGAATGGCTCAGATGGTATCAAGTAGCGGGCCTCCGGAACGTTCACAGCCATGTTTGCATACATGGTCCTCAAGGCGCGGCCGTAGTTCAGCGGCCACGGGAGATTCTGTTCGAGCGCCTCATAGAAGCCGAGCGCGGCCCATTCGCCAATTTCTCGGAGAAGATCAAGTTTCATCTGAATATTTCCTCATGGAATATTATATTTTGTAGACCGGACAACACGACCGGCGCGATAGAAATTCCGGTCAATCGGCATTCGGTCATCCAGCAAACCTTATTTGATCGAGAGCAATTTGGAGAAATAAGATCCTTCATAACCAGTTTCACGGGAGACTTTTGCGGCGGTTTCCAGAACGGCTCTGATGATCTTTTTGCTGTCGGAACTGTGATGTCTGCTGGTGAGCCCGGTGACGCCCAGTCCGGCGCAGGCTTTGCCTTCGATGTCGAAGACCGGCGACCCTATGCAGAAGATGCCGTAGGTGTATTCTTCGACGTCGAAAGCTATGCCGGTCTTCTTTACGTGCTGGAGCTGGGCGATGAGATCGTTCAGCTCGGTTATGGTGTTTTTGGTGAGGCACGGGAGTTTTTCCGGCAGGGTCGCCCTGATGGTTTTTTCGTCCATGAACGCGAGGACGGCTTTGCCGAACGCGTTGTTGTGATAATAGACGCGGGATCCGGGAATGACCTGAAGGAAATAGCTCGCGTGCGGAACCACGCTGTCGAGCACCAGCATCCGGTCGCCATCCGGGATATGGATCTGCGCCGTTTCCCCGGTTTCATTGCTTAGCCATTCGAGATGCTTGCGGGCTCGCGGCCTTAGCTCGAATCGCGTATAGAGCCTCATCCCGATGGTGAAGAATTTCGTGCTCAGCTGATATTTGCCCGATGCGCAGTCAACTTCCACATAGCCGCGCACCACAAGTCTTTTCATGATCCGGAAAATAGAATTTGTGTTTATTTTCAGAGCCTTGGAAAGCCCGGTTATTCCACAGGGCGCCTTGTGCAACGACAGGAACTCAATGATGTCGAGCATCCGGTCGACAGCGGGAACCGAATAGTTTGTTTTCCTTTTTTGCATAGGTTTCGGATCCTCCTTATTGTTCATGTTTTGTGCGTGCGATGATGTGATCCTGCAGCTCTTTGCCGATGAGTTTGAACATCTGGGAGAACCCCGCGACCCTCACGGAAATATTACCGTACTTATCCGGTTCCCGCTGGGCGAGCTTTAGTCGCTCGGCCGTGACGACGTTGAACTGAATCTGTCCGATGCGCAGAGACAGAAGCGTCTTAATTATATTCGCCATTCTTTTGACTCCATCGCCGCCTTCAAACATTTTCGGGGAAATTTCGACGATCGCGGCGGAGGCGCCGGCAGCCATGTCGTGCGGAAGCTTGGAAAGGGATTTCAACATTGCCGTCAGCCCCTTTTCGTCGCGCCCCTGCTGCGCAGATAACGAATACGCCAGCGGTTCGCCGGAAAGTCGGCCGTCGGGCGTTGCGCCCGTCGTCTTGCCAAACCCTATGTTGCAGAGGAAGGAGAAAAGATGGACGAAATAGCGTCCCTTGAGCGGGGTTCGGAACTGATCCATGAATCTTATGAAATGTTCGTCGACTTTCTTCGCGATCAAATCGACTTCAGGAACATCGTTCCCATATTTTGGAGCGCCTTTCAGGAGAAGCTGGCGCAACGTTTCGCCCCCTTTAAAATTATTTTTCAGCGATTTGAGCAGATTTGCCGGCCTTATCTTTTTATCCTCGAAAACAAGTTTCTTGACCACGCAGAAGGAATCGGCGGTGTTCGCCGTTCCCAGGAAACAGATCGAATGATAATTGTAGATGGCGCCGCCGTTTGTGATGTCCCGGCCCCGTTTTATGCAGTCATCGGTAAGCACCGACCAGCATGGCAGCGGTCCGAACTCACGCTGCTGAAGCTCGCCGCGGTTACAAAAATAAACCATTTTTTTGGCGAAATGCTCCAATTGTGCCCGGTAGGCGTTCCAAAACTCCCCATAGGAGGCGATTTCCGTCAGATCGGGAGTTTTGGGGCCGAGCTGGATTCCGGAGGCCGGATCTTTTCCTCCGAACAATGCAAGTTCGAGGCATTTTGTCGAATTTATCCAGCCGCTGACCGCATGGGGGTTGGCTTTTCCGGGGATAGTCAGCTCAATGCATCCTATGGGAGCATAATCTCTTGCATCCTCTGCGGAAATGCCGCGCTCTGCAAGCGCCTTGACAAAGCAGTCGTCGTTGAAAATGAAAGGGATGCCGCCTCCTTTGATGATCAGCTTCGCGCAGTGTTCGATTAGAGCATCGGGAGATTTTGAGTCCAGCCGGACCGATATATCACGGATGAAATCGAGTTTGTCGGTGGCGTCGAGAATAATGGCGGTCAGTTCATTTGCCGCATGATTGCCTTTTTTATCGAGACCGCCGAGAACTATGGCTTGGACATCATAATCCAAATAAAGCTTGCCGCCAAGCTCCTCCATGATTTCCATAGCATCGTCCTTGGATATGATGCCCTTGGCGGCGTCGTTTTTATAATAAGGATAGAGAATCTGGTCGAGACGACCTATCGAGTTTGCGTTAATCCCATCTTCGCCGCAGGTAAGGATGTGGGCCAACCACAGGGATTGCGTCGCCTCGAAAAAGCTTTTGGCGCCTTGCGCAGGAACGTGTGAACATATTTCCGCCATTTTCAGCAGTTCTTTTCTGCGAATTTCACATTTTTCTTTTTTTGCCATTTCGGCGGCGAGCTCAGCGTATCGGCCTCCAAGCAGAATTCCGGCCTCACAGATTGAGCGGGCGGCTCTTAGAAAATTCTCCTTCTGCGGAAAATCAGGATCGGTTATATCGCATTTGTCGAGTTCGGCCTCAACTTCGGATTTAATCCCTTTGAATCCGATGCGCAGGACTTTCGCGTAGTCGCGTATTGAATGATTCTCTGTCCATCCGCTTGCCCAGAATACCGTCGCCTCTGCATAACTTCCTGATGTGCCAAGTCCTGCGGATATCCCGGGTGCAAGTTGGCCTGTTTCGCAAAATTCCCGGCTGACATTAATGGATGTCCACTGTTCAACGGCGGCTTTCACCTGCTGCGCTTCTTCCCTGGAAAGATTGAACTCGGCCAAGCGTTTTTTTTCGACCGCCTTGAGCTTACGGAGCAACCCAAACGTCGGCCATGATGCGTGCAGGTGTTCTCCCGCCAGACGCCAGCCCGAAGGAATTTCCACTGGCGCAAGCGCGACAATGGATTTGAGATACGCGGCGCGATGCTGAACCCTCGATATCCCGGGAAGCGTCGACTTCCAAAGCGCGATGTCCATTATGTAGGGATTCATATTTTCAATGAAGGAGCCGTGCCGTGCCATCACCTGCTTTTTCAGAGATTCAATCCTATTGGACAGATGCTTACCCATAAACCATCCTCTTTTGTTTGTTTATATTCATAATGTAATTATACATATATAAATGTCAAGGGACAAAATGGTCGCCCGCATCGCGTTTTATCCAAACCATCGGATGCGGCAACTCCCAATCATATCCTGCGGAATGGAGAAATAGCGGATTGATGTGACGCTGGAAAGCAGATATTCAGTATAGTAATCGTAATATATTGGGAGGCAAATACTTGTGGTATTATTGCTTGTGCCCACGTTTTATCCATATGGATAAAATGGCGATATCGGCGGGATTAACTCCGGGGATCCTGGATGCCTGGCCGAGATTGTCCGGCCTGATCTTAATAAGCTTTTGACGTGCTTCATACTTCAGGATTTTAATTTCATTATAATCAATCCATGAAGGAATGAGGGCGCTTTCACTTTTATCCATACGGCGGATCTGCTCTTCCTCGCGCTCAATATAGCCTTGATATTTGGCGCGAATCTCGATTTGCTGAATAACCTCGTCAGGTAGTTTTTTAGCGCCTGGCAAATCCTTGTATTTCATTTCCGGCCGACATAGGATTTGAATCAGTGTATGACCATCGGAATATGTCTTATCAAGCCTATTTAATTCATTGTTAATTTCGACAATATAGCCGTCGATCTCATCTATAATCACCTTCGGCACAATACCAATCTTTTTGGCGATATTAAGCATTCGGAAGACTGCATTATCCTGGCGAAGCAACAACCTGTGCTCCGCACGTGAAGTAAATATGCGATAGGGCTCATCAACGCCTTTGGTGACGAGATCATCAATGAGTACGCCTATATAAGACTCATTCCGACCGAAATGAATGTGCTTTTCACCACGAACCTTCATAACCGCATTTATGCCAGCCACAAAGCCTTGCGCAGCCGCTTCCTCATATCCAGTTGTTCCATTAATCTGACCAGCAAGAAACAGATTTTCCACCAATTTCGATTCAAGTGAATGGGTCAACTGTGTTGGATCCAAATAATCGTACTCAATCGCATAGGCATAGTGAATAAATTCGGCCTTTTCAAGTCCGGGTATTGATTTGATCAATTCTTGTTGAATTGCCTCTGGCAGACTGTTGGAGAGTCCATTCGGGTATATTTCCATGGAATGGCGCCCCTCCGGCTCAATGAAGACATGATGCTGTGAGCGCTCTGGAAATTTTACAGTTTTATCCTCAATGGATGGGCAATAACGCACGCCGATGCTTTTTATATAACCCCCATAGAGTGAGCTTTGAGACAGATTGTCACGAATAATATCGTGTGTTTTTGGGGTAGTATGCGTCAGAAAACAAGGTAATTGGTCACTTCCAGGAGACCATGGTCGCATGGTGGCATTAAAATGTTCCACGTGGAACATTTGTTGCATCCATTCGACACCAGGCTCATGATGTTCCACGTGGAACATGCTCCAATCTGCTCTTGCCAATCTTGAAAACAATACTGGCGGCTCAACTCCAGGCTGAATTGCCATTTTGGCATAATTAATCGTTTTTTTATCCAATCGTGGCGGTGTGCCAGTTTTGAAGCGTGCCAGCGATAACCCAAGCTTTCTTAATGATTCACTTAACTGGGTAGATGCCTGTTCGCCGTGTCTGCCACCAGGAAAGCTTTTATTCCCAATATGAATTGTACCATTTAAAAAAGTGCCGGCCGCCAATATGACCGTCTGGCATTCAATCTTTCCGCTATTTTTAAGCTGGATCCCTCGCAGTTTGCCATTTTCAACCAATATTCCAATAGCCATATCTTCTATAACAACAAGGTTTTTGGTGGCATTTAATATGGCCTGCATTCGCAATGAAAATGCGGATTTATCACATTGGGCGCGATATGATTGAACGGCGGGACCTTTTCTGGTGTTCAAAATCCTGAATTGAATGCCCGTATAGTCCGTATTGACGGCGATTTCGCCTCCCAGAGAATCCAATTCGCAAACAAGGTGTGATTTTCCTATGCCGCCAACAGATGGATTACAGGACATACGGGCGATTGCTTTTTGATCTATCGTGACCAGCGCTGTTTTGGCTCCCATCCTGGCGGCAACAAGGGCAGCCTCACAGCCGGCGTGTCCGGCGCCGATTACGATGACGTCAAATGGGATATTAACTGCTTGGAGGGTAGTCATCTATTTGCCAACACAAAATCTTGAAAAAATCGAATTCAATAATTCGGCGTGATAAATTTTGCCGGTAATTAATCCCAAGGATTCAATGGCAAATCTTAAATGGGAAACTGCCAGAACAATGGATTCATCTTGCCCGGATTCCAGAATTTTTAATGCTTCCTTTATATCCGTATAAGATTTTTGAAGAATATTTTTATGACGCTCGGCAATTACAGCGTGTGGCGGTCCGGAATAAGTGAGTCCTAATTGCTCTATTATTTGATTTTGTATTTCTTTAAGTCCTTTACCAGCATTAAGTTGCGTCTTTATATTAACAAATCCGGCCATATCTTTTTCCTGGATGAGTGTGCCCAAATCAATCTTATTCAGAATGACTATGGATTGTTCGGCCCTTAATGATTTTAGATGGGAGCCGTCTTCACTATCCAGGGGCATAGAGGCATCTATTATATATAGGTGGAGGTCTGCTTTCTGCATGTGACTTCGGGCGCGCCTGATGCCTTCCTGTTCGATCGCGCAGGTTGTGGTTTGTAACCCGGCCGTATCCACAAGTCGGATAGGAATCCCTTCCAGGATAATCGTCTCCTCGAGGGTATCGCGGGTCGTTCCCGGCATGGGTGATACAATGGCCCGGTTTCTACCAAGCAATGCGTTCAGCAAGGTGGATTTGCCGACATTCGGCCGGCCCGATATGACGACTAACGCGCCCTCGCGCAATAAATGCCCTTCTTCCCAGGTTGCCAGCATGGCGTTAATTTGCTTCAGGATCTTATGTGCTTGCACGATTGACTCGGGGATAAGCGCCGGAGGCGCGTCATCCTCTGAAAAATCCAGTGCGGCTTCAAGATCGGCGCACACGCGGACTATATTATCATAAACACCGTTAAAAGAAGCACTTAGGCTGCCTTCGAGCTGTTCCACGGCCGCCGCGGCGCTCCGGTCCGATTGTGCCCGGATCAGGTCGAGAACCGCCTCGGCCTGAACCAGGTCAATGCGTCCGTTTAAAAATGCCCGTTTCGTAAATTCGCCCGGTTCGGCCAGGCGCACGCCCGAGGCTAATATCGTCTGCAGGATGCGCCGTGCGGAAACAAAGCCCCCGTGGCATTGAATTTCTACCACATCTTCGCGCGTGTAACTGTGCGGAGTGCGCATGACGAGCAAAAGGGCCTCATCAAGGACGCGCTCGTCGGATTTGACAAAGCCGCGCATAAAAGTGCCGGGCGGTCGGTGCGAAGGCGGCGCTCCAGCATGGGAAAAAATGCGGTCAGCTACCGTCAGGCTGTTTGCTCCGGAAATACGGATAATGGCAATTCCGGCTTTGCCCGGTGCGGTAGCGATGGCAGCAATGGTATCGGACTGGTCGTTCATGGAAGAGAGATTCTTGCAAATTCCGGTGATTTTGCAATCATGGATCGGAAAGGCTGTGGACTGTAGACGGTAAGCTATAGGCGGACGATGGACGGCGCGTCCCATGGTGTGTTGCGCCGAGATAGAAAGGGCGGATGAAAATTCTTTTTCTGACAAAATTATTGCCGTACCCGCTGGGTATCAGCGGGTCCATCATCATTTATAATCGCATCCGCTACCTGGTGGAGTGCGGGCACCAGGTGAGCCTGCTTTCATTCATACGCCCGGAAGATAAACCCTACGTGGCCGAGATTCGTGCGCTGGTGACGGAGCTCGAACTGCTTCCGGCGCCGCAGGCAGAATCACCACTCAAGCGGTTGGCTTATCAATTATTTTCAACCATACCCTCGCCGTTTCGCGAAATGCGCTCATGGGCCATGCGCCGCCGCGTGGGTGCGATGGTGGAACGCGCCCACGTTCACGTGGTCATTGCCGAGTTCTCCGCCATGGGGCAGTATCTGTACCGTAATCCGTATCTGCCCGCGGTGCGCCGCATCATTTCATGTCACGAATGCTGTACAAAAGCCTTGGCGACGGCCATTCGCTTCCATCGCTGGTCGCCCGCGGGGCTGCTGAAACAGATCGGATTCAACCAGGTTCAACAGTACGAATTTGCCATGTACCGCAATGTGGATCACGTACTGGTGCTTACGCCCCAGGAGCGGTATGTCCTGTTAAACTATGCGCCCAATCTCCGTGTCACCGTGGTGCCGCATGGAGTGGATGTGAATTATTACGTGCCGGGCCCGGTGGTGAAACGGGAAGAAAGTCTGATCTTTGTCGGTTATTATTTTAACGAATCCAACCGGGATGCCGTTCATTGGTTTGTGCGCACGGTCTGGCCGCAACTGAAAAAAACGCACCCGCAACTCAAGTTTTATATCGTTGGACGGGGCGCCACGTCATCAATCCGGGACATGGAGCGGCGCGACCCGCAGATTGTAGTCACCGGCGAAGTCAAGGACATCCGGCCTTACCTGGCCAGGGCCAAAGTGTTTATCTGCCCGATCCGTATCGGCTCAGGGTTTCGCGCTAAAATTCTGGAAGCCATGGCCAGCGGTGTGCCGGTGGTGTCAACCTCGCTGGGCGCAGAAGGCATTTCTTCCGGGGGCAGCGAAACGCTTCTGCTGGCGG
>Ga0247841_10011878_pt1 | contig 11472 bp, 8 predicted proteins | sample LaCruzMarch2015__2_FD_192410 | JGI IMG/M metagenome (GOLD analysis project Ga0247841, IMG submission 192410) | Freshwater microbial communities from meromictic Lake La Cruz, Castile-La Mancha, Spain - LaCruzMarch2015_18m | ecosystem: Environmental > Aquatic > Freshwater > Lake | place: Spain...
CGCGTTCAACCATGCGGTCAAGCGCCACTGAGGAGACTACTCCTATCCATCCTCTTTTAGCCACCGCTCCAGCCAAAGGGGCGAGCGAAATGCCTGCACCCATGCCGCCCTGAATCGCAATGATTTTCTCAGAGATACCTAAAACATTTACGTTTCGCAGTGACCGCATCTAAACTCACCTCTCATTCTACTTCGTACTAATTTAACCTGCGTTTGCATGCAGCTTAAATTGCAAGCTCATCATACTAAGAAATGCCTCACAAAGCAAAAAAGAACGAGATTGATCGTTCCTTGCTTACCCCGAAGGGGCCCCTTTGGGGCTTATATGCTTATTTACCTAGCAGCTTAATCAGCTTCTCTTTTGCCTCTTTCGGATAGAGGTTGGGCATATCTTTCATTTTTTCGATTGGAACCCATTTCGGATGATATTGATTGCCTTTATGCATTCGTTCTTTTTCAGAACCGCCCAACTCAACCTCTCCGATAAAGTCAGTTATCAAATAAAAATATTCATCTCTGCCCTCAAACTCATAAACTTGAGTTGGATTGTGCTGAATAAATAATAGCTTATTAATTTTGGCATCTAACGAGAGTTCTTCTTTTATTTCCCGAATCGTTGCTTCCTCTGTCGTTTCACCATCTTCAACACCACCGCCGGGAAATACAAAATACCAGTCCTTTTGCCAGCTCGGATTAAACCGATGGATTAAAAGAATTTTATCGTCTTTAACAACTACGCCAACCGCTCTTTTTGCAATATCATTCATATATTTCTCTTTGAATATTCCTCAATCCCTTTTATCAATATTTTGACTGCTTTTTTAAGGTCTTCTTTATTTAACACAAAAGCAACCCTTATCTCGTCTTTTCCCCTACCGGGAGTTGCGTAAAAGCCTGAACCAGGCGCGACCATTACAGTTTCTCCGCCCACGCTGAAATCAGTTAGAAGCCACTTGGCAAATTGATCTGCGTCTTTTACTGGAAGTTTTAGCATAGTATAAAAAGCTCCTTCAGGGTAATGAATTTTTGTGCCTAAGCCTTTCTCTAATTCAGCAACAAACACGTCTCGTCTAATTTGATATTCTTTTGATATTTCAGATATGTATTTCTTAGCACTGCCCAACGCGGAAAAAACAATCTTTTGATCCAAAGTTGAAACCGACAGACGCTGCTGAGCAAAACAGTTAAGAGCATAAAGAACAGCTTTATTAGTCGAAATCACAGCCCCAATTCTTGCCCCGCAAACATTAAATTTTTTTGATAAACTGTCTATAATTATTATCCGCTCTTTATCTTCTTTAGTAGCGAGAGTAAAAATACTCTGCGATTTGTGACCATCGAAGCAAATTCCGCTATACGCTTCATCGCTGATTATAAATAAATTATATTTTTTGGCAATTTTTAGTATTAATTCCAGCTCGTTTTTAGTAAAAACCGTGCCGGTCGGATTGTTTGGATTATTTAAAAGAATAGCTCTCGTTTTAGAAGTAATTTTTGAGGTAATTTTCTTTTCATCGGGTAGATGGTAGTTATTGTTTTCATTAAGAACAATCGGGGTAATTTTTGCCGAAACCAAATTAGCAAAACCGAGGTAATTGGCGTAAAAGGGCTCAAAAGCAAGTATTTCTTCTTCTGGATTACAGACAATTGCCGAAGCCATGACCAAGCCTTCGCTTCCGCCGCTCGTTATGAGCATATTTTCAATTTCAACATTAATCCCGTCAAGTTTTAAATAATCTTGCCAAGCAGTTAGGAGTTCTTTCGTTCCTTGGGATTGTTCGTATGGTAAATAATCAATTTTAGAGCATTTATTTAAGGAAGAGCATATTTCAGTCGGAATCTTTAGGTCTGGCTGACCGATATTTAAATGATAAACTTTTGTCCCTCTTTGTTTTGCTTCTTCAGCATAGACACCAAGCTTTCGGATTGGAGAAGCCGGTGCGTTGAGCGCTCGATTAGAAATTTTTATATTCATACTAAAAATTATATAACTAAGATACGAAAATTACTAATTTTTTAATTTTAAATAAAATTAAAACGGATAAATTATCGCAGTCCAATATTTTTTTACAACACTATCCCAAATTTTGTCAAAATAAGATATACTGTTATAGTAATTACCCGCTGTCATTGCGAGCGATGCAATCTTAGAGCGTGGCAATCTTTAAATAGATTGCTTCGTCACATCCGTCTCCGCCAGTTGGCGGATGGTGAACACTCCTTGCAATGACAAGATTGTGGATTTTGTTTTATTATTCTTTTAAAATTAATATGTATGATATCGCAATAATCGGTGCCGGTGCGGCAGGAATAATGGCTGCTCTATCCGCTTCAGAAAATTCGAAGTCGGTAGTTTTGATTGAGAAAAATCAAATCATCGGTCGAAAAATTCTAGCAACTGGAAACGGCCGGTGCAACCTTACAAATCGCAATATTGATGTTTCCCGTTTTCATGGCGCAGAATCATCTTTTATTAAAAATATTCTTTCAGAGTTTGATCAAACTAAAACAATGCAATATTTCGAATCACTTGGTTTAATTTTAAAAGAAGAAGACAACGGACGAATATTTCCCAGAACCAACCAAGCCTCAACTGTCGTAGATGCTCTTTCCCATCAACTAAACCAACAAAAAGTAGCGGTTAAAGCAAATTGCTTAGTTAAAGAAATAAAATATGACAACATCTGGAAGATTAAAGCCGAAAACAATCAGGAAATTGCAGCTAAGAAGCTGATTTTAACAACAGGCGGAAAAGCTGCTCATCATTTGGGATCATCCGGAGACGGACTTTTCTGGACAAAAAAGATGGGTCACGCACTAACTCCAATTCATGCAGCGCTCGTTCCAATTGAAACCGTGGAATCATGGACAAAAGATATTCAAGGACTAAAAGTTGAAGGTACTGCTAAAATAGTTGTAAACGGAAAAGTTTTAGATCAAAAACACGGCGACATACTATTTACACATTACGGCCTTTCGGGTCCTGCGATTATGGGCTTATCCCGAACAATCGCACCATTACTCGAAAAGTCTAAAGTATTTATAAAAATTGACATAATACCAGAAGAAAGCGATTCTTCTCTTGATGAGAAAATTAAGAAAATATTTTCTCTAAACGGAGTAAAATCAGTCAAAAATGCTTTAGCTGGAATAGTTCCTGCAAACTTAGTCCTAACTATATTAAAAAATCTATCCATAAATCCAGATAAAAAATCTGCCGAAATTTCACGCAATGATCGTCAAGCTATAATTGAATGCTTAAAGAGCCTAACTTTGACAGTTAAGAATATTCGTCCTTTGAAAGAGGCGCAGATCACTTCTGGCGGAATTTTATCATCCGAAATAGACCCTAAAACAATGCGATCAAAGATTATACCTGAATTATATTTTGCCGGTGAAATTATTGATGTCGATGGCGATTCAGGTGGATTCAACCTTCAATGGGCATGGTCAAGCGGACATTTAGCTGGAAAAAGCGCTGACAAGAGAACACTATTATAAACTATGAAAGTAATTGGAAATGATTAGAAGTTCAAATATGGCCAGATTTCCTCTTGAGCTAAAAGATAGCAAATTGTACTCTCTGCTCCACAATTAAGATCTACTCTTTTTGAATTTAAACCATCTCCGCAGTTCTCACTGTTTGCATTAATTAATGACTTTCCTATAATATTATTACCCCAAAACCAAGAGAAAAATGTTTTTGCTTCATTTAAGTAGTTTTCATTTGCAGTCAGCTCAAATGCTTTAATATTAGCCATGACTTGATAAGCGATATCTATTGGTTGCTGATCGAAAATGGCTTTGTTTCCCGCCTTTTTATACCATCCCTTATTACCTATAGCGATCGGATAGCCGTTGTGCTTGGATTCTTTATTTAAAAAACCCAACATTTCCAAACCATGTAACCTTAGAATAGGTTTTTTTAAAGCCTCAGAGGCACATAAAAAACTTAGAGGAATAATAGCATTTGCATAAGTCAAACTATCTTCTATCCATTGCCAATCATCCGACTTGTTTTTTTTATACTCTCTGGCTAATGACTCAATTAGACTATTCGTAAGTTCAAAATCAATTTGTGATGCACCCAAAATAGCATATGCTCTACCCCTGGTAGTCTTAAAGTCTTTAATCTTTTGTATCATACTTTGTATGATTTGTTCTGACGCAACTGTATAAAATGATTCTGTCACCGCAATACAAAGCGCCCAATAAGCTTCGGCTAATGCATCTTCCGACCAAGGCTTATTAAGCGATCTTTTTTTAGAATCGTAAAAATTAACAATTACGTTGCTGCTAATTGCTTTATTTAGAAAATTAATATACGTCATTGCTTTTTCATAATCTGAAAACTTAATTGCCAATATTAATGCTCTAGCTGAATCATCTAATGCATATCCGTGCTTACGATCAATCACAGGGCCTTTGGTGTGCTGCCAAATTCCAAAATCATCAGTTAAATAGCTTATATGTTTTAGTCCAATTTTTTTCATTTTTCGTCTTTTAGGGATACGTATCTAAAAAGATTTAAATACCTTTCGGCGACTCTCGGCCATCTCATCTTTCTACCAAGAATGTATGCTTCATCTTCTAGCTTCGCCTTTAAGACTGGATTTTGTAATATTTGTAGTACTGCGTCACCAATTTGCTTTGAATTTTTAAAATCAACAATGATTCCTCTGCCATTCGCGAGCATTTCTTTAGCATAAGGATATCCGGTCGAAATACAAGCTTTACCCATCCCTAAAGCATAAGCAAGCGTTCCAGAAGTGATTTGTTGTGAATCGGTATGAGGAGTTAAGTAAACATCACATTTTTCATACAATTTAAGCAATTCCTGAAGTTCTAAATATTTATTTATAAATTTAATGTTCCTCTCAACACCAAGACTTTTCGCTAAAGCTTTTAAGTTCTTTCGATATTTTTCTCCTTCTTTTTTTAAAATTTCAGGATGAGTCTGACCAGCTATAATAAATAATACATTGGGAATTTTTTTCACGATTTTAGGTAGAGCTTTAATAACATATTCTATTCCTTTATTTTCGCTAATTAATCCGCTCAAAAGTAAAGTTGGTCTCAGTTCATGATCACTAATAGTTTTTGCATGATCAATTTTCTTTTGGTCTGACACACCATGATGAATTATCACAACCTTATCACGATCAATATTATAATCTCTTTCTAATCGCTCCTTTGCATCCGGAATCATTGCAACAATTCCATCAGAAATCTCACCCAATCTTTGTAATGTTGAGCGCTGAATATCACTCGGCTCCGCTAAAATAGTATGAAAAATTGTGACAATCGGTTTATTGATATTTCTTAAGAATGCAAAAATATATTCCCCTGCTTCTCCACCAAACAATCCGAACTCATGCTGGAGACAAACCACATCAGCTGAAGACTGGTTTACATACTCAGCAGCTTGATAATAACTATCATATTTATATTGATGAATCTTATATTTCACTTCCCAAGGATATTCAAGATCTTTTTCTCCATCATTTATGGCAATAATTTCGGCCAAACTTTCAGAGTTTAAGTCATTTAAAGCGTTTGTCAGATCTTTAGTAAAAGTGGCCAGTCCGCATTTTCTTGGAATATAGCTAGAAACAAAAATCGTTCTGACTGTGCTTTGTTGGGTATCAAGTATTTGATTAATTTTACTCATAATTTATTTATTGCGCTAATGCAAACCTTCCTGTCTTATTTTTACCCAAGAAGCCGTTGGCCATCAATGTGAATTTAAACAAAAAATACCTTTTTGAGGTATTTCCCATAAAATAGACCTTTATATAATGAAAGATGGCTAAAGTTCCCCTAAAATTAGGTTAACACACTTACCGCATAATAGATATGAAAGAAAATAACTTAAGAATTAAAAATAAAAACATTCTCATAACCGGAGGTACAACCGGAATCGGCCGAGCAATAGAAAAACTTCTGGTGAATTGTAGCGCAAATGTTATGATTTTCCCCAAATTCTATTGACAAAATTAATCTCTTCGTGTTATAGTAAAAACGTAAAAAGATTGTTCTATAGATTCCCGAATAAAATAATAAATTTCGACGTTCTATACAGCAATTCGACCTGCTTGACAGCAGGCAGAAATTTATTAATTATTTTGCGACGGAGCTTTTTTTGTTTTGTCGCAGAGAATTTATTTGACAAGTTGTTAAATAAATTCTAAAGAAAGAATTCATGTTTAAAAACAAAAGTGCCAATAATAAATTTGGCAAAAAAAGTTATGCTGGAAACTTCAGATCCGGCAGTAATAGTAAAAAATCATTTTACTACGGTTCAAGTGATGGAGACAGAAATGTATCTAGGCCAACTTCAACTAGTAACTCCAGACCTTCATTTAATAGAAGTTCTAATTCAACTTCTGGATTCACATCTAGTGGGGCAAACAAAACAGCTTTTGATGGCCCAAAACGTATATCAAGAAATTCTTACGGAAACCCATCAACTACCATCGGAAGACCAAAAACTTCTTACGCGAGCTCAAGCACAGAGAGAAGCACAGGTTTTGGCGAAAACAATAGGCCATCATATGGCAATAGAAATAGTAGACCTTCTTATGGCGAGAGAAGTGGAAAACCATCTTACGGAAGTTCTAGATCTTCTTATGGCAGCTCCAGACCTTCATTCAGATCAGGATCTAGATCGCCTAGAGCCAGATTCAGTGAAAGCATCGATATCTCGAAGTTTATTTGCAAACCATCTGGCAATGTAGAAATAAAAACGGAAGAAATTAAAAACTCATTCGCTGATTTTCGTTTTGTTCCAGAGCTACAAACCAATCTTCAACACAAAAAGTATATCACCCCGACTCCGATTCAAGATCAATCTATGAATCATATTGTAGATGGCAAAGATATAATCGGTTTGGCTAATACCGGCACAGGAAAAACCGGAGCATTTTTACTACCCCTAATTAATAAAGTCTTTAAAGATAGATCTCAAAAAGTTTTAATTCTAGCTCCAACCAGAGAACTTGCTTTGCAAATTGATGATGAGTTTAGACAATTTTCATGGTCAATGAAAATCTTTTCAACGGTTTGTGTTGGAGGATCGCCGATCTTTAAGCAAATCAACAATTTGAAAAGAAACCCTAACTTCGTTATTGGAACTCCAGGTAGATTGAAAGATTTAAGCGAAAGAAACTTAGTAAAGTTTGAATCATTTAATAATATTGTTATTGATGAAATAGATCGAATGTTAGATATGGGATTTGTTGATGAAATCAAAAATATTTTGGCCAAACTCCCTAAAGAGAGACAGTCTTTGTTCTTTTCAGCAACCATGCCTATAAAGATCAGGGATTTAATCCAACAATTTTTAGTTGACCCTATCACAATTGAAATAAAGTCAGGGCAAACTGCCGATAACGTTGAACAAGATGTTGTACGTGTAAGAAGCTCTGAAATGAAGTTCAATCAACTCCAAGAAATATTAAAACAATCTGACTTTAAAAAAGTCTTAATCTTCTCTGAAACAAAGAGAGAAGTTGAGAAGCTAACATCCAGCTTAGTTGGTGAAGGCTTTAAAGCCGACTCGATTCATGGTGACAAAAAGCAACACCAAAGGCAAAAAGCTCTTTCGTTGTTTAAGAATGATAGCGTAAACATTCTAGTCGCGACAGACGTTGCCGCACGCGGTCTTGACATTGACGATGTATCACATGTAATAAATTACACCGTTCCACAAACATACAACGATTATATTCACCGAATCGGAAGAACAGGCCGAGGCAATAAAAAAGGCATGGCGCTAACTTTTGTTGAAACCCGATAATCATAAGTATATTCGAGGAAATTATGGAATTAAGAAATGTAGCAATTATAGCCCACGTTGACCACGGTAAAACAACCTTGGTTGACGGTCTTTTAAAGCAATCTAAAACTTTTCGCGAAAATGAAACAGCAATGTCTGAAGTATTGATCATGGACTCAAATGACCAAGAAAAGGAACGCGGCATTACTATTTTGGCAAAAAATACAGCCATTAACTACAAAGACGTCAAGATAAACATTATCGACACTCCCGGTCACGCTGATTTTGGCGGCGAAGTTGAAAGAACACTAAATATGGCCGATGGCGCTATTTTGTTGATTGATGCCCAAGAGGGACCAATGCCTCAAACTAAATTTGTTCTCAAAAAGGCATTGGAAATTGGACTTAAAGTAATTGTCGTCATAAACAAAATCGACAAACCAAATGCCAATATCCCCGAAACAATTAATAAAACTTACGATCTGTTCCTTGAATTAGCGACGGACGACAACCAATTAGATTTTCCAATATATTATGCTATTGGACGAGATGGTAAAGCATGGAACGAATTGCCGGTTGACGACGCCGCATTCGACGGAGTCGAAGCAGGCGCCCCTGCTTCCACCGAAGGTGGAATGCGGGGAAACGCAGCTTCCGATCTTTCGCCGATTCTAGACGCTATAATCGATCATGTTCCTGCTCCAGAGAAAAAAGATGATGCTCCCCTGAAAATGCTGGTTTCAGCTCTTGATTGGGACAATTTTATGGGCAAATATGCCATCGGAAGAATTAAAACCGGTATTGCCAAGACCGGAATGGCAGCAACGCTGATTAATCAGGATGGAATTGTTGAAAACGGTAAAATTGAAAAAATTTACATCACACAGGGACTAAAAAAAATTGAGACGACAGAAGCAAGATCGGGCGATATTGTCTCAATAGCAGGACTCAAGAAAGCCACCATCGGAAATACCATTTCTGATATCTCGGACGAAACTCCTCTCCCAGTAACAGTGATTGAAGAGCCGACCCTAAGTATTTCCATATATGCCAACACCTCTCCATTTGCCGGCAGAGAAGGTAAATTTGTGACTGCAAGACATCTTCATGATCGCATTATGAGGGAACTCGAGACCAATATTTCAATGAAAGTACACACTGCTGAAACCGGTGATTTTATATTATCGGGCCGTGGAGAACTTCATTTGTCTGTTTTTATTGAAACATTGAGACGGGAAGGTTTCGAATTACAAGTTGGCAAACCTAAAGTTATCACCAAAGAGATTGATGGGGCAATGAGCGAACCAGTCGAGGAACTAACTATTGACGTCGCGCCAGAATTTGCCAGTACTATTATTGGCGAAGTTAATAAAAGACGCGGAATTTTGCTTCACCAAGAAAATAATAGCGACGGCACAACTCGATTGGTCTTTGAAATTACAACTAGAGGAACTCTGGGCCTAAGGAATGTTCTTTTAACTGCTTCAAAGGGTACCGCCATTTCCAATTCATTATTTTTACGATTCGATCCAGTCGGCGGAACTATTCCAAAACTTAGAAACGGCGTATTAATTGCCTTTGAAAACGGCAAAGCTGTTACATATGGCTTAAATATTGCCCAACAGCGCGGAGTTACCTTTATCCCACCAGCAACCGAAGTTTATGCCGGTATGATTGTCGGACTCTCCACCAGAGAAGATGATATGGAGATTAACGTAACTAAAGAGAAAAAACTGACAAACGTTCGTGCTTCTAACTCTGATATTGCCACTATTTTAACCCCTCCAACAAACTTGTCTCTTGAACAATGCATCGACTTTTTAGAAGATGATGAACTTTTGGAAGTCACACCGAAGAGTCTTAGATTAAGAAAAAAGATTCTCGACGCACAAACTCGCCTAAAAGCCAGAAGATCAAAATAATACAAAGTTTATATCTATAGTTTCCTTAAATCAAAAAGAGCCTTGAGGCTCTTTTTGATTTAAGGAAAAAGACTATTTCTTTACTAAAGTTGGAGTATTGACTAACAGGTAGATGGCTACTATACCGATTAAAGCATAGACGATTCCGGACAATGCAAGCATTCGCTAGATAATGCTGCAAATAAGTTGAACTGAATCAGCCCAATAAGTCCCTAGCACGAAACATGAACAAAAACAAAGATCACAACGATCCGATTGAACCCTCCAAGTTTGAATAGCCTTCCCTTATCCATCTAACTTAAATTATTTTACCAATGCTAAAATTAAATAATCATTAAGGAAAGATAAAGACTATGGTTTAAACAAAAATATATCAATAAAATACGAATTTTGATCTTGGGAGAATTAGGGATATAATTTATGTAAGAACTTAATATAAAAGGTATAATCATGGAAAATGTTTTGAATGTTAAAAATTTAATAAAGTATTACGGGCAATTTGAAGCTGTTTCAGAAATTTCGTTTGAAGTTAAAAAAGGCGAAATATTTGCTCTAATTGGGCCGAACGGGGCTGGTAAGTCAACAACGTTGAAAGTAATCTCCGGGCTTCTTTCTCTTTCAGGCGGTGAGGTGATAATCGACGGTTTAAATATCGAAAAAGATTCTGACAAAATCAGAAAGATTATTACCTATCTTCCCGAGGATTCTGGAGCTTATAAAAATTTAACAGGCATTGAATATTTAAGATTTATGGCTGAACTGTACGCCGATACAAAAAAGGAAGCGGATGAATTTGTAGAAAAAGGAAAAGAAATTTCCGGTTTAGGGCAAAGGTTAGAAAACAAGACTAGCACCTACAGTAAAGGGATGGTTAGAAAACTGCTTTTGGGCCGGACCGTTATGAGCAAACCGAAATTAGCAATTCTAGATGAGCCGACAAGCGGGCTTGATGTCATTAATGCTATGGAAATAAGAAAAACGATTAAAAAAATGGCCAAGGAAGGAATGTCTGTCCTCCTCTCAAGCCACAACATGCTTGAAATAGAGTTTTTATCAGACAGAGTCTCAATTATTAATAAAGGTAAAATTCATGAATCTGGAACTCCGGGTGAATTAAAAAAGAAATATAACGCCGAAAACCTAGAAGAGGTTTTTGAACGAGTAGTCGAACCAAAACCAGAGGAGGTAAAATGAGAAAATTTTTAGTCTTACTTAGAAAAGAAGTTAAGGAACTCCTTACAGTTCAAGTTATTGCTCCCCTCCTAGTTACTGCTGTTCTTTTCTTCTTTATCGGTAATTTAATGGACAAGGAACAAAAAAAGTCTGATCAAAATACTAATGTTGCAGTTATAAATAATGATAGCGGCAGCCAATCTTCCTCGGCTTTAATTGAATTATTGAAGAATAATAAGCTAAAAATTCAGCTTCTAGAAAATAAATCAGAAAAAGAAGCACTGGAAGAAATAAAAAAGAATAATGATGCTGCTCTCATAATAATTCCGGCCAACTTTAACCAAAGCCTAGAAACTGGAAAACCAGAAAAGATCAAATTTTTTACTCCGCTTAATAATTTCTCTTTAACCGGCAGTAAGAAATACAGTACTGTTACAGCGGCAATCGCCATTACAAATGATGCTTTTAGTAGAAATATGATTGCCAAAGAAATTACAAATGCCGACCCAGAGAATTTAAAGAATCCCATTAAGCCAGATGAATACGTTGTGGTAGGAGATAAGCAAGCAAACATTTCACCAAATTTAATTATGGGATTTG
>Ga0247841_10011880_pt1 | contig 11469 bp, 5 predicted proteins | sample LaCruzMarch2015__2_FD_192410 | JGI IMG/M metagenome (GOLD analysis project Ga0247841, IMG submission 192410) | Freshwater microbial communities from meromictic Lake La Cruz, Castile-La Mancha, Spain - LaCruzMarch2015_18m | ecosystem: Environmental > Aquatic > Freshwater > Lake | place: Spain...
TAATCTCTTAATAATCTCTTAATAATCTCTTAATAATCTCTTAATAATCTCTTAATAATCTCTTAATAATCTCTTAATAATCTCTTAATAATCTCTTAATAATCTCTTAATAATCTCTTAATAATCTCTTAATAATCTTATTAATAATCTCTTAATAATCTTATAATAATCTCTTAATAATCTCTTAATAATCTCTTAATAATCTCTTAATAATCTCTTAATAATCTCTTAATAATCTCTTAATAATCTTATTAATAATCTCTTAATAATCTTATAATAATCTTATAATAATCTCTTAATAATCTTATTAATAATCTCTTAATAATCTTATAATAATCTTATAATAATCTCTTAATAATCTTATAATAATCTCTTAATAATCTCTTAATAATCTTATAATAATCTTATAATAATCTCTTAATAATCTTATTAATAATCTCTTAATAATCTTATAATAATCTTATAATAATCTCTTAATAATCTTATAATAATCTCTTAATAATCTTATAATAATCTCTTAATAATCTCTTAATATTTCTCTATATAACTACTTATATATTTGAATAATGCATATAATAATAAAAAATCAAGAATTTTATTTATTTTTATATTATCATAATTAGTCAATACAAAGAATTCCAATAATTGTATTAATGTAAATGATAATAATTTATATATAATTATTGCTTATAAAGATCCAAATATAAATATTAATAATGAAACTTTTGCATTATAACATATCTATATTATACCAAAAATAAATTTATTTATTGTAGTATTAACACAAAAAATCCTATGTAATATTATTCCTAATATAAATATTATTATTAATATTACCATAAAATTATAATTAAATATTTTTGATATTATTATTGCACCAATTACAGTTAATATTATATCAACTATTGCTAAATTAAATAATCGATAGGAATGGATACCTTCATTTGGTCTTCCTAATATATCTCTAAAAGGACAACTCATTTATTTAATTTATATATAGACCAAGATAAATAATTAGCAAATATTAACCATATAATATAAGGTATCATTATATATACTGTTATTAAACTCTTATTTGTTATCATAAATTGTATTAATGTTAATATCGCAAATAGTAATATTAATAAAGTTAATATTGCTGAACCTAATATCTCCTTATAATAGAAAAATAATGGACTATATAAGAAATTTAATATTAAATGAATAACTGGTATAATATAATACTTAATATCCAATTTATTATATAATCCATAATAATATGCAAATCCTAATAATATATATAAAATAGTCCATACAATTGGAAATACAATTCTAGGAGGATTTAATTTAGGTTTATTTAATTTATTATACCATTCATCACGATTTCCAATTGAACCACTTAAAAAACCAAAAAATAATGGAATAACTAGCCATATTAAATAAAAATTTAATTTCATTATCTATCTATTATTTTTATACTATTTTATAATCCGGATTTTCTATATTAAATGAATTATCATTCTTTAAATCAAATGAAAATCCGATATCATCTATATTAATATCTATTTCTTCCTCTTCCTCTTCTATAATTGGTGAGACCTCTGGGGTCTTAATAACCCTATTTTTTAATAATTCCATCATATATTCTTCATCTAATATTATATCAAAATTACCAGAACCACAGTTTGGAACTTTACCCATCATAACTTGTGGTGAAATACCAGATGTATTATCATATTCTGAGAATATACTACCATTAATTAACATATCTACACTCTCCTCAAATGATGATTTACTTAAAGCACTACTGGAATTTCTATTAATTCCGTGTCTGTCAATTGACATTAAACCACCCTTAAAAGTCATCGTATCTATTAATAATGATAAGTGTCTATAATTTAATGCACCATCACCTGTAATATTTTCTAACTCCTTATATAATGCTGTTCTGGCTGCCTCAATTCCTAAGACTGCATGAATTTCTCTTATATCATTTGAAATAGTCCTTGTGCTATCAATATTCTGATTTGCTAAAATCTCAATTAAATTAGTTCCATCAGTATCTAATACCCATTCAACTATTTTATTAAATGTTCCTGTTTCCTCATTATACATATCTTTCTGTTCTTTGTTTAATGAAACCTTATTAACTCCTTTATAACCTTTTAATAATACTTGATAAACGATATTATGTTCCATTGCTTTAATGGCTGCGATTTCGTCCTTATTTTCAATATCTTTACAGGCAAACTCGGTTAATCTAATTCTGAAAATACATTCTTCGGCATTATCATCACTATAAACACAATCAATATATTTATTATAAGCTTTGCTTAATTTAGTATAAACATCAATCATTCTTAAACCATATGAAATCATCTTTTCTTTATTAAATTTCATTCTTAATACCCAAGGTGATCTACTACGATTTTTATTAATAATATCATATAAAGATTGGAATTTATTATAAACATCTAACATCCCTTTATCACGATCAATAGTATTTTCACTATCCCAATAAATTTCGCTATATTCAAGAATATCAGATAATTTAGTAATTTCAATACTATTTTTAATATTCATCGCAATAATTTTAGTTTTCTCAATTCTTTCATCATCATAATTACCATCTTCATTCATCTTAGGATTAACTACCGTTGCTACATCATTTTTCATATAAATTTTTAATATAGGTTTCTTAGTTTTCTTAGTTGCACTCAAAATTTCTTTTAATCTAGGAACACCACTTGTTGCCTTAACTGCATCTGCTGTTCCTGATACGTGAAAGGTATCTAATGTTAATTGAGTTCCAATTTCACCAATTGTTTGTGCTGATACTACACCAACCATCTCACTAGGTTGTGCTATTGCTTCATTAAAATACTCATAAATTTGTTCTATAATCCAATTAAACATTGCTTTATTAAAATTTTGCTTAATAATTAATCGCTTTGGTGATAAATAATTTCTTAATAAAATATGGAAGAATATCATACCTTGTTCTTGGTCTTTAATATATAAAGTTTTCATTATTTCTTCCATCTTATCTAATACATAATCTGGTGTTAAATCTGTTAATGTTGCAGTAATACCAGTAATTTCCTTTCTTTTTATCGCAGTATTAATTAATCTATTAAATGCAATCGGATAATTGATTTTACTATTCTTTCTTCCCTTATTCACTTTCATTATTATAAATAACTTATCATCCAATAAATCCTTGAAATGGTCCTTACATCTTTCATATGTCTTTCCATTAACTTCCTTAAATGCCTGTGGTGTCAAATAATTACTTAATTGATCCACCTCCGTTAAATTATACTCTTCCTCCATTTTCATAAATGACATATCTATTGTCGGTAAAAATTGCTTCTCAATCTTACAACCATCCATCCCATCCTCACCATATATATATTGAACTATGGTTCCTGATGCATTTCTTACTGTATTGTCATAATTAATCTTAGCATCTTCCATCGCTTTCACTAACCTGCGTTGTATGTAGCCTGTTTCCGATGTGTTCATCACGCTTGTGCCGTATCTTGTGCTAAAATTACCAGTTAAAGGCACAGAAACATCATATGCCTTCTTATATTTGATAATATCATCACCAGTTAAAGGTGTAATTTCAACAATTTCATCAAGGACTACATCATTATTATATTTAAAATTTATATGTTCGTGTGTAATATTAATAAATGTATCTAATTTATCGGCTTTTTCTTTATTAATTAAATTAATATTTTCTTTGAATTTTACAGCCCACTGTGCACGAATACTAATACTATAACATTCATTTGTAGAATTAATAACTGCATCAGGTCTATTTCTTGGTTTAAGTACTGAAACTTTACCAAATATTCCTAATCTATTTAATAATGTTGAAATACCCATTATTAATTCCTTTGAAATTGAATTAGCACGAATTGTTTTTGTCATATAATCTATTGAACCATCTCCTGAGAAATAACCATTAATTAAACCTTTTACAAATTCAATTGGTGCTGTATATGCAATTTCTGGCACATATTTATGTGCTGCCGTATGACCTAATATATTATGAAATAATTTTGCTAAAATATTGCAATAACCAATTACAGATGTGCATTTAAATTTTCTATTATTATTATCACTTCTATTCTCTTCATTCCAATGAATATCATATTTATCAAACCATTTTTTAACAAAGTCTCTTACACTAATTTCATCTTTAGTTATATTAATGCTTCCTTCTTTTTCTCTTGCACATCCATCAGCTAAGAATATACCAATGAAAATACCATTATCTTCATTTAATTCAAATTTATCAGGAATATTATATGTAAATTTAGTTCCTCCATATGAATATAGACAACCCTTTTTAATACTTTCTAATCTTTCCAATCTTTCATTTAAAGTTCTTCTTAAACTTCTCTGATCTGGATATGGAACAGTAAATGTAATTCCTTGATTTTCTTCCCACCAATTCTTTTTTAATTGTCTATATCCAGCAATTAAATCTTTTGCTTTATGTAAATCTGTTCCATAAACATATTTATTTTTAGGAAAATATATTGACATATCAATATAATCGTTAATTACTGGTGGTTCCGGTAAATTCATTGTTGCTGGAATACAATCACCAATTACTACTGCTGATGTTTCTTTCTTCTCAAATTCACTACCATTCCATACAATTAAAGATTTTGATTTAGTTACAATAACATCTCTTCCTCCTTTTGTTAAAATTTTATATAGAATTTCTCCTGAATCGTGTCTTGATACATTTGTAATTTGTCCCCAAATTACTTTACCAACTTTATCACACGATGGTATATAAATACCATCCGGAACTCCTAACATTTCCATATTAGCATCTTCCGGTCCAAATTGTTCTACATCATCTTTATTATCAGGGTTATCAATCTTTGCATCAATCCAATCCCCAATATTTACACATTTTGATACCCCATCCTCTATAATTAGAATTGATGTATCTCCTGTTACTGATTTAACTGCTGTATCAATTAAACCTTCTCTTCCTCCCATTGCGTGGAAGAATACCTCTTGTGGTGATAATCCACTAATAAAACTATTCTCTACAAATCCTCTAGCCTCAGGTCCATCATCATATTTTGTAAAATGTGGCAATGTTCGATCAGTGAATCCATATGAAATTCTTTTTCCATCTACATTCTGCTGACCTACACATGCCATAATTTGTGCAATATTCGTTTCTTTTCCCTTAGAACCTGATTTAACCATATTAAACATTCTATTAACTTTCTCATCAATCTTTTTAAGACTAATACTGGATACCTCCTTTGTAGTCTGATTTAAAATTCCTAAAATCTCTCTTTCAATAAATTCCTCATTATTAAATATACTATTATTCTCTAATTCACCAACTCTAATATCCTCCAATTTTTTATAAGCATTCGCTTTCATCTCCTTAATCTTATTATTAAGTTCTTCATCCGTATTCTTATCAGTAACTAAATCACTGATTCCAATACTAAATCCAGATGATAATAACCATCTACATACTAATCTTTGGATATTATCCAGAAATTTTTTAATTTCAATAGGTCCATAATCATGATATATCACCGGAATTAATCCATCTGTAATATTATGAAATACTGCCTTATCCAAATTACCCTCTATCAATCTACTATTATTAATAATTACACTCTTTTCATCCTTATTCTTAAGATTGATAAATAATGATGGTGGCAATATCTCCGAAAATAATTCTCGTCCTGTATATGTATAATCTTTACTCGGTTTATTTAATTTACCCTTAAAATAACTATTACACATCTGCAAATTTGCCATCTGTTTATCATTAACTATCGTATAATCTTTCGTTAATCTAAATGAACCAACCAATGTATCTTGGACTACCTCAATACTTGGTTTGGCATCTCGTTGTGTCAAGATTAAATATGGAACTGCTGCCAAATCCTTTAATTCACTCATCGTCTGAATATTCTGTGGACAATGTAAATTCATCTCATCTCCATCAAAATCTGCATTATATGGTGGTGTATCTAAAACATTTAATCTAAATGTTTGATAAGGCATAATAATTACCTTATGACACATCATACTCATTTTATGCAATGATGGCTGACGATTAAATAATACATAATCTCCATTACTCAAATGTCGATGAACTACATCTCCAAATTTTAACTCATTCGCAATCTTATTTAAATCCTCCGCATATTTCAAATTAATAGTAAACATATTACTATTTTTTTTAATATATTTGGCACCTGGATAAACATCCGGTCCATTTAAAATCAATTTCTTCATTTCTTCTATATTATACTCATTCACTACCTCCTGAAATGTAATATTTAATGCTACTTTAATTGGAACCCCTAATTCATCAATACTAATATAGGGGTCAGGTGTAATTACTGAACGAGCTGATTGGTCTACCCTCTTTCCATTCAAATTACCTCTGATTCTTCCATCCTTCTTTCTCATTCTATCACAAATCGATTTCAATTTTCTACCATTTCTCTGTTGAGATGGTGCAAGTCCAGGAATCTGATTATCTATAAATGTAAAGATATGATATTGCAAAACCATCGAAATTAATTTAATAGTTTCTTCACTAGCATTCTTCGCAATCTTATCAATAATATTATTATTTGTCTTAATAATATCAATCAATTTATGGGTTAAATCATCATCCCTTCTTTGTCCATTTTCCTCTACCACACTTGGTCTAACCGCAGGTGGTGGAACAGGTAATACAGAACATATCATCCATTCGGGTCTATTCCATTTGGGATTAAATCCCATAATTTCCATATCCTCCTCAGTAATTCTCTTAAAAATTCTTAAAACATCCTCAGCTGTGAATTCTAATTGTGTTGAGTTCTCTTTATTCTTATCTTTCCATTCAGCTACAATTTTCATTGCTGCCTCCTTATTATATCTATCAGGTTGTCTTGCTCCACATCCAATATGTTTATCATCTCCACAACTTTTAATCTTCGGTGTGGTATTACATAACTTAAAGTAAGCTTCCCATCTCTTCTGATTATTTTTAATTGCTAAAATTTTATTCATATCATTCTTTAAATCCTCAATTGTTGTTTGAGGTGAAATTAAAATTCTCGAACATCTATAACATACACATTTTAGAATCTTTTTTGTTATATCAAAGAACATAGCATGAAATACTGGTTTTGCTAACTCAATATGTCCAAAATGTCCGGGACAGAAATGTAAAGTCTGCTCACAAGTTAGACAAGTTTTATTATGTTCCAATACTCCCATACGAGCATCAAATATTCCATTTGGTACTGCATCATTTCCTGTATATGTATCTGATTTAGTAATATTAACCACTGAACGTTTTTTAATTTCTTCAGGACTTAAAATACTAAATTGAATACCTTTAACCTCTTGTATCTCAACTTTTTGGTCTTTATAAGATAATTCAGCATAAATCGACATATCTATTAATAATATACTTAATTTTAAATATAATAATCATTTTTTTTCTTAAAATTATTTTTAATTTTTTCGATTTTATCATAATATTTTTGTTTTAAATTATCATATTCCTTTAATATTCCCTCATTATATAACCATTTCTTTGAATATATATTCATTTTATGATTTTCATTAAATAATACATATATTATCAAATAGATTAAACAAACTATTAGAAATGTTTTTATTACATCTCTTACTGGTATATATACTATTCCAAATAAAATAATTGCCTGAACTATATTATTCTTAATTAATCTCTTCTGAAAATCTGTTAATTCCAAATCTAAATACTTTGCTCCTATTTGCATTAATATCAATGAAATTATTAATATAGGGTCAAATGCTAAAACATCCATTTTATAATATCTATTTAAAAATTATAATAAAAATAATAGAATCTATGAACTGTATAATAAAATTTCTGTAAATGATAATACACGTCCTGGACTATTTTGACTTGTTGAACTTGCCAATCCTGTAAATATAAATATTATTTCATCACATTCAAATGTATTTTCATTTATATTTTGAATAAAGGTATATAAATTACCTACACAATAATTATTATTATTTAATCTTTGTGTGTTCTTAACTAATTGTCTCATTTCATTTCTTGTTCTATTTAATCCATATATTACCCACGTTCCTGGTGCTCTTGATACCCAGTTTTTATCTGCTACAAATCCATAACGTTTTAATGTTATTTTTGATGGAAATCTGAAATGTAAAAAATCTCCCTTTTCTGAAAAATTATTTAATCCTAAATCAGGATTATTAATAAAGACTCCTATATAATCTCCTTTATCATCATAATTATCTATTGAATATGCAATAATATCATCAACATTAGTTTTTCTAAATAATTTAATAGGACTATAATTATCACTATGAAATTTACTAAATGTAATAGTATAACTAGTTGTTCCATCTCCAAATGTCTGTTCATAAACAGCATCATTTAATCTTTTAATTGGTGAAACAATAGTAATATTCATATTTGCAGGTGGAATTTGTCTTATTATACCTGATGATGTATTATATATAGTGCAATTAGTAGATGTATCAATAATTTCACCAACTCTATTATAACCATTAGCTAATTTATAAACTTGTTCGTCATTTAAAATCCTATCATAAATTCTAAAATCATCTATATTTGCATCCAAACCTCCATCATGATTATATAAAGATTTGCCAAAATAATTATGCTGTTTTCCATTATTATTATTAAATTCTGGTATTATCCTATTAGTATAAAAATTACCTATTAATTTATCTCCATTAACATAAATATTCCAATATCCTTCCTTAGTTATACTCCAAGTGTAATGTCTCCATCTTCCATCAAAATAATTCTCATTTTGAATATATGCATATCCTGCATCTTCATAGCCTGGACAACAAGGGTCCCTTGAAGATATATAGAAGATTAAACGGTTTTCTCCATCTAGTCTTGCTATTAAAATTGAACGAGAACCATAACTAGGAACATTTATACTTTGCATTCCAAAATCAAATATTCGAGACCACCAACCACAGGATGGTTCTAATTTTGCATAAAATGAAAAAGTAATTCCATTAGCTTTATTTATGGAATTTAAATTTAAATTTAATGGCATCTTTGCAAAACCACCATTTCTTAATAATAATGAACTACCTGTTTGATTACTACCCTTCTTAAATTCTGCTTTGTCAGCTGTTCCACTATTAAAACTTAAATTATTATTTGCATTAATTTCATCTTTATTAAGATTAGTAGAATCAAATTTATACCATACTATAGGATTTATATTATTATTATTAGTATCTTTTAAAATCGTATATTCTCTACTAGTCAAATCATTAAAATACTCAATTTTAACATTAAAACTTAATAATAAAATTATAAAAATTATAAATAATATTATTGTTGTTATAATTATTTTTATCATTATTCTATATAAATTATATAAATTTAAATAGTTCTATTTTCCAATTCTATTATTCTCTGTTCCAATTCCTCTATTTTTAATTTCTGTTCCTGAACCAATTTATATAATTCCTTAGAACAAGCAATATTTAATGTATATAAAGATGAATAATCCAATTTATTGAAATCATTTACCTTCTTTCCATATATAAATATATTTTCTTTTTCTATTTCTGATAATTCTATCTTATCATAAATTTCTATTGTATAATCATTAATAATCGATTTAACCTTCGCATATCTCTTCTTATATCTATTATGATATGGGGTTTCTTCTATTATAATTTCCTTATTATCTATATTAATATTATCCAATAATAATTTTAATTCATCATTAACATTAATTTTATCACTTATTATCTCATTTGCAATCAACAGTTTTATTGGTTCTTCTATATAAATCGCTTTTGTAAATACATTTGCAATATAATCCTCATCTTTATAAACCAAATGTTCTAATTCTTGATTACTATTAACATCCTGTGCTATTATCCCATATTTCCTTAAATAATCTTTTTCATCACAAAGATAATATTCCTTAGGTTTTAATAACATTAATTTATCTAATGGATTTTGGATATCCATAATATTCTTTTTAATTCTTTCATCTGATATCTCGGAATTTGTAATTGTTTGTGTTCCATTAAACCACCATTTAGAATTAATATTTGATGTTAAATGCCAGAAGATAAATGAATTTGATTGATTAGTGGGAGAATTACCTACATATAAAAACCATTCATTTTTCCAAGCTACATTTGCCAATGGAAAATTAACTTGATTATAATAACCTATATTTAAATAATTGGTTGTAGTAATTAAGTCATTTAAAACTGGTCGATTATCAATATTACTATAATTAATATAACCATCAAATTTAGCTCTCTGAATATTCAAGGGTACTTTAATAATAACAAGTCCAGTGGTTCCTAAACCACCATTACCATCTCCTCCACTACCATAAGTAGTTTTCAATTGAGGAATAGAAGTTGCACTAGCACCAGTTCCACCAACACCAACAATCAAATTAGTAGAAGTAATATTTTCCGTATAACCTCCCGAAATCAAAGCTGAACCACCATTACCACCTTTAGTAGAAATTCCAGCAGAACCAGCATTTATATAAGAATATGTAGCATTCCATTTAGTTCCAGCAGGATTTCCATTAGAATTATTATAAATAGAAGATAAACCACCTGCACCAGAACCTCCAGTAGAAAAATTATTACTGATAGCTATATATTTATTAAATCTAATAATTACCACTCCTGAACCACCATCACCACCAGTCCCATTTGTGCCTCCTGAAAAACCTGCCGCGCCACCTCCACCACCTGTATTTGCTGTTCCAGAACTAGCAACATTAGTTGATACACTTCCTGCACCACCACCACCTAAACCACCAGTTGCAGGACCTATAGCACCAATACCACCACCACCACCTCCTCCTCCTCCATAATAAATAGCAGTTCCTGTAATAGGTATAAGCAAACCATTACCTCCATTTCCGCAAGTTCCAACATTAGCACTTACTGTAGCATTACCACCTATACTATCTGCACCACCACCACCAGAACCAATAAATGTAGCTTGAACTCCAGAAACAGCACTAACAGCATTACCACCTCTATTACCATAAGTTCCACTTGGAATATTAGTTGTTAATGGAGCGATTGTAGAAGTTGTATTTGTTACACCACCACAAGAACCACCTGCAATCATTGCAGCACCATCTGCACCACCACCACCACCACCTTTTGCTAAATATATATTAGCACTATTAAATGAAATATATGTATCATTTCCGTTGGTACCGCTACCATTTAAAGTTCCTTTATTTCCTCCAGAACCAATAGAAATAGTATAAGAACCATAATTTAAATTTTGATTAGTAAGATAAATAACAGCACCAGCACCACCACCGCCAGCTCCTCTTGCTCCACCACCACCGCCACCGCCAACAACTAAGATATCACAAGTAATATCACGATTTAAAGTAAAAGTCGAAGTGCCACTTTTAA
>Ga0247841_10011882_pt1 | contig 11469 bp, 10 predicted proteins | sample LaCruzMarch2015__2_FD_192410 | JGI IMG/M metagenome (GOLD analysis project Ga0247841, IMG submission 192410) | Freshwater microbial communities from meromictic Lake La Cruz, Castile-La Mancha, Spain - LaCruzMarch2015_18m | ecosystem: Environmental > Aquatic > Freshwater > Lake | place: Spain...
AAGGATATATTACGGAGAACGAATAGATAATTACCTATAAAAAAATGAGAAAAAAAGAGAATCAGCAAAAAACGTTACACTCCCGTTTACTATGGCCATTGGCTTCTTTGAACGTTATAAATTCATTATTCCTGCCTTCTTGCTACTTGCATTCTTCCTTTTAGCAGGCTATTTATTTATGCTTCCTAGGGGGGTTCTGTCACCTGACATTCTTTCTCCAATGTTTGCTCTGATATTGGTTGTGCTATTTGTAGCTATAGCCGGAGCCTCTACCGTAGGAAATAAAAAGCGTAAGGAAGACTTGATAGTTTGGTCCTCTAAGGGACTAGACCTAAACCAGCTGGCAAACATACTAGAAAAATACCCCGAGATAGGTGCATTGGTGGTCAATGAAAAAAATGAAGGGCGGCTAACCGCCATATATTATCCCCCAAAAGATGGGAGATCAAAAGTAGAGATGACGGCCGAAAAAACACCCCTAGGAACAGATTTTAAATTCAACTACTCCGCGGGCATATATAGAAACGGCATGGAATTTTTGATAATCTTCTTCCTGCTGTGCATGGGACTACTGGGAATAATAATCTCTCTGCCATTCTTTGATAAAAGAAACAAAGAAAACAAAAACCTCCAGAACTCGATATATCAGTTGATAAATTACATAGAACAGCAGAAAAAATAATCTCTTTTTCTGTTTTCTTCTATTTCTACTTCTATTTATGGTTCATTGGCTGTCTGTTCTTTTCTTGTAGTTTTCTAATTCTTCCGAGGGAATAAACTATCACAATCAAATACATGTATTCGACCAGTTCAATGAAAAGAAATTCCATATTCCATCTTTCTACACTACTTCTATCCCGTCATAAACTTCTCCGTAGATCGTATACTCTGTGACTCCCACCATGAAAGCCGGCAGAGTGTATATGAATGGGATAAAGAAACTCAAAGCTAGCGCGATAAGCATCAAAGGCATAGCGTAAAGATGCACTATCAGCCACGCACTAAAGTATTTCCTGGTAAAAGCTTTTTTAATGATCAATCTGAAATTAAACGCCTCCTCAAATCTGCGCGTCCTCTCAAAAGCTATTAATGCTAGGGGGCTAACATAGCCGGGCGGAATAAACAAGATAAATGCCAGAAATATTTCTAGAATCAAAAAAATCAAAAAACTACCGCTCAAAAAAGACAGATCCCCAGCAACTAAAGCGGCTAAGGCGTTGAAGCCAAACAAGAAGACCAATACAGCGCTTAACGGAATGAATATCACCAAAGAAGGTAGGATATACACCAAGATTATTACAACCGCTTTTAATCCTTTGACGAACAAAACCTTCAAGTCCTTCCATTCCGGCAGACTACCGCCTTTCGAGCATTCAAGCCGATAGCCGAGCGCGGCCAGATTAACGATAGGTACTATCTCAACCATCAGGCCGATCAACAGCTTCACCAAATCAGTAAACGGCCTTTTTATCGCCCGGAAATAATCGGTCATTTTAATATAAACAGAGGGCCTTTTCCAATAATCTCTAACCCTGTTATTTAATACTCCTGACAATATATAAACTATTTATGCCACCAACCTCCAGTGACATAACACTTCTTAAAATGGAATCAACAAAAAAACACGAAGAATCAGAAACGAAACCAGCGGCAACAGCCGCTCCCTCAAATAAGGCAGTCCAGGACGATAATCTGATGGCGGCACTCGCCCATGCAGGCGTTCTTATAACTGTGATAGTGGCGCTGGTCATATGGCTGACGCAGAAAGAAAAATCTAAGTACGTCGAATTCCAGGCAAAGCAGGCGCTTGTTTACCAGCTTGTCGTAGGAGTGGCGCTGACTGTGATGATGGTTATATCCGGTCTACTGATGTTCGTCTACATCGGATTCCTGCTGATGCCAATAGTGATGCTCTTAGGGCTTGTTGCAGTTATATACGGTCTATATGCCGCATATCAGACTTACCAGGGAAAGGATTTCAGATACGTCATAATCGGGGACATGCTGGCAAAGTAAAGCCAGATAAGGGGGGGGGGTTATTGAATACGTACGTTTTCTCCGACTCTGCCAATAATTATCAGTATCACTAGAGCGGACAAAACCAGAAACCCTAGGTTGCCGACAATTATCATATACTTTTCAAAGACCCTTTCTACCCGGTAATTCTGAGTTCTGGGTTTGCCCCGATCGCATGTAAGGTACAATAAGACAGCGATGAACCAAAGGTATAATTGGAAAAATAGTATAACTCCGATAAACCCGATAACAGCGGTCCAATAAAGCCACCTTTTGCCGCTAAAGTCCCAGATGTCTCCCATGTTTGCTATTTTATCATCTGGGTATAAAAAGTTTTGACACGTAGAAAAATCTGAAAAAGCAGTAGATTAATTTATTTCTCATCAAATTACTAAAATTCATAGTCCAAATTTAGACTCTTAGTGAACCACGGAACGCCCTGGCAGCATAGTAAGAATCTGCACCGTTGTGATACACGAAGACATGATCATAGCGGCGATCGGCAAAGATGGCTCCGCCGAGTTTTCTAATGTCAGTTGGTGTTTTCACCCAGCTCGACGTTTTCGTATCGAAATTTCCAAGTTTCTGCAACTCTCGATATTGTTCTTCCGTTAAAATCTCGATGCCCATGGCAGCTGCCATATCTATAGCGTTATTCTCCGGTTTATGTTCTTTCCTTGACTCCAGCGCTTCACGGTCGTAACAAACATTCCTGCGGCCTATAGGACTTTCCGCGCAGCAATCATAAAAAACGTATTCGCCCGTCTTTTTATCCAGACCCACAACATCCGGTTCACCGCCGGATCTTTCCATTTCATTGAGCGACCACAGTTTTTCAGTATTCGCTTCCAGCGTTGCTTGTACTTTAGACCATTCAAGACCAATATGACGGTCCATGTTTTTCTCAAAACGCTCTTTCAATGCTCTGAGTAGTTCTTGTCGTTGTTCTGGTGACAACTCCTTTTTTGTTTCGTTTGGCATAGTTTCCCCATCTTGTTTTACTCATAATGGTTCAAGTATAAATAAATATTTGTTGATATTAAATCGTTTTCCAAATTTAAGTGGAAGAAATGACGATATGATCCCCCTCCTAAATAAAGAAAAAATCTGTTAGACAGGTTTATACGAACATTCCTTTCTCTTTTAGTGTTAAATCGGAATAAGAAGAAAATAATAAAAAAATAGAAAAAGATGCCGGAGGGACTTATTTCTCCGGACTAATCCCCAGTTCCTTCTCCTTCTCGGCGATCTTCAGTCTCGTCTTGATCACGGTATCCGGGTTCAGGGATATGGAGTCTATGCCGCATTCCACGAGGAATGTTGCGAACTCTTCATAGTCGCTGGGCGCCTGTCCGCAGATTCCGATTTTCCTGTGGTTTGCCTTTGCCGTCTTTATGACCTGGGCTATCAATCGCTTGACTGCATCGTTCCTTTCGTCGTATATGTGGGCTACGAGCGATGAGTCCCTGTCGAGTCCCAGCGTCAATTGCGTCAGATCGTTACTGCCGATCGAGAATCCGTCGAAGACCTGGCTGAACTGGTCTGCAAGGATAACGTTGCTCGGTATTTCGCACATGACGTATACCTCGAGGCCGTTTTCTCCCTGCTTTAGGCCGAATTCCTTCATGGTGGCTATGCATTTCTTTCCTTCTTCGACAGTCCTGCAGAAGGGTATCATGACCTTCACATTCGTCAGTCCGAACTGGTTTCTGACTTTCAGGATGGCCTTGCATTCCAGTCCGAAGGCCGGCTTGTAGTTGGGGTCGTAGTAACGCGACGCTCCTCTCCATCCGATCATGGCGTTGCTTTCCTCCGGTTCGTACATCTGTCCGCCTAGGAGGTTGGCGTACTCGTTTGTCTTGAAGTCCGAGAACCTTATGATGACGTCGTTTGGGTAGAATCCGGCGGCAATCTTTGCTATCCCTTCTGCGAGTTCGTCTACGAAGAAATCAACCTTGTTCTCATAGCCCTTGGTCTTCTCGTCGATCGCCTTTACGACCTCTTCTATCTTGTCGTCGTTCTTGGCTTTCTTTTTGAGGTCCTTATAGTTGATCAAGGCCATTGGGTGTATTCCTATGGCGGAGTTTATGATGAACTCCTCTCTTGCAAGGCCTACTCCGTCGCAGGGTATCTGTCCCTGTACGAACGCTTTTTCTGGTATCCCCACGTTCATCATGATCTTCGTCCTGGTCTTTGGGAGGTTCTTTAGGTTTATCTCCTTTATCTCGAATTTGAGGAGGCCGTCAAATACCAGGCCGTTCTCTCCTTCGGCGCAGGAAACCGTTACTTTCTGCCCCTGTTTTAAGACATCTGTTCCGTGTTCTGTTCCGATGACGCATGGTATCCCAAGTTCCCTTGAGACTATAGCTGCGTGGCATGTTCTTCCGCCTTTGTTCGTGACTATAGCGCCCGCTATTTTCATTATCGGCTCCCAGTCCGGGTCTGTCATGTCTGTTACAAGCACCTGTCCTTTCTTGAATTTGCTTATCTCATTCGCGCTGTGTATGACGTTGACTAATCCTTGTCCTATCATCTCGCCGACTGCCTGTCCCTTTATCAGCAGTTTTCCTGTATCCTTGAGTACATAGGTTTTGATAACGTTCACGTCTTTCTGGGAGTGAACTGTCTCGGGCCTGGCCTGTACTATGAATAATTTCCCGGTTCCGACTTTTTTGCCGTCTCCGTCCTTGGCCCATTCAATATCCATGGGCTTGTGGTATCCTGCTTTCTTGCTGTAGTGGTCTTCTATCGTCATTGCCCACTTGCCCAATTGCAGTATCTCCTCATCATTTATGCAGAATGAGTCTCTTTCCTTTTCCGTGGTGTTGACGTTCTTGGTCTCTTTTCCTAAGTACACCATCTTTATCTTCTTTGTCCCCATCTTCTTGCCGATAATGGGTTTGAATCCGGTCCTCAGTGTGGGCTTGAAGACATAGAAATCGTCGGGGTTTACTGCTCCCTGGACGACGTTCTCTCCCAGGCCGTAGGCGCCGGTTATGTATACTACGTCTTTGAATCCGCTTTCTGTGTCGATGGAGAACAAGACACCAGATGATGCGGAATCGCTTCTCACCATCTTCTGAACGGCTATCGACAGATAAACGGAGAAGTGGTCGAAATCCTTGTCTTCCCTGTAGGATATCGCCCTGTCGGTGAATAGGCTCGCAAAGCATCTCTTGCATGCGTCTATGACATTGTTTATGCCCTGTATGTGCAGGTATGTTTCCTGCTGCCCGGCAAATGACGCGTCAGGCAGGTCTTCTGCCGTAGCCGATGAGCGTATCGCAACGTCGGTATTCTTTTCGTAGCCTAGCTTCGTATTCATCTCCCCGTAGGCTTTGGCTATGGCGTCTCTTAAGTCTTTTGGGATCTCAGCTTCTTGTATGAGTGTTCGTACCTTCTTTCCTCTTTTCTTCAATTCTTTGAGGTACAATTCGTCATCTTTCTTCTTTATGTCTTCCAGGCCTTTGAGGACTTCTTTTATCTCTTTTTCTATGCCTGCGTTCTTAAGGATGTGCTTATATGCGGAGGCGGTTATGGCAAATCCGTTCGGGACGCTTACGCCTTTTGCTTTCAGTTCCTTAATCATCTCTCCCAGAGAAGCGTTCTTTCCGCCGACCAGGGGCACATCTTCGATACCTATCTCCTCAAACCAGAGGATAAACTTGTCGTCCTTCATTAGTATCACCAAGAAAACATTTAATTATTTTATTATAGTGTTTAAGTATTGTACTAGGAGCTATTTATAGAATCTGCAGGACTGATGTAATTGGGTGACTTATATCTGTAAAACCAAGAATGTAACGGGGTGATTAAAATCGAGTTTGACCCGCAGATATTCAAGACTTACTACCAGTCCATAAAGGAAATATATTCAACCGGGGATAACACTGAGTACAGCTTTAGAACTCCTTTTGAGACTTTCCTTAAAAGTCTCGGTGAAGACATAACAGTGCTTCAGGAGCAGAGGCGGGTAGCCGGACTGGGCGCACCTGATTTTAAGGCCTTCAGAGGGGCTGTAAATGTAGGCTACATTGAGACCAAGGATATTGGAGCGCCATTGGATGAGGTACTTGGAAGCGATCAGATAAAGAAGTATGTGAATAGCATTGACAACCTGATACTTACCAATTATTGCCGTTTCATTCTACTGCGAAAAGGGCAGACTGTTCTGGATTTCAACCTCTTCAATGTTTCTGATTTAAGCATTTCCCATTACACTATACCTCAGGCAAAAATAGAAGCCTATAAGGAGTTGGCTGAGAATTTCTTTGGCTACAAGTCTGGAACGATAGACACAGGTGAGCAACTAGCAAGGGAACTTTCAAAGAAAGCAAAACTGCTCAGAGACATTGCCGCAGAACAGCTAAAAGACGATCAAAAGAGGGTGGCCGAAGGTGAAACGCCATCCCCCATATTTTATTTTTACAAAGGTCTTGCAGAACTGATAACTGACATATCAATACCCGACAGTGCGGACGCATACGCACAGACTATTACCTACGGTCTTTTTCTAGCCAGAAAAAAAATCGGAAGGCCCTCTTACCAAAGAGACAGCAGCGACGTTAATTCCTAGAAATATAGGCGTGATAAGAGAGATATTCTCCAGCATATCGGCAGATACCCAGCAATCGAATACGACCTGGATAATAGAAGACATAATCGACATACTTAACGCATCAGACCTGAAGAAGATACTATCTACGATTGATTCCAGAGGCAAGAAAGACCGGGACCCTTTTACTTACTTCTACGAGGATTTTCTGCAGTTATACGACCCAAAAAAGAGGGAGAAAGCTGGAGTATACTACACTCCCCGGCCGGTCGTAAGTTTTATCGTCAACGTGATAAATCAGACTCTAAAAGACGACTTTGGAAAGCTGAGAGGCTTTGCGGAGCCGAATGTAAATGTTCTTGACCCGGCTACGGGCACAGGTACGTTTCTGTGGATAACCTACCTGAAGACCTTCAATGAACTATTGGACAATAAATTAAACGCCCTCATCCGTCCGACAATACAAAACCACATACTGAAAGACTTCTACGGCTTCGAACTACTGATAACTCCCTACATAGTCGCACACCTGAAACTCACAAGCCTCCTGGAGCAATGGCGCTACAATCTTCCGGCAGAAGAACGGATACCGGTCTATCTGACCAACACCCTCGAGCACTCTGAAAACATACACACTCTCCTTCCGTTCATGCGGGAAATAAGCGAGGAAAGCAGGACCGCGGACAGAATAAAGAGCAGGCCGATACTTGTGATACTCGGAAATCCGCCTTACAGCGGAATGTCTTCTAACAAAGGCAAATGGATAGACGATCTCCTGAAGAAAGGCTACAAGAGAGCCGACGGGAGCAAAGACTTAGGATACTATTTCGTCGACGGAAAACCCCTCGGAGAAAAGAACCCGAAATGGCTCCAGGACGACTACGTAAAATTTATAAGATTCGCGCAATGGAAGATCGACACCGCCGGAGAGGGAATACTCGGCTACATCACAAACCACAGCTACCTCGACAATCCGACATTCCGCGGAATGAGGCAATCCCTCATGCAAAGCTTCGAGAGGATATACATCCTGAACCTCCACGGAAACAGCTTGAAGAAGGAGAAATGCCCTGACGGAAGCAAGGACGAAAACGTCTTTGACATACAGCAAGGCACGGCGATCGCCATATTCATCAAAAACAAGAAATACACAGACCACAAAGTATACTACGCCGACCTCTACGGAGATCGCGAATTCAAATACGTCTGGCTCGACAAACTCGCACAAGACGCACCCAACTGGCAGAAGACGATCAACTGGCAGGAATTATTAGCGAAGGGGCCGTACTACTATTTCGTGCCACGCGATTACTCCCTCGAAGACGAATATATGAAATACGCGAAGATCACGGACATATTCCCAGTGAACAGTGCGGGGATAGTAACTGCGAGAGATGAACTTACAATAAAGAACACACCAGAAGAAGTCTGGACGACGGTTACGAATTTTTTCCCCATGAAACCGGAAGAAGCCAGACAGAGATACAATCTTGGTGAAGATGCTCTTGACTGGAAGGTCGAACTAGCGCAGAAAGACCTCAAAGACAGCGGTCCGAATAAGAAAAACGTAGTGAAGGTTTTGCACAAACCTTTTGATACACGCTACACCTATTACACAGGGAACTCGAGAGGATTTCATTGCAGGCCCCGTGACGAAGTGATGAGAAATCTAGTTTCAGGAGGAAACTTGGCTATCATCACTACCCGGCAGACTAAAGAGGAGTGGGCTGCCTTAATTACTGACACGATTATTACTCACAAGGCCTTAACGGCATATGATATCGGCAGCCTGTTCCCCTTGTACCTGTCTGACGGCCAAGGTGGAAGAAAACCAAATCTCGATCCAAAACTCTTCGAGAAATTAAAGAAAAAATACTCTGAAAAACTTTCCCCAGAGGATGTCTTTTATTATATTTATGCGGTTTTCCATTCAGTAAAATACAAAGACAGATACGTCGATGCTCTGAAGAGCGATTTCCCCCGGATCCCCTTCGTCGCGGATTACATTTCGTTCAAGCGTCTTTCCGCTCTAGGAAAGGAATTGGCCGACCTCCACCTTTTAAAGAAACAGCTGCCGACGACTACTCGTTTCCAGGTGGCTGGAACAAACATGGTCGAGTCGGTAAAATACGTCGACGGCAAGGTCTACATCAACAAAGATCAGTTCTTCGACGGGATTCCTACAGACGTCTGGGAGTTTCACATCGGCGGCTATCAGGTCTTGGACAAATGGTTGAAAGAGAGGAAGGGCCGGGACTTAAGCGGCGAGCTGGAGCATTTCCTGCAAGTCGTAGAGGCCCTCAGGGAGACGATAAGAGTGATGAAGGAGATCGATCTGTTTTCATTCCTTCCCTAGTAGTCCGTTATGGTTTTCTGATTCGCGTCTCCTTCGGTGAGGAGCAGCCACTTGATCTTCGGATCGATCGCCCAGTATTTTTCTTTTCCTTCTTTTCTGCGCAGGTTGATGCATCCCTTTGTTTCCAATTGCTTTAGGTAATTCGATATGTTTGTCCGGGCTATTTTTGTGTTTTTCGCAAGTTCGCTGTTTGTCACTTCGGAATGCTTGATTGCTTCGATGAGGACGTCTTTTGCCCTGGGCTGCAAATCGGTCAGGTATCTTCTTTCTACTACGGTTTTAAGCGTTTGCGCAATCAGCGTCCTGTCCAGCACGACTGGTTTTTCCTTCACTATCTCGGTTATTGCAGTTGACAGGCTGTTTAGTATGTCGCGTATGTTTCCTTCATAGAGTTCGTATAGCGTTTCTAGCACCTCCGGTTTGTATGGGAGGACGTAATTGAAGTCTGCGCCTATCCTTGTTTTGTCCATGCGTATAAGCAATATTTTTTCGATCTCTTCTTTTTGGAGGTTGCCTAGCATGATTGGCGTGTCGGTCATTATCGAGGAGACGCGGGGCATGTTGCTGAATGCGGATTTGACTGTGAGATTTCCTACAAAGACGTAATGGACGCTCTGCGTCTGCAACAGGTCTCTGAGGCTGTTGAAGAGTTTTGTTATGTTGTTTTCCGGCAGAAGCTCCAGATTATTGTAGTGGAGGATTACGTCTTTCTCTGTGTTTTTTGCGATATCGGCGATAACTTCGGCAAAAAAAGCCTCTAATGCGGTCGTTGGGAGGAAACTTCCCCCTCTCGTCTGCTGGCCGTAGTTGGCTCCAAAACCCATGATCGATACTCCGGCGTCAAAGTCTTTGTTTCTGATTTCGAGCAGGGTTTCCAGTTTTTTCAGTATGTCGTCGGAAAGAGGCCTGTCCTTCAGTATCTTCGCTGTTGCATGTATTCCTGCGAGCGTGTTTAAAATAAAATGATCTGCATCCCAGTTTGGCTGGATGCCGATTTCCTTGAACGGCGTAAAGAATCCGTTCTGCCAGGCATGATTCCTTGCGTAGTTTACAAAGGTTGTTTTTCCAACCCCGGTGTCTCCGCAAACAAGCACTCTTGAACCTCCTTTGGAGCCGAATATCCGTAAAAGTCTCTTCAACAGTTCTTTTCTACCTACAAAGCTTTCAATAGGCAGTGTTCCCCCCTTTACCAAAAGAGGTGTAGTCGAGAAGGGATTTTCTTTTAGGCCATACAATTCCCAGATGTTGCTTAGCATAGGTTCCATAGTTATAATCTCCTCTAAAATCTCTTATAATTATAATAAATCTTATAATTATATCTTGTTATATGTTTTCTCATAATTATATAGAATATATATAATTATAAGCTTTTAATGGTTAAATACTTGGGTCTTGTTAGTTAAGTGTGTAGTCCAAAAATATCCCTGTCATGAGACTCCTTGAGCTGGAACTAGAGAACTGGGGCAGGCACGAGAAGCTGAAGGTGGACTTATCAGGCGGCTTGCAAATAGGCGGGCGCAACGGCACAGGCAAGAGCAGCATACTTGAGGCGATACGTTTCATCTTCTCGGAGAGCGGTTCAGGGTATAAACCGAAGATTAGGAAAGGCGCAGAGTACGCTCGTGTGAAGATCCGCCTGGAAAAAGGAAAGGACGTCTACGGGGTCGAAAAGCGTCTGTATCCTAAGAAAGCGTCAACTGCGGTCATGTGGATGAATCGCAATCCTGCCGCAGATAATGCGGCATCAGTGTACAACCGGCTGCAGGAGATACTTCCAGAAGACATGCTGGACAAGCTCATGTACGTTCCTCAGGGCACGCTTACTGAGATAGTGAGCAGGCTGCGTCTGAAAGGGGGAAGACAGGAACTGGACCGTTTGTTCGGCCTGGACAAACTGGAAAAAGTGTATAAGGGCATAAGCGATGAGCTGAAAATAAAAGAGGCGGAGCAGGAGATCCTAGCAAAGCAATTGGCCAAGTATCCGCAGGATGCGCAAGCAGTCTGCGAAAAAGAGATCGAATTGATCCATTCTGAGCGTAAGAACCTTGAAAAGCGCCTGGAAGAGTTCCGGTTTAATCAGAAGATAACCGATTCCAAGATAGATCAGCTGGAGAAAAAGATAGAGGAGATGCGGACAGTCAAGAAGAGAAAGGATGAGATATCCTCAAAAGTAAGCGCGCTTGCTGTGAAGTGCGCAGGCGCAGGGAAAGAGATAGAATCCCTTAAAGAGAATCTTCGCCTCCTGGAAGAGAAGAAGGCCGAGATCGAGATACTCATCACCGCGTCAGAAGGCTTAAAGAAATACTCTGCTATACGGGAGCTGCTCATGCGCCTTTCCGAGGATGAGAAAAAGACCGCATCACTCGCTGGCCTCCCTGAAAAAAGAAAGGCCTTTGAGGATGTTGAGAAGGCCCTGAATAATAAATACGGCCTGGAGATAGAATATGAGGCAAACACTCAAAAAGCCTCCAAGCTCCGGAGCGATAAAGAGGTTAAGCGCCAGCAGCTGGTCGATCAGAAGAATTACATAAAAGAGCTTGCG
>Ga0247841_10011883_pt1 | contig 11468 bp, 6 predicted proteins | sample LaCruzMarch2015__2_FD_192410 | JGI IMG/M metagenome (GOLD analysis project Ga0247841, IMG submission 192410) | Freshwater microbial communities from meromictic Lake La Cruz, Castile-La Mancha, Spain - LaCruzMarch2015_18m | ecosystem: Environmental > Aquatic > Freshwater > Lake | place: Spain...
GCGTGACAGAATTTATGCGTTTCATACCATTTTGACACCGAAACGGGTGGAATCGACGGACGGCTCGGCGAGCCATCCCTACCAATGATCGGTAGGGGCACATCGCCGAGGTGCCCGACTTTTTATACCTATCCCGCTGTGCGTTTAGTAACATTCCCCGTCAGTTGATTTCGGTTGCCCTGAATTGTCCAGCGACAATTTCAAATGGAAAACGAAATCATGATTCCCGCAGTGCTCAAGCAGGCGGACTACGTGACGGCGCAAGGCAAGTGGAACCAGATGCCGCTGCAGGGACAGCGAGAACGAAAACGCTCCGGACGAATAGTCCCAGAAAGGAAAATAGAACCACGGATTCACAGGATGAACACTGATCAGAAAAGAGTTACACAAATCGCTCGCCTCATCTTTTGGGTGAACCCTCCGTTTGATATAATACCATTTTGACACCGAAACGGGTGGAATCAACGGACGGCTCGGCGAGCCATCCCTACCGATCCGTGGTAGGGCGGTTTCGCCGAAACCGACGTGACATTCTACCTATCACGCTATGTGTTTGGTATAACCTGCTGGGAATCCGTGTCTATCCGTCCATCCGTGGTTCCAACTCTGTTTTTAGGATTAAGAATCCCACGAGCTTTTCAGCTCGTGCGCTTCAAGGGATTTGATCACGGCATCACCGCCGGTGATCGTGATGGTTCTGTTATCCAGCTCTGAAATGACAGAGTGGGTCAGAACGGTTTCGCCCTCGTTGAGGAAGATCTCGATGGATCCGCGGTCCACAAGGATGCGCAGTTTCACCACGCCGTTTTTCAGGGCATCGGGCATGGTGTACTCATCGAGGCGAAACCGCTTCAGTTCCTCCGGGCTTTTGCCTGCGGATGAGATCTTGTTCGCAGCCACCTCGGAGCTGATAAAGCGCATGCTTTTCCTGGCCGGACTGTAGGTGAGCGTGCTGCCGCGAATGTTGAGCACCAGATCCCCGTCTCCCTTGGGCTCGAGCTCCATGGATAAATCAACGCACTCGGCATTAATGCCGGAGAGCTTGGCGTTTGCTTCGCTGACACTGGCATTTTTCAGCTCCAACGATTTGGCATAAAGGCTTTCGATCTCCTTGACCGGCCAGCGGAAGAGCCTGTATTCGTTGCCCGCCTTGCGCAGCTCCATGGTCGCTGGAAATGTGAGCTGCTCGCTAAAGGGCATTTGCTTTTTGTAAAACGATGCCCTGACCAGCCAGCCGATGATCACGGTTCGCCCATCCGGGCTGTTGTTGAACGTCTGGGCGGCATTCCAGTCGCCCAGTTTATGAGTCTTCATCGCCTGTTCCCCCTTGAACTCCTTTCCGTCAAACGCGCCGATCTCGTAACGGAATCCGCCATCGTGGAGGAGCCATTTCTTTTCGCCCAGAGGTTTGCCCGCCTCATCCAGCACCGGCAGCTCCACCAGGTTGACGCATTCATGGGCCCAGGGGCGGACCAAGTCGCTTGCGAATGTCCAGTTCTGCAGGTCATCAGAAGTGAAAATGCGAATGCGGCCTTTGCTTGTTTCTCCGAGCCACAGAACGGTGACCCACTTTTTGCTGGGCTCATGCCAGAAGAGCTTGGGGTCACGCTCCGTGCCTTTGGGGTCAACATCTTTGCCCTGATTGGGGATCACGGGAGCCCCGTCGTTGAGCAGTTTTACCGTGCGCCCGCTGTCCGTGCTGTAGGCGATGGCCTGGTAGTAATTGTTTTCCTTCGGCGGCGGAAGCACGCCGAATCTCGGCCTGGTATCCAGCGCGTAGGAATACATCAAAACGAGCGTCTTGGTGTCGCCGACCTGCTTGCCCAGCGAGTTGTTGTGATCGACCACGCCGCTCCCTGAAAACGGATAGCCGTTGCCAAAGGGCAGAATGGCATGGGGCAATTGCGTCCAGTGCACCATGTCCTTGCTCACCGCATGTCCCCACGTCATGTTGCCCCATCCGTTGCCCAGAGAATTGTGCTGAAAGAAAAGGTGGTATTCCCCGTTGTAGAAGACCATCCCGTTCGGGTCGTTGATCCAGTTCTTCAGCGAGGTGAAATGGAATTTCGGGCGATAGGGCTGGTCGTAGCCGATATCCTTGTAGGACGGGAATGTCTGGAATTGGCTGTCTTCAGCCGCGAAGCTAACAAAGGCAGCGCTCATAGCAGCGAGCGCAAGCGCCCCTGCAAACAATCTTTTATCTAAACTTTTCATATAGATCTTTTCACTGTGGTTGTTTTTCGTTGCTAATGGGTCTGATACCCCGAGGCTTGCCTCGGCTTTGCTGCTGGAGGGACGACCTCCGTGTCGTCCGTGGATAGCAATGGACTGGACAGAGCCTGTCCCTCCAAATACCCCGGGGCTTGCCCCGGTTCTTGGCTCGCATTCCGAAATTCATACATGCCGCCACCGATTTCCCGGATGGCCTCGATCATCTCTTGGTAGGGCGTATCACAGATATCAACCAACCCCACCTGATAATTTTCCCCATCGCCGCGCCCTGTCAGGGCTTGCTCGCGAAAGGTGAACCAGTGTGCGCCCACGATATTCGGCCGCTTCAAAGCTTCGCGCATGTAGTGCTTGTAGCTGTTGGCCCGCTGTTGCTGATTGCTCGCGGAGCGCAGCCCGGTGGCCAGCATGCCGCGGTCCAGCGACCCGAAGTGGAACTCGCCGATGAGATACGGCTTGTCCAGCGGGGTGGCTGCCGGGGAATTCTGGTAGCAGTTGATGCTCACCACATCGCAATACTTCGCGCTGGCTTCAAGGGCCTCGAGGTTTCCGTTGTGAATGCGGCTCCCAAGATAGAGTTTATTCGGTGCGGCCGATTTCATCTCCTCGCTCACGACGCGGAAATACATGTCGATGTCCGGCACGAATTTCCAGTTGAGCTCGTTGTCGATGAAGTAGCCGATGCACCACGGGTCGTCGGCAGACTCCGAATGCTTCGCCAGCGCCATTTTTATGGCGTTTCGCAAAGCCCCCTCATTGCCGCGAATCGCAGCCGCCTCGGGCCCCTTCGATTCACCGAGGCGAACCGCCACCACATAAGGCGACTTGTGCGCCAGGTAGATTTCCGGAGCCGACCAGTTCCCGACGGTGTTCATGCCCCAGGAGGAGAGCCTGGCGTGCGTCAGATCAATGGAGATGTTGCGCCAGTCAGCCCCGTATTTCTGCTGCAGATTAGCTGCAGCGAAATCCGCCGCTCCCTTGCTCAACCCTGCCTCCGGGATGGAGGAAAAGAAGCGCTCCCGACCTTGCACCCGGGTGGCCGAACCGAAGCCGACCCCATTGGATCCGATGGACCAGAATAGATACCCCTCGGGGTCAACCTGCCACCACTTGCAGTTCACCTTTTCCGTCCGAAAATGCCCGGTCGCCTTGAGTTTCGGGCCTGCCGCCCATCCGCCGAACTTGCTCCAATCCTCGCAGCGCGGACTGGCCTGGATGGCCGCCGCTTCATCCCGGGCAAAACCTTGCAAATCCTCCGCCGAGCCAATCTTGTTCTGCCATTTGGCATGCAGATACTGGCCGAAGCGATCCACGAAAGGGAAGAACGCATCTCCGGCGGGCTTGAGTTTCAGGTAGTCGCCCACGGCCCGGATGGATTTGATGTTAATAGTTCCGCCCACCGCCTGCCCGTCCTGGTCGCAGAACTCGATGTCGTGGACCACCACCGGATCGTAACCACCCCAGAAATGAATGTCGCCGCCCGGCGCGCCATTCATGCCTTCGAAATGCTTCACGCCGCCCTTGCGAAAAAGATACAATACCAACGTGTCTGACTGGCCGGGTTCCAAGTGGACCAGCGAGGCCGTCGTCACGTTGTTATTGATCTTACCCAAGAAGGTGACCGGGCTGGTGCCAGTGTTTTCGATGTCCACGGCCACCGCCACAAACGCTTCCAAATTCCAACCGCCATTTTCCGGAACCTCTAATCGGGCAAATCCATCCCGCCCATCGAACGTCAGTTCGAGCGACCCATTTTGCCGGACCGTGACCCGGTCTCCCGCCACCGTGGGATGATCCTTCGAAAAGTCCACCAGCGTGCGATTCGAATCCACCACGCCGCACAGATAAACGCCCGACTCCGGCGCTCGCGGATCCGTCGCAGCAAATCCATTGCCGGCGGCCAGCAAGATCGCAAACATCAGCTGGGCGGGGAGCAGGGTGGTGATCACTGAGAGGGTGCGTTTCATGGTTTTGATATTTGTTCGCACCCTTTTACTCTGCAGATTTTTTGTTCCGTTTATTCTTTTTGCTTTTTCCTTCGGATGATGCCGATTGCGGATCGGTATTAGGTTGTGGCATGGGCGCTTGGATGTCCGCGCGCCATACAAGCATTTGAGCATGCATCTCCTTCACTCTGTCCGGCATCGTGGCTGCGAGATTCATTGCTTCGCCGATGTCATCGCTCAGGTTGTAAAGCTCGAAGTGCTTGTCTTCTAGAAATTCCATGAGTTTCCAGTCGCCGGAAATCATTGTCGTCACTGGTGTGGTGCGCCACTGGCCCGGGCCAGCACCGAGGTAGCCGGGAAAGTGCTGGTAAATCGTGGAGCGCTTCAGGCTCGCGCTGCCATCGTGAAATAGGGGAACCAAGCTTTCTCCATCAAGCGGGTAATGAGCGGGTGGACTGGCCCCGGCGAGCTCCAGAAGGGTAGGGTAGAGATCGACATGAATCGCAGGCACATCTGAGGTCGCGCCTGGTTTCGTGACGCCGGGCCAGCGGATGATGAACGGGTCGCGCGTGCCGCCTTCGTAAAGCGAGCCTTTGCCCGAACGAAGCGGCGCGTTGTCGGTGATGCAGCTGCTCTCCCCGTCTTCCTTGTCCTGATACTTGCCACCTTTTTTCTCGGGGTTGTCGCGGATTAGCCCGTCTGGGCGGTCATAGCCGCCGCACCCGCCGTTATCGCTGGAGAAAATCAGGACGGTGTTGTCGGCGATCTTAAGCTTGTCGAGCAGCGCCATAATGCGGCCGACGCTTTCGTCCACGCTCGAGATCATCGCAGCGTAAATCGGGTCGTGGTGTCCGCCGGTCGGAGTCTTGGGCTTGAAATGCGCGATCAGATCCGCCTTGGCCTGGTGCGGCGAATGGACGGCAAAGTGTGGAAGATAAAGGAAGAAAGGTTCTTCCTTGTGGCGCTTAATAAAATCTACTGCATGGTCGGTCAGGAAGTCCGCGAGATATTGGCCCTTCGGATAATCGGTCTTGGGATTTGTATCGAAATCGAAATGAACTCCCATCGAAACGATCGCCTCATCGAAACCGCGCGCGTGCGGATGATAGTCCGCATCCTCCCCAAGATGCCATTTGCCGAACATGCCCGTCGCGTAACCGGCGGTCTTGAGCGATTCGGCGATGGTGATTTTGTCGAGCGGCAGCTTCGTTGTATTGTTCACAGGACGCAGTGAACGTGACTGCCAGTTGAAGCGGTTGATTCCGCCAACGGTATAGACACCGGTGCGTGGACTGTATTGGCCGCTCATCAGTGCCGCTCGTGTTGGAGCACAGTTCTGGCAGTTATGATATGAGCTCAATTTCAGCCCTTGCGCCGCGAGCCGGTCGATGTTCGGGGTCTCGTAATATTTGCTGCCATAGACCGCCGTATCGGTCCAACCAAGGTCGTCGGCGAGGATGAAGATGATGTTGGGTTTGGGCTGTGTGGTCGTATCGGCGGCGGATGCCGTCAGTGGCGCCAGCAGCAAAGCGGTGAGGAGGAAGATTCTCATGGATTATCTTTGGCGCTTGTCGCGGTCTGTCCTTGCCCGGAAAGGCTCTTGGAAGCAATCGAAGGAATTGATGCCGCGATCGGGCTTCCCATTTTTCGACACGGTGGCGTCCGGCCCGCAGGTCAGGCCGCCGGTCTCCGCTATCGCCGGGGATGGCCCGCCTCGGGAAGGGTCCTGTTCGCCGGCTGCCACCGAGGTTAGTTGTGCCAGCATCAGCAAGCCCAAGAGGGCGACATCGAAGGTGCGCCGATTGGTCATCCCTAACCGTTTTTGAGTCTGGGGCTCGGCGTCTCTCATTTTGCGTGATCCTCTGCCTTCATTCGGAAGGAGTTGGCGGGAAGCCCATCTTTATTCATGAGGTTCGGGGCGGCGATGTTCCCCCACGCGAAGCGCACCCATGCCGGCGCTGGAACAGATGGGGCGCTGACAAGGACAGCATCGCCATCCAGCACCGCTTCGGCCTCCACATAGGCCTCATCGGCTCCTGCCACCTCAAACCAGGACAACGGTTTGCCATCGCGTGAGACCAGGCCGCCGTCCGTATGATCAAAGCGGACCCGAAGCCGCTGGCCCTCTGCTGTGACGGCACGGACCACGGGCCCGGAACACACGATTTCCGGATGCCCGTAAGTTTTGTTGAGCGCCCAACGCGCGAGACGTTCGCCGACCGGGGCTTTGTTCTTCGGGTGGATATTCTCGGGGTTGCCGATGTCGTTGATGACTGCCATGCCCGAGTTCGGAATCCGCTCCATGGCCTTTGTTTGGGCCTCCCAGAGCTCGGGCAGCTTCATCGGGGCCTTTTCGTAAGCAAACGGGGCGATCTGAACGAAGTAGAAGGGAAACTCGCCCGATCCCCACGCGGCGCGCCAATCGGAGACCATCTTGCACAGCTTGTCGGTATAGGCCGCCCCGTCGGCGATGTTGGCCTCTCCCTGATACCAGATCACGCCCTTGATCGGCAGGCGGGTGTAGGGGTGGATGCGCGAATTGTAGAGCCCGCCCCCCGACCATTGCTCGACCTTTGTTCCGCCCTTGTTCGCGCTGATGAGGCCGATGGGGATGCCGGTGTCCACATTGATTTTCCTTCCGAAGTAGTAGGCGGCGGCGGAGAACGGCTTCGCGGTTGACGGACTGCAAACCTCCCAGCGGGCACGGACCGGAAGCTCTGCCCATGGGGTTGGGCTTGTTGTGTCGGGATTCGTGAGAAGCCGGATGTTGGGATGGTCGGCGGCCAGCTCCGCCGCGCTGTCCTCCGCACCTTCGAGGGCGAACGCCATGTTGGACTGGCCCGAGCAGATCCACACATCGCCGACGAGCAGATTCTTGAGCTCGAGCGTGCGGTCACCGCTCTTGACAGTCAGCGTCACCGGACCCTTCAGCGATGGCTTCATGGCTGGCAGCGTCACGGACCAGGCTCCGCCGGCATCGGAAGTTGTTTCGGCGTGCTCGCCCGTGCTCATCTGCACCTGCACCGGGGAGTTGGGCACCGCGAACCCCCAAATCTTTTGCGGGCATTCCCGCTGCAGCACCATGTCGTCATCGAACAGGTTCGCCAGCCGCAGATGGCCCAGGACGGGAATCGTCAGCGTCTGAGTGTCGGTGCTGCCACGCCCGTCCGAGACCCTCACCACGAACTCGTTGTTCCCGGCATCCTGGAAGGCGGGCGTGCCGGTGAGCGTGCCGTTCGGCCCGACTGCCAACCATGCGGGACCGCTGACCTTTTCAAACGTCAGCTTGTCGCCATCCTTGTCGTCCGCATACCGCGTCAGGGAATCTTGGCAGGGGGCGCTTTCCGGAATGGCCGGCAGAGTCAGCGGATAGGGAGAGCTGATAAACGAGACCGGCAAATTGTGGCTGCCGGGCCGGCCTTGGACTGAGGCGTTGTCGAGGTAGGCCGCCACCCACATTTGGCCGGAGCCCCTGTTGTTGAGGTTCAGCAGCAGGCGTCCGTAAGCGGTGCCGGTGGGGGCTGTGGCGTTGCCGGCAAGAGGATTCCACTGTTTGGGAGGTGCGCTGGCGTTGTCGGTTTCAGCCACTGTCACGATGCTTCCGACCGGCTTGCTGTCGGCGTCAAACCACTGCACTTGAATGCGCGGCTGCCAGCGGCTGTCGGGCATTCCCGGATTATAGGTGCTTACCGAGAAGGCGTAGGGCTGGCCTGCATCGGCGTTGAAATACTGGCAAATGGAAGTGCCGTCCCAGAGAAACATCAGGGCGCTGTTATCTTTCCCGACCGCGGGGTCGTGCTTGGAATCGGTCAGCCAGGATTTGATCAAATCCGGCTTCCAGAGGAGGCGCCGCCAACCCTCGCTCACAAATGACGGAACATTTTCCTCCGGAACCCCCTTTTCGAAGTTTCCGTTCACCAGCAACTCGCCGCCGGCGGCTGGGGTGGCGGCGCTCAGCGCGAAAGCCGACACGAACAAAGACAATATTTTAAATTTCATGTGTGCTTTCTCATGGGTTTAACCAGGATTCGGATTTTGCCCGCGAATAATGCGAATGAACGCGAATCAAATGAGGGAGATAGAAAAAGGTAGCCCGGAAAAAAGCAGCCTGCCATCTCCTGGTGGAAGCCCTTCCCATTCGCGGGGATTCGCGTGATTCGCGGGCCTCTTCCGCCGTTTTCGGGTATAAAGACCGTCCGGCATTCATAAATATTCCTCTCATTCTCCAGCCGGCTTGGAATCGAATACGGGAAAGGACTTATCCCAGCCCCAGAGTTTCGGCATCAGCGTGCCATTCCATGCGTCGTATGCCCCCTGCAGGCGTTTGGCGACATCAGGCTGCTCGGCGTAGAGGTCGTGCGTTTCGCCGATGTCATCCGCAATGCGAAAGAGGTGCGGCGCCCCGCCTTCGTTCACCAGCTTCCATTCGCTGTCGCGGACAGCCCATGCTCGGTTGAAGCGCCAATACAGGGGGCGGTTGGGGGGCGCGGCCAAGCCGGTCACGCACGGCATGAGATCGATGCCGTCCAAGCCGGCCTCCGCTTTTCCGCCTGCCGCCGTCACGATCGTAGGTAGGAGATCGAGCCCGGTGACTGGAAAATCAAGCGTCCGCCCGCTTTTTACTTTGGCCGGCCACTGCAGGCAGAAGGGAACACGAAGCCCTCCCTCCCAAAGCTGCGTTTTTTCCCCGCGCAGCGGCGTGTTGAGCGAACCGTTATCCTTCTGCTTGCCGCCGTTGTCGCTGAAGAAGATCACGAGTGTGTTCTCCTCGATGCCATTCTTGCGCAACGCCTCCATGACCCGGCCGACATTGCGATCCAGCGCATAATTCATGGCCAGGGCGAGCTGGCGCTTCTTGTCTGTGACGTCCTTGAACTTCTCCAGATCCTGATCGGTCGCCTGCTGAGGACCGTGGATGGCGTTGAAGGCCAGATAAAGAAAGAATGGTGCCGCATGGTGCCGGTCAATGAACGAGACCGCCTCGCGCCCGAAGGCATCGGTCAGGTATTCCGGCTCCTCGACTTTTTCCAATCCTCTAAAAATCGGGTTGCTTGGCTGATTGATCTTCGTGCCCCACTTCCCGTCCGAGCGATAATTCGATGCGCCGTTGTTGAACCCATAGAACTCGTCGAATCCGTTGTGGATGGGTAGAAATTGCGGATCATCGCCGGTGTGGCTCTTGCCGACCATGCCCGTCGCGTAGCCCAGCGCCTTCATCCGCTCGGGCAGGGTCTCCACGGTTTTTGGAATCCCGATTTTCACGTCCTCGCGGAGACGATAGGGCCCAGGGTTGTCCTCAAACCCGAAGCGGTTTTGATACATCCCGCTCAGAAACCCGGCGCGGGATGGCCCGCAGACCGGTGCCGTCACGTAGCCGGCTGAAAACCGCACGCCGCTGCGGGCAATGGAATCCACGTGGGGCGTCACCATGTCGGGGCTGCCTTGATACCCGGTGTCCGCGTAGCCGAGGTCATCCGCGAGGATCACCACGACATTCGGGCGCACGGGGGCCGCGTTTGCCAATGATGCCAAAAGCAGAACCTGTGCCGCGCAGAGGAAGGAGGATTGTTTCATGGGAAGGGTTTTCTGGCGGGTCGATTCCCTGCGGGTTTTCCAAATACTCGCAGCGCAGGCGTGCGGGCGTGCTGCAATCTGATCCCTAAGCGCATGTACCAAAGGCAAAAAGAAGCGCGCCGAGGAGTGCCGAAGGCATATTGATTTAATGTGCATGTGTTAGTAAGAATTCATGTTGGCTGGTGCCGCCGACTTCGGGGGCGCCTTCATATCGGGCGCGAAGTTATCCGTGCGGAAGGCGGCTGAGGGAAAGCCATCCTTGTTAAAGAGGTTGCACAGCGGGAAGCTGGACCAGGCGTAGCGGGCGGCGACCGGGGCTTTCACCCCAGGGCTGGAGAGCGTCACCTGGTTTGGGGCGGTGATGGCGGCATCTGCCCACACGAACTTTTTATCGTCGCCGCAGATCGCGAATCCCTGGAGTTTATCCTTCGACATCTGGTGATTTCCGATCAGCGTGAGGTCTCTGGGCTCGAGACCTTTTCCGGCGTTATTGAAGGTGATGACGATCTTGTCGCCTTTGGCCTCCATCTTTTCGTAAAGGGGGCCGGAGGGGACGACATTCATGCCATAGACCTTGGCCTTCGCCCACTGAGCGAGGCGCTCGCCTGTCGGCTTCTTGTCCTTCGGGTGGATGTCGCTCTCATTTCCGGCGTCCAGAACGCTGGCCATGCCGGTGCTAGGCAGCGAGAGTGTTTTGAATTGGCCATCGCGCACGCGGGACCATGGAGAATCCTCCGGGGTGGGGGACATCACCCGGTAGGGGGCCAGTTCCACAAAGAGGAATGGCAGGTTTTCCTGTCCCCACTCCTTGCGCCAGCTCTTGATGAGGCCGGTGAAAAGCGAGTGGTAGTTGACCGCCTTGTCCATCGGCGAGCAGGCGTTCGATTCCCCTTGATACCAGATGACACCTTTGATCGCCAAAGGTGCGTAGGGACTCACCGAACCGTAGAACAGACCGCATGGGTGGTTGGGATCGGTTGGACCGTAGGGGGGGATGGGTCGTTTGCTGGCCTTCTTCTCCTCGGGGGTGGCCGATTTTGTCTTCTCCTGCCACTCTTTCAACTCGGTTTGATAGACCGCGTTTTTCTCCGGGAAAACCTTCAAGGCTTCCAGGTATTTGTCCAACACCTCGCGACCTCCGTCACAGGCGAGAAGAGCCTCCTTGGGCATCCAGGCCTCGATGGGAGATCCGCCCTTCGCTGATCGGATCAGGCCAATGGGAACGCCGGTGCTTTTTTGAAGCTCCTTGCCAAACCAATAGGCGACCGCGCTGCTCCCGCCGACATTGTCAGGTGCCGCCTCGAGCCAGATATCGCCTTTTCTCTTGTCCGAGTATCGCACGGAATCCAGCGGGGTGTCGGAACTCTGCCAATCCACTTGCAGCAGGCGGATCATCGGGTTGGCCGAGGCCGGGATTTCCGTTGCCGCGAGACTGTCCTTTTCCAGTGGGAAGCCCATGTTGGACTGCCCGGAACAAAACCAGACGTCCCCGATGAGAACGTTCTTAACGGTCAGCGTGTTCCTGCCCTTCACGGTAAGAACCATCGGCTCCTTGCCGACCTTCATCGGGGCCAGCTCGGCCTTCCACTTTCCATCTGCTCCGGCGGTCGCCGAAACGCTTTGCCCGTTGAACTCGACCGTGACTTTTTCCCCGGCTTCGGCCGTCCCCCAGACCGGAACCTTCATGTCCCGCTGGAGGACCATGTTGTCGCTGAAAAT
>Ga0247841_10011885_pt1 | contig 11467 bp, 10 predicted proteins | sample LaCruzMarch2015__2_FD_192410 | JGI IMG/M metagenome (GOLD analysis project Ga0247841, IMG submission 192410) | Freshwater microbial communities from meromictic Lake La Cruz, Castile-La Mancha, Spain - LaCruzMarch2015_18m | ecosystem: Environmental > Aquatic > Freshwater > Lake | place: Spain...
TTTCCAGCTTGATCAACGGATACTGAATGCCATCATCAAATACAATGGTTTCTTTCGTTTTGACAGTCGATTTTGAGATAAAAGCATAGTCATTCGACATATCTTTAAAAACAACAAGTCGGTAATCTTTGGGATGAATATCTTTTTTCATTGTAACAGGGTATTTTAATGAGGGTGCAAAAGTAATGATTTTAATTTAGATTCCAAAGATTTTTTCTCAACATTTACCTGAAAGTAAAAAGTCAAGCGTGTCAACCTCATCTGCATAGTCCCACAATTCAGGGCGCTGCACCATACCTGGCAAAACAACAGGTATAGTCAGCTTACTGTTGCAAACGATACACTGTATTAAATTCTTCCTGGCTTTCAGCGCCTTTATTACATTATCAATTCTGGAATAGTATTCATAGTTCAAAACAGAGATCCGTGAATTCAGCGCCGGATCTTCCTTTAGCAAAAGAAATCCCGTGTCAATTACGCGTTCCCGGTTAACCATAAAAATTGAGCTGCTGTAATCATAGTTATTTCTGTATTTATTATGGTTGGCATAATAGGCATACTTTCCAACGGACTTAACAAGTGCACTAAAATCATAGCCTTCCGGAAGCCAGATTTTCGAAACACTGCGGCACCCCATGCCAAAATAGAGCATAATGTCGTCAGCCAGTTTCATGAGCGCTTCCTCTGATTCATCACCTGTTAGTATGGCAACACTGTTCCTGTTTTTGCGTATAATATGCGGGTATTTCCCGAAATAGTATTCAAAGTACCTCGATGTATTGTCACTGCCAGTGGCAATGATCGAATCGAAATGTTCAAGTCTGCCTGAAGTAAAGGTGATCATCTGGCGCCATTCGGGCAAGAAGTTGGTCAGAATCTCTGCCATGGCAGGTATCAGCCGCAAATCAGAGGAAGATAACCTGGCGATGAGTTTATGTCCGGAGATCAGTACGCACAGAAAATCATGAAATCCAACAGCAGGAATATTTCCTGCCATCACTACACCTATCGTTTTTTGGGTCATTTGTCTGCTAAAGTGGGCCCCGTAACGTGATATCCATTTGTTTAATTGTTCATACCGCAGAGCCTCACCGATGCTATTCAGGGCAATCCGAATATTTTCCGGCGTAAACCATTTATTTTCCTCGTTTGCCTGACGGGCTGCCACAAAGATCGGCGCTAAATCAGGCTCAGACGAATCTTCATGGTACCGTCGCAGGAACTCGCCAAGGTATGCAAATGATTCAATCCGCTTGTCAATAGTCATAACAACTTTTTATGCAAAGTTAACCCAATAAAATAAAAGCAAATGATTCCCGTTTCTTTCCCATTGTCAATTTAAGCTAATCATCTTGATACGTTTCCTTACTTTTTTAGGATTTATAAGTATTATTTGCGGCTGGTATATTCCTGTTTCAGGACAAGATTTTAAGAGGATAAAACAATCAGAAGATACCCTGGCTTCCATTTTAACTGCCATTAACCAAACCCCGGATGACAGCCTCCGGCGGATGCTCAACACAACATTCTGTGATATTCTGCATGAAGCGCTGATGCTACCAGGGGCCGATCATTATCCATTTCATTCCCTTAAAACATTGGTTAAAATTTCCTCGCCTGATGATAAATTAACCATCTATCACTGGAACCTACCCAGCAACCAGGGGAAACATGCGTATTTCGGTTTTATTAAAATGCTGAACAGGGAACCGGCTGCTGTTTATCCTCTTAAAGATATGGCTGATTCGATATTATTGCCTGAAACCGCATATCTAGATCAATATCACTGGTTCGGGGCTTTATATTATAAAATCATTCCCTGCCTGTCGAACGATGGGAAACCCTTTTACACCTTACTTGGATGGTCAGGAAAAGATGGGCTGGTCACCCGAAAAATCATTGAAGCTCTTACCTTTGATGAAAAGGGGGGGCCAAGATTCGGATTGCCTGTTTTTCCTGATAATGGCGAAGGGAAAATGACAAGGATAATTTACCGGTTTTCGGCATCCACCTCCATGTCATTAAAATATGAGGATCAGACGATAGAATATGATAAAAAATGGAATCCAAAAAAACGTAATTTTGAGTATAAGACAAAAATGGTAAAAATGATTGTCTGCGACCGGCTTGTGCCGCTGGATCCAAACCTGGAAGGACAATCTCAGTTTTATGTTGCTGCCGGAGATATATTTGATGGGTTCGAATTTCAAAATGGGAACTGGATCTTGCTGCAGGGTATCGATTCAAGAAATAAAAAATAGGTTTTCCACACTTATATACTGATTTTCATTCAGATAAAAAACGGACCTGAAATTGCTTTTGGTCTTTTTTTTTTAATATTTTTGAATTCAAAATTAAATTCACTTACTTTGTTTGTTTAATATTGCAGCGCAAAATTCATTCACGCAGATATAAATTAAAAACCTTCACTCTATGAAAAAGCACAATTTTAATGCTGGTCCCTCTATTCTACCTCGAATTGCCGTTGAAAACTCAGCAAAAGCTGTTCTGGACCTTAATGGTATTGGTTTATCATTGCTGGAAATTTCGCACCGCAGCAAAGATTTTCAAGCCATTCTGGACGAAACGGTGGCTTTGTTTAAAGACCTTCTCAACATTCCTGCCGGTTACCAGATCATATTCCTGGGAGGTGGCGCAAGCATGCAGTTCTGCATGATCCCTTACAACTTTCTGAATAAAAAATCAGCCTATCTTGAAACAGGCGTTTGGGCTCAAAAAGCCATCAAGGAGGCGAAATTTTTTGGCGAAGTAAATGTTGTTGCATCTTCTGCTGATAAAAACTTCTGCTATGTGCCAAAGGATTTCACCATTCCGGCAGATGCAGATTATTTCCATATCACAACAAACAACACCATATATGGCTCAGAAATCCGCCATGATATGGATTCCCCTGTTCCATTAATTGCCGACATGTCATCAGATATTCTAAGCAGGCCTGTTGATATTGCCAAATATGACCTGATTTATGGTGGCGCTCAGAAAAACCTAGGCCCTGCCGGTGTTACATTTGTGATCATCAAAGAGTCATTATTAACCAAAGTTGAGCGTAAAATACCTACCATGCTTAGCTATGCAACCCATATGAAGGAACCCTCCCTGTATAATACACCTCCTGTTTTTGCAATTTACATGTGTCTTGAGACATTGAGATGGATAAAGAGCCTTGGGGGTGTTAAAGCAGTGGAAGAAATGAACATCAAAAAAGCAAACCTTCTCTACGATACCATAGATAACAGCAAAATGTTTGTGGGCACTGTGGCTAAGGACAGCCGCTCTCTGATGAACATCTGCTTTGTGATGAAAGAGCAGTATAAGGATAAGGAAGATGCCTTTATGGAATTTTCCAAAACCAAAGGTATGATCGGAATTAAAGGCCATCGGTCCGTTGGCGGGTTCAGGGCTTCGACTTACAACGCCATGCCGATTGAAAGTGTTCAGGCATTGGTGGATGCGATGCATGAATTCGAAAAAATGAATGCGTAATAAAACATTTTGGGGCATCCGGCTCGGATGCCCCTCCATAAAAAACTCAAAGACATGACAAAAGTATTGGTAGCTACCGATAAACCTTTCGCTGCAATTGCAGTTAAGGGCATACGCAAGGTTGTTGAAGAAGCCGGCTTCGAATTGGTTCTTCTTGAAAGTTACACAAGCCAGGATGATTTTATCAAGGCTGTTGCAGATGTTGATGCCGTAATTATACGCAGCGATAAGGCTGATAAAGCTGTGATCGGCGCCGGCAACAAACTGAAAATTATTGTCAGGGCAGGAGCCGGTTATGATAATATCGACCTCCAGGCTGCAACAGACAAGGGCGTTGTTGCGATGAATACTCCCGGACAAAACTCAAATGCCGTTGCAGAACTGGCGCTGGGAATGATGGTTTATTACGCCCGTGGTTTCTTCAATGGCAAATCGGGCAGTGAACTCATGGGGAAAAAGCTCGGAATCCATGCTTACGGATTTGTCGGGAAGAATGTTGCCCGTATTGCCAAAGGGTTTGGGATGGATGTTTTTGCATTCGATCCCTTTATTTCGCGTCAGGAGATTGAAAAAGACGGTGTGAAGTGGGTGGGATCCGTTGAAGAATTATACAGCGCATGCCATTTTGTCTCCCTTCATATACCAGCCAACAGCCAGACAAAGCAATCCATCAATTTTGCACTACTTTCGAAAATGCCCGCTCCCGCCTGTCTCGTCAATACAGCCAGGGCAGAAGTCATAAACGAAACCGATTTGCTGAAAATGTTCCAGGAGCGGAAAGATTTTGCCTATCTTTCAGATGTTGAACCAACCAACAAGGCTGAAATTGAGGCGGGTTTCAAATCCAGGTTTTTCTGTACACCTAAAAAGATGGGGGCACAAACGGAAGAGGCAAACGTTAATTCCGGAATAGCTGCAGCTAAACAAATTGTTAACTTTATCAAAAACGGAGACAGGACATTTCAGGTAAATAAATAAACCAAACTAACCGAGCCAGACCATGGAAAACGAACACGAAAGACCCTCAACTTTCTTCAGATTTGAAGATCTCAGAATCTATCACAAAGCTCTTGAATACGTTGATACGGTGTATTTTATGGCAAAGAGCACCAAAGACGATCCTTTCATGAAATTGTTTTTTGAGCGGTTTCTGACTTCTGCTAATGGCATAGCCCTAAACATTGCAGAAGGCTCCTCGCGTAATAAAAGTCAGTTTGTCTATTATCTTAAAATGGCAAAGAGTTCTGTCAGGGAATGTGTCGTATTAACAACCATCGGCAAGAGCAGGGCATTTATTTCAGCCACGGCTTTCGATGATTCCAAGAATCACCTGATGGAGATGACTAAAATGATCGGTGCGCTGATCGGGTCGCTGCAGCGCAGCGTTAAACCGGGTGAACTTGACGACGATGACGGTCCTGAATAGTCAGTTTTGTTTTCAATCGATCAATCAATCAATCAATCAATTAATTAATCTTAACTCCCAATAACTTAAGTTTACTATGGCCATACTTAAACCCTTCAAAGGATTGAGGCCTCCGGTTGAAATTGTTAAAGACCTTGCATCACGACCATATGATGTCTTAAATTCGGATGAAGCCAGGGAAGAGGCAAAAGGAAACCCCTATTCCCTTCTTCATATTATTAAACCTGAAATCGATCTGCCTTTATCCGTAGATATTCATTCCCAGACTGTTTATGATAAAGCAAAGGAAAACTTTGAATCCTTTAAACACCAGGGATGGCTGAAGTTCGATTCAAATGATTTGCTTTATATCTATGCGCAGACCATGAACGGAAAAACACAATATGGGATTGTGGGATGTGCAGGTGTTGATGACTATTTGAACGGTATCATCAAAAAACATGAGTTAACGCGGAAGGATAAAGAAGAGGACAGGATGAAGCATGTTCGCATTACCAATGCCAACATGGAGCCCGTATTTTTCACATACCCTGCCGTTGCGGCCATTGACAGGATCGTTTCAGAATTTGTTCAATCAAACAAACCGGTTTACGATTTCATTGCAAACGATGGCGTGGGTCATCATTTCTGGGTAATTGAAAACCATGAAATAAACGATAATATCATTAAACTCTTTGCAGACGTTCCTTTTACCTATGTTGCCGATGGGCATCATCGTACAGCTGCTGCTGCCCTTGTTGGAAATGAAAAGAGAGTCAACAACCCGCAACACAATGGGAAAGAGGAGTATAATTACTTTCTTGCTGTCCATTTTCCTGATAACCAGCTGTCGATCATTGATTATAACCGGGTTGTCAAAGACCTGAATGGCTTGTCGGATGAGGAATTCCTGAAAAAACTCGAATCAGTTTTTACGATCGAGTGCAAGGGAAAGGGCATTTACAAACCATCCACTTTACACAATTTTGGCTTGTACCTCGACGGGAACTGGTATTCCATGACAGCGAAACAAGGTACATTCAATGATGCCGATCCCATCGGGGTGCTTGATGTGACCATTTTATCACGTCTTGTGCTGGATGAAATATTGGGAATCAAAGATCTCAGGACATCTACACGCATTGATTTTATTGGTGGTATCCGCGGACTGGTTGAACTGGAACGACGCGTAAACAGCGGGGAGATGAAAGCTGCGTTCGCCCTATATCCGGTATCAATGAAACAATTAATTAATATTGCAGACTCCGGCAATATCATGCCGCCTAAAACTACCTGGTTTGAACCTAAACTACGTTCAGGCCTGGTCGTTCATGTACTGGATTAATACAATAACTATCAGATGCCAAGCCTCCGCAATTCCCGGAGGCTTTTTTTTTCAGTTACTCATATATTCTCCAAAAACTGTCTGCAAATAAGCCTTTCCTTCCTGGCTTACAGAATCGGGGATATTGGGACTTGTCCACCAATAATAGAAGTTTGAGGTCTTATCGTAAGTGAAATAGGCATAAGGTCTGATCCATCCCACCCCATCCTCAGTCGAATAATATGCGAACTCGGGCGCTCCCGGGTTAAGCAAATTTTTACTAAAGTGAAATGCATTTGCCGGTAACTCAAGCTGACCCAGTATTGTAGCTGGCAAGTCGTGCTGATTACCAAGCTTACTCCATTCGGTTCCCTGGTATTCATCCCTGATAACATCCCCATAGAACAAAAGTGGAATTTTATGATATTCCCTTGACTGAGGATGCCAGTTTCTATAAGAATTATGACTGTGGTCGGCCACGATTATAAACAGGGTATTTTTATACCAGGATTTTGTGCGGGCTTTGGCAAAATACTCACCCAGGCAATGATCAGTATAATATGCAGCGTTGATATATTCCTGCTCATTATCACCCCATTTCAATGGTTTTTCAAATGGCTGGTCCCAGGGTGAATGGGTGCTCAGGGTAAAAAGAGCAGAGAAAAAAGGCTGTTTCATTTTTCCTATATCATTCACCATATAATCCAGGGTATATTCATCATGTATTCCCAGCTTTCCCTGGGGCATACTTTCAGGAAAATCTTCCCCCTCCATGATCTTATCAAACCCATTGAAAATGATATAACTTTTAATATTTCCATAAATCAGCTGACCTCCAAAATAGAATGCTGAACTGTATCCGTTTTTCTCCAACTCCTTAACCAGACTAGGCAGTTTGACGAATTTATCTGGCTGTACGGTAATCGAACTGACCGGGTGGGCAGGAAATCCTCCGAAGATCGAAGCCATGCCCTGCTCCGACCTTGATCCTGATGCATACACCTGGTTGAACAGGATCCCGTTGTTTTGTAATTTCTCAAACTCAGGCGTTATCCCCGGTTCCCCACCCAAACTTTTTATAAGATCGGCAGACCAGCTTTCGAGGATAAGCATGACAATATTTGGACGGTTTGTTTTTAGTATTAACCTGGTGGAATCATTCGGAGTCTGGTATATTTTTGTCATTATCTGAGCTGCTGTCTCCTCCTTCATGAACGAATACGGGTCATGATTGAAATTCTGCAGATTTTCGAAAATACTGATATACAGATTGAAAGCATTATTTACCGCCGCAATGTTCAGGATGTTATGATCAGAGTAATATGACTCACTTTGGTTAATCGGAATCTGCTGAACGCCGCCGCGGAGCCCGATGAATAAAAAACCAGGGGTCAGGAGGAAAAATCCCAGGGTATACCAAACGTGACGCCTGACATTTTCCAGGTTTGAATAAAAATACCGGAGATAAGCATAAATACTCACCGTGCAGATGACAAAAAACAGGAATATCAGAAATAAAAATGTGCTGGTCTCAGCAGAATTGAATATTTCGCCAGGATGGCTGAGATATTTGATCACCTTATAGGTCAGTTTTGTTTTCCATTCGGCATAAATGCCTAATTCGCCGGCAACGGATAGCGAATAAACTGTAATTAAAAAGCCTGTATATATTTTATTAATGATGTTCAACCATTTGGGGCTCCATAACGACTGTATTGTGAGCAAAATAAAAGGGATGATCAATATATAACAGGTAGTTGCCAAATCAAGTTTCAGGGAATACCAGAATACACCCAAGACTTCTGAAAAACGGATCTTTTCAACCAGGATGATTTTCAGATAGTAAAGAATAAATAACAATCGGGTGAGGTTGAAAAACAGCAACCAGAAAGCAAGCTGGCGAAGCAGGGAAAAGAGTATTTTTTTCATATTCAGATAAAATGCAAAGGTAAGCCTAAGACCCATTCACACAAATGTGTATTTTTGTTGATCCCTAAGGTTTACACGGTGCAGATACCTGAGTCGATAGCATGGCTAAAAAAATCAGTTCCTGAAAATGTCGGGATTGTGGCTGTATCGAAGACCAAACCTGTTTCAGCAATCATGCAGGCATACCATACCGGGCAACGGGTATTTGGTGAAAACAGGGTTCAGGAGGTCGTATTGAAACAATCGCAGCTGGCGTCAGATATAGATTGGCATTTTATTGGCCACCTGCAAACCAATAAAGTCAGGTATATAGCTCCATTCATAAGCCTTATCCACAGTATCGACAGCATGAAGCTCCTTACAGAAGTAAACCGGGAAGCATTGAAAAATAATCGCATCATTGACTGTTTACTGCAATTTCACATTGCAACAGAGGAGACAAAATTCGGGCTGGATATGGCAGAGGCCATAGCAATCCTTGAGTCAGCATCTTATCAGAAACTGAAGAACATAAGGTTAACAGGCGTTATGGGGATGAGTAGTTTTTCAGATGACCTTATTCTGGTCAGAAGAGAATTTAAAACACTTCACAATTACTTTGTTACATTAAAGGCACAGTATTTCAATCAATGCAGTTCTTTCGGTCACATTTCAATGGGTATGTCGGGAGATTATCTTATTGCGATTGAAGAGGGAAGTACCCTGGTTCGGCTGGGAACAATTATTTTTGGTGACCGTTAAAAAAATTACTAATGAATTGGAATCACTTTTATTATTCTTACAAAAGATGAGCTCAGAGAGCTGTTAAAGTCGCCCTTATAAAACGGTCCTTCCCCCGGATATCCTTTATCAGTTCAACTTTATCATATCCATAGTCTTTTACCAGATTCCCGGTTTCCATTCCAAACCGTTCATTGATTTCGAAATAAAGGATTCCCCCGGGCATTAGATGCCTCCTGGCAAAGGCCGTAATTGATCGATAATACAAAAGTGGGTTACCATCAGGTACAAATAATGCAATAGCAGGTTCAAAATCAATCACATTCTTATTCATCTTCTGCTTTTCAGTTTCAAGCACATAAGGTGGATTGCTTACAATTATATTGAACAGTCCAAAGTGGTCCCAGTTGATATCATTCAGAATATCGGATACCAGAAAGTCAATTTTACAATAATTGTCCCTTGCATTCAGCATGGCTGTATTGATCGCTTCCGGTGATGAATCTATTCCGGTTACCCTGGCATTTAAGAAATATTTTTTCAGATCGATCGAGATGCAACCAGTTCCGGTCCCAATATCGAGGATAGATGAGGGAGGGAATGGTTTCTGGTCACAGTCTGATTTGATAATTGAACAAAGTTCCTCTGTCTCGGGCCTGGGGATCAAAACATTTGAATTAACTGTGAGCCTGCTACCATTAAATAAGGTACAGCCTAGAACATATTGTATTGGCTTTCCAGTTGTCAGTTCTGACAGAGCCCGGGTAAAAGATGGCATTGCTTTGTCAGGGATTTCCTGGTTTAATGACATATGTACCGTTGTTTTCGCCCATCCCATACACTCTTCAAACAAGAAATAGATCATCTGCATGATCTCGTTATCGGGATAGAGCGAGGATAGTTCGTTTTTATATAAGTGAATAAGAGATTTTACCGAAATAGCCTTTATTTCCATTCTATAAAAGTAAAAATAAAAGTAACTTCGCTCCGATGGAAATTTCAACAGATTCATTTCTTTCGATTGCGAACGAATCCCGGGGGATTTACAGAGAAAAGGCAAGTAAATTTCTTGCCATTGCCCTGCCAGTTTCAACTGAAGATGAGGTTAAAGGTAAGCTGGATGAACTCAGGAAAACCTATCATGATGCAAACCATCATTGCTATGCATACCGCCTTGGCCTTGGAAACCAGCTTTATCGGATGAATGATGATGGTGAACCTTCCGGGTCGGCAGGTAAACCAATCTATGGGCAGATTCTTTCAACTGGGCTTTCCGACATTCTTGTTGTTGTTATCAGGTATTTTGGCGGGACAAAACTGGGAATTCCCGGTTTGATTCATGCGTATAAGACTTCAGCACGAGAAGCTCTTGACCAGGCAGAAATTATTGAAAAGGTTATAACCGTCCAGTTCAGGGTTTCATTTGACTATATCAGGATGAATGAAATTATGAGAATTTTAAAAGATGAAGGTGTTAAAATCATTCATCAAAGCGCCGGTGAACTTTGCGAAATTGATTTCAAGGTTCGGAAAAATCGCCAAAACCAGGTTGAAAATCGTGTGAAGAAATTAACACATGTACTTATGGAAATAGTGGACATTCCTAACTAATTGAGCCATAAGCAACATGTAATTTAGAATCATTCTAATATGATGAAGATTACAACTATTGTACGCTAGGCAATTATTTGAGGTCTTGTTTAATACCATTTTTCATTTGATTTCAATCATTAAAAACCTGCCGTTTTTGAAAACTTTTTTTTAATAAATCAAGTGTAAAATATTTTTTTTTTAAACTTTTTTTTCCAAAATTTGTTAATTAAATCAAGTCTACGTGAATTCAATGGTTTTACCACATAGAGAAAATCTATTGTCTTGATAAGCAATTCAATACTTAAAAACTAACGCTTACATTTTCAGGGTAAATATTATTAATGGAAAAAAATGCAGTTGAGGTATGGGAAAATTGCCTCAAGGTCATAAAAGATAATATCAACTACCAAAGTTTTAAAACCTGGTTTCTCCCTATCAATGCAGTCAGACTGAAAGATCAGGTTTTAACAATTCAGGTTCCAAGTCAATTTTTTTACGAATGGCTTGAGGAGCATTATATTGGTTTACTTAAAAAGACCATTAAGAAGGAATTGGGAAATGATGGACGGTTGGAATACAGCATCATTGTTGACAACTCCGACATTGACCCAGGACCTTACACTATCAAAGTACCCACCGGAGAAAAAAAAGCAACATTAAATCCGCCCGTTTCTATGCCTATCGATTTAAACAGGGGCACATCCAAGGAAATCCCAAACCCATTTATTATTCCCGGTCTAAAAAAGATTAAAGTCAACTCTCAACTCATTGAGAGTTATTCTTTCGATAATTTCATCGAGGGTGACTGCAACAGGCTGGCACGCTCTGCGGGTTTTGCTGTTGCCAGCAACCCCGGCAAAACCGCATTCAACCCACTCCTTGTCTATAGTCAAACCGGGTTGGGAAAGACACATTTATCGCATGCCATCGGGCTGCAGGTGAAAAATAATTTTCCGGAGAAAACTGTTCTTTATGTCACCACCGATCAGTTT
>Ga0247841_10011887_pt1 | contig 11465 bp, 11 predicted proteins | sample LaCruzMarch2015__2_FD_192410 | JGI IMG/M metagenome (GOLD analysis project Ga0247841, IMG submission 192410) | Freshwater microbial communities from meromictic Lake La Cruz, Castile-La Mancha, Spain - LaCruzMarch2015_18m | ecosystem: Environmental > Aquatic > Freshwater > Lake | place: Spain...
AATATGTTATATATGGTAAACATGAAGTTGAAACAGGCGAACCTGATTCTGGAGATGATGTAGTTATAGATTTATCTACATCTGGTACACCAGCTCCGGTAGAAGACCCGGATAATTCTGGCGTATATATGATAAGAGTAGTTAAAGTCAGAGGAGCTGTATCGACAGTTCTTACGGCAACAGATTACACTTATGGCGGTGGAAATCTTACCGTTCATGATTGTGCTGTTGGCGATGTCGTAAAGTTCTGTTACACATCTGGCACTGCTCCAGTTCAAGCTACCTTTACACCGAATGATGCCGACCCATCAGCACTGCTCGGAGATTGTGCTTCTGTTTATTTATACATACCTGCATCCGGAAAACCTTCGGCTTCAGATTATGTTTATAGATTACAGAGTATCAATTTCGATGTTAAGTTCGATAGGGAAGACCTTCGAGAAATAGGTAATAAGGATGTAGTACAGAGAGGTATCAAAAATGCAACAGTAACCGCTAATTTAGGGCGTATTGTTGAGCAGTTTACGATAGAAGAGATACTTCGTGGCGAAGGCACTGGTTATGGGAAAATAGACATTGAGAAACTCACAGACCAAGCTTGTCTTATCGTCAAAGTATTTACTGATAATACGAAATCGACGTTTGCTTACGGCTTTAAAATGGAAGGCATGTCGCCTACTGATTTAAAGGGCGGAGCGACGGTATCAGAATACGTAAAAGCAGATACTACGTTGACAGGTGAAACGATGGAAATCACTGCGGATGAATCAGAGTTAGGGATATAATAGACATTTACCCCGAAGGCGATTCTCTTGAGTCGCCAAGCGTCTTGGGAGTTCGCCTTCGGTTATTTTTAAGTAAGGAGATGGTATGGAAAATAATAATGAACTTTTTGAATTGCTGGATAATCAGGCAAAATCTTTAGTAGGAATATTACTAAAGAGAATAGAAATTTTAGAGAAAGAAAATGCTCTAACGCCTTCATTATATAAAGCAATTGTAAAAGAACATGTGTATGAGTGGGTTAGGACAATTAAAACCCTAATCACCATCGGTAAGGTAGAATTTAGAAACAGACCGAAGGTGTAGGTCTGTTTTTTCTTTTATAGGACAATATATGAATAAATTTTGTAAACAATGTAATAGAGAATTTAAATTAGAATATAATTCACAGTTATATTGTTCAGATAATTGTCGTCAAGAAGTTAGGAAAGATTTTGAAAAGAAATATAGAAAATCTTTAAAACGACAAATATATTTAAATAAATATAGAGCAGAACATAAAGAAGAACATAAATTATTAAATCTATCTTGGAACAAAAGAAACAAAAAATATCGAACAGAATGGCAAAGAAATTATTGTAAAAATATAAATAATCGATTAAAAAAGAATTTAAGAAAACGTATTTGGGATGCATTAAAATTTAATTATAAATCAATAACAACTATGAAACTTATTGGTTGTTCTATAGAACTTTTGAAGTCTCATTTGGAGAAACAATTTAAATCTGGTATGTCATGGTCAAATTATGGTAAGTGGCATGTAGACCATATTAAACCATGTGCGAGTTTTGATTTATCAAAAACAAAAGAACAAAAGATATGTTTTCATTATTTAAATCTTCAACCTATGTGGGAAGAAGAAAATTTAAGTAAGGGCAGTAAAATTAAATAGGAGGATGTATGGACAAAGAGAAAAAAACAATCGCTAAAGAGGCACTTCAGGCGTTAGCAGAGATTGAAGAGGTTACAAAGATGGAAAATTTAGTAAAAGATAATAAGATAGAATTTAAGGTAGGGGAAGAAATTTATCAAATTCGAAAACCTTCTGCGGTTGAAAGACAGGAAATCGATACGTCTCGTAGAAAGAAATATCTGGAATTGATAAACGATAGTTCTTTTTATTTCCGTAGACAGTGGGTTGAAAAATATAAAGCTAAAGGAATAGATATAAATGCTATGGAGCAGAAGGTAAAATCTTATCAGGGAGATATAGAGCAACTTCTTTTGAGATTAGCCACTGCAACAGAACCAAAAGATGTTCAAACATTGAAAAAAGAGATATACTCGCTACGTGATGAACAGTTTAGTCTTTCAATGGAAATTACAGACCTTCTTTCTCATAGTATTGAGAATCAGTTATTGATGTATACAAATTCGTATACAACTTATATAGTTCTGGAGAAAAAAGAGGGAGAGAACTGTACAAAACTCTTTTCAACATTTGATGAGTTTATGAAAAGTGAAAGCGAAGTTATTAATCAGGCGTTTTTGTATATTAATTATTTAATATATCAATACACCGGAGAGAAGAAATAATATGAATATTTCTGCATTGCGAAATTTAGCGAAAAGTACAAATGCTCAAATTTATTATCATCGAGCAAAAGAATTGAATATTCGATTATTTAATAATGATAGCGATTTGTCGAATATTCAGATATTCTATTTGTATTTTTTGGAACTGTATTCTTCTTTATATACAGATTTGCATATGCAGGAAGAATATATTAATGAAGATGTTATAGATGACGAATTAAGAGTGGAAGCTTACCTTTTATTTAAAAAGGTTAATAGGAAACAAAAAACAGCTTCTAAAAACCTGCCAACACACACAGGCGGAGCAGGTTCGTTAATTTTCAAGAGAGGTAAGGGCAAATAAACGTGGATACTAAAAATTATATTCTTTCTGTTCAAGCAACCTTAAAAGGCGATAAAGTCGTTCTTACAGGATTGCAACAAATAGAAGGAGCAACCGAAAAATTTAAAAAGACCGTTACTGTAGCAGGTGATAAAACACAGGATATGAATGATATATTAATAAAAGCAGGACAACGTGCTCTTATAGTTGCCCCTATATGGTTAGCAATACGTTCTGCTATGATGTTAGCTCTTTCGACTATTAGCGACATGGTTAAAGCTAATTTTGATTTAGAAGAAGGTTTATCTCGTATTGAGACGGTTATGTATGGAACAGGGTCAGAAGTACAAGCTCAAATGGAAGGTATCAAACGTGTTATTCTTGATACTTCTACAACTACCAGAGTAAGTATTAAAGATTTAACGGAAGCATTTTATTTCTTAAAGACATCCGCCTTATCTGCTGAAGAAGCAATGGCAGGATTTGCTCCTCTTGTTAATATTTTAACAGGTACTAATGTATCTGCTCAAGAAGCATCAAGAGGTCTTGCAGGTATGTATAATACTTTAGGAGATAGTCTTGGAAGTAATTTAACAGTATCAGAAAAAATGACAAAAATAGCAGATGTATTAACATATACGTATGCAAAACAAGATGTCGAAATGGGAGAATTAGTATCAAGTTATTCGAAATTAGCTCCTTATCTTGCTGGATTGGACGATAATTTTACAGATGTGGTTTCTACATTGGGATTTTTAAATACTCATTTATTAAGAGGAGCAAGAGCAGGTACGTTAACAGGTCAAGCAATTATGAATATGACAAAATCTGCTTCGCAATTAGCTTCTATTTTTGATATTACCTTTGACCCAAATCAACCTATGAATTTCTTGGAAGTTATAGATAGAATTCATACTAAAATGGGCGATACTGCATCATTGACTACATCACAATCCGAAGCTATTGCTAAAATATCTGCAACCAGAGGCGGTGTTCCTATTCGTCTAATTTTAGGTAATTATGACGAATTTAAAGCAACATTAAAAGATGCTCAAGAAAATGTCGAAGGATATGCCAAAAAAATCGCCGAGATAAGAATGAATACTGTTTCGGCTCAAATGGCAGAGATGCAAAATATTTTAGCAGTATTGACTAATGATTTTATTTCGGGTGTTTACGGTGTAGGCGATTTTGCCGGAGCTTTAAAATTAGTAAACGAAACAATGACAGCACTTCGCCCTAATATACAGGGATTAGGAATGGGTATAGGTTGGGTTGGTGAACAAATGGGCGTGGCTTTAGCTACAATCGAAGCAATGTCTCATGGCGATGTAGGAATGATTAATCAATTAGGTACACAGGTAAGAGGATTTGGTGCATATGTTGACGAACAAATAAGATTACAAGCCGAATCTCAAAAGAAACAAAAAGAAGGGGAAAAATTCGCCAAAGCCGAAAAAGAAGGTCAAGAATTTAAAATAAATAGTCAAAAAGAATATGAAGAGTCTTTAAAAAGTACTTATGAAATAATGAAAGCAAATGGTGCGAACGAACTGGATGTACAAAAAGCCAAAGTAGCGGAATTTGCGAAAGCAGAATCAAAAATGGACAGAATAGTTGCTATCGAAAAAGAAATAGCAACGACTAAAGAATTACAAAAGGCATCAGAAGGTGAAGCATCATATACTTTACAGGCAAGAGTAATGCTTCTACAACAGGAATTAACTACACAAAATGCTATACAAACTGTAAGAGATACTTACGGTTCGGATGCAGATTATATGTTGGCAAAACAAAAAGAAGAAAATGACTTATTAAAAGAACAAGTAAAATATAGAAAAGAAATAACAGATAATTTAAGAAATGTTGCAATGGATTTAATGAAGTCATTAGGCACTTCCGAAGCGAATATAATTACATTGAAGATGAGAGAATTAGATGTAGACCGACAAAGAATGGGAGAAGGTGCATACCTTGCTCAAATGGAAGCACTTCGTTTACAAAGAATTCAAGCTGTTATAAGTGAAAAACTAAAAGAACGACAAATACAAGCTGGATTAATATTAGATTATCAGAAAGCCGATGAATTTGAAAAAGCACGTATTCGTAGAATAATAGAACTTCGAAAATTGTCTACTTCTGAACTGGAAAAAGCATATAAAGAAAATCCAACAGATGCAAGATTAATCGAAGCAAATATGGCGAAGTTTAAACCGGAACAGCAAGAAGCCGTTACAAAAGCTATAGCCGAGAAAAATGGTTTCGATTATGAAGATGTTAAAGATATAATTTTAGATACAGCAAGAGATAATCCTCTTTTAGCTGATAATAACGATGCATTAAGAAATTTAACAGATATATTAAGAGCGTTGAATCAAAACATAGGTGTATATGCTCAAAATCCCGGTATTGCATATGCTTCAGATTTAAATAGAGGGTCAACAATTCAAGATAGAATAGCAGTAGATGCTAACGTAGATTTACGAACAGCTATTGCTAATATAAATATAAATTTGCCGGATAATGCTTTAGCACAAGTAGCCGAAGAAGCAGGTAAAGCGGTTACAGATGCATTAACGTCAAATGAAGAACTTGCAAAAAAGATAGCAAAAATTATCAGACCATATGTTTAAAATTTAAAAGGAGTATGAGATGGCAAACTATATCGTAAGAGTAGTTTATAATAAAGGAGTATCGGGAAGCGAATACATATTTCCTTTGGTACAAAGTATAACCGAACCCAAAGAAGGTACAAAAGATACTGTCATTGCTGGTACACGTGGCGATGGTTCACTTGTTATACCCGGTGGGAAAAAGAGTCAAGAAATAACTATAAAAGGTAAACTCTGGAGTGAGACCGGATATGCGGATTTGATGACTAAAATGAATGAAATGAAATTGCTGGTAGACTCAAATGTAGCCACAATCACAAAAGAATATTGGAATCCGCTTCTTTCCGGCGGTGGTGATTGGGATACGACTTGGAGTTATACAGTAAAAAGAATTGAACCGATAACGTTTGCAGATAGTTTACAGGTAGACACACAAGACTATACAGCGATATTTTATATTATCGCATATTAATAAGAAAAAAGGAGATAAGTATGGCTACTTCATTAGTAATTAGAGCAAATTTAGTTGATGCAGATGTGGCTTATGCCACAACTCCGGCAGATTATATAACATTGGATTTGGCGAATGATTATATGATATGGAGTGAAGATTTAGAGGACTTAATGACACATGAACCAACGAGTGATGAACTCAATGAACATGCTGTTATTATAGAAGATGATGCTAATAAAACCGTTCCCGAATGTCTTATCATGGATTATTCCTATGATTGGGGTGGTGCTTATTATACACATCTCGTTATAGGGATGGGATTGAATAAACGATATGTATATTGTTTCTCTTTTGATGGAGCAACAGCTACCGAGCCACAGTTAGAAGCGTGGGATGACGATACTCACACTACTACTGATAAACATGTTCTTGGAGCAAGTACTCCGGCAAATTCGATGATTAAAGCTGTTTGTACTACTGGAAGTCTTCCCGGAGCAGGTTGGGTAGGAACAGCAATTGCAGGAAGTGCTTCGGCAAGAGTAGTAAAACTTAATGATGGTAACGGTGCGTTAGCGATTGCAACACATCTCTATGCAAATATGAAAATAGTGATTCCTATGGCTTATGCAACACCTGCTATAGAATCGTTCACGCTTTGCGTACGATATACGTGGCAATAAACGTAATATAACGTAAGGAGAAATAAGATGAATATAAAAGCATTGTTTATGGCAATTTTAGAAGATGATACTATTTATGTTGGTGGAACGAGTTATGAAAAAACTTTATGGTTAGAATTGCCAAAGAAAAAGATTAAGAGACTTTTCTATACTCTTCCTGATGGAAATCATTTATGTTTGGAATTATATGATAAATATTTTCATATGATAGAAGCTACAACAGATTTAAATGGTTCGAAGGCAGGAAAAGTTAATATAGAATATGCTTATATTTTTGGTAAAAAAGAAGATAAAGTTACTTGTTATAAAATTAATTTAAAGACAAGACCAGATAAAAATATAGGTAATATCGAGAGAATAGAATTCGCAACAGATAGCGAATTTATACAGCAGTTAAATAAAGACGGTTGGAAATAAAATTAACAAAAAGGAGAATTAAAATGGAAAATATTACGCTGAAAGGTCATGGATATTTTGAAAGACGTAAAAAAGATGGTACAGTTATAGAGAAATGGGAAAGTGATAATCTTATAGTTTCTACAGGTAAAGAGCGAGTTGCAAAACTGCTAAATGGTGTAGAAGCTACCTATTTTAATACCATAGCCGTAGGTGTGGGTACGGAAGTTGCCGTAGTAGGCGATACAGCACTCGAAGTTGAAACAAAAAGAGCACTTGCTTCATTAAGTTATGAAGCATCGAACAAAGCAGTGCTGGAATATACGTTTACATGGGGTTCGGCAGAAGCATATAATATTACCGAAGCCGGAGTTTTTGATAACGAAACAGCAGATGGTACAATGCTTGATAGATTTGTATTTGCATCAAAAGCAGTTGATATTGATACTGATTTATATGTAAAAATCACAATAACTATAGCTTAATTATATTGATAGATATAAGGTAAAGTAAAATATAAGTAAGAGGAAATATATATGAATCACAGTGGAAATATTACCGGAACTGAAACTTGGGCGTTGGCGGATAGTCCACACGTAATTACTGCCCATTTATATATTAAGAATGGCGGAAGTGTAACTATAGAAGCTGGTTGTGAGATACAAGTTGCCCAAAACTGTGGTATCTATGTAGGTAATGAAGGTACAGGAAAATTAGTTGCCATAGGTACTTCCGTAAATCATATTACGTTTAAACGTAAAGATGCCGGGAACTGGACTCATATATATGTATATAATCAAGCTCTTGCAGAACAAACTGCATTTAGATATTGCGATTTCGAATATTGCGGTGGTGCAGGATGGGGATATGGAATAAAATTCGCCGGAGGACATCCTCCTCTTTATTTTGAACATTTAACATTTAGTAATATGGCAGAATATCGATTTTTGCAGATTACAGGTTGGTCTGCCGATTTTACAGTTAAGGACATTACAGTAGATAATGCTTGTATAGGATTTGCAGAATTATCTTCTTGTACAGGAGCAATTACATTTGAAAATGTTACCTTAAATTTCAAATCAGGAAGTTACAGTATGATACGTGTATCAAATAGTACTGGAATTACAACTTTCAAAAATTGTATAATGAAAAACGGTTCTGCATCTGGTATGTATAGTCAAGTAGGAATTGAATTTACAAATTGTATAGTTAATATGCAAAATTGTTTAATTTATGATACAGCTATTGAAGAAGGATTTATCGTATATCAAACTGGAGCAAGCGGTACAATTATTAATTGCACATTTGATACTGTTACTCATTCAATTCGAAATAATAATGGTACTTCTGGCGATGTTCATGTTCGTAATTGTATTTTTAGTAATTGTCCGGGAACAGCATTACGAAATGGTACATCAACTCCAAAATTATATAGCGATTATAATTGTTTCTATAATAATGATACAAATTATGCAGGAACAATTTCAGAAAAAACAGGAGACCTTCTTGCTACCGACCCATTATATTATTTACGAGCTGGTAAAGATTTCCATCTTAAATCAAAAGCAGGGAACTATACAAATGCCGGAAGTTGGGTAGACTCTCTTGTAAATTCTCCTTGTATTGATGCCGGAGGTGCTGGAGACCCTTTTGCTCTTGAACCAGATTATAATGGTGAAAGAGTTAATATGGGAGCATATGGAAACACAGAATATGCTTCAAAAACAGAGATAACATGTTGGTATGTATATTTAAATGAAACGATTACCTTATCAGATATAGATTTTAATAATATTAATCATGAACGTGTTCGTCAACCAGAAACAATAACGTTATCAGATGTTGTATTAACAAATGTTTCTCTCGAAAAAGTAAATTTAGACGATACAGTTACATTATCAGATTCTATTTTTCTATGGAACGAAGGATTCTGGATAAATCTTGATGATTCAATAACTTTGGCGGATACATTAAATCAAAATTTAACCAGAGAATCGGAACGTTTTAATGAAGGAGCAATGACTCTTTCAGACGTAGCTATTCTTAATGCATATAAATTAATAGATTTAGAAAATGATTTTAGAACTGCAAAAGCAACAACTCAAAATATAGATAATAGATTTTCTTTTTGTAAACAAATATTAAGTAATTTCGCCAATCTTATTCATACTGTAAGTGGAAATTTGGCAGATTTTACAAATAAAATAAATAGTAAACGACAAGAATTTTATAATATAAGGAATGATATACGAACATTATTATCATTTCAAATTCCCGGCGATGCTGGAGTACAATCTTTAGGTAAATCATATATAAAAGTTTTTATTAATTCTATTGAACAAACAGATGTCGATGTAGATAGTATAAATATTACGAAGTCGTTAGATTCTTCTCATAGTGCAACTTTTGAATTAGGTCGAGCTTACGATTCTACAAAACCTACTTTAGAATTGCCTGTAGAAATAAAATATCATATATGGACACTATATAAAGGATATATATCTCAAATAGTACCTGCGAATAATCCAGAAAGTATAAAAATACAATGTCAAGACGAATATTGGAAAAAGAATCAAGAAAAAGTATATTTTAATATAGGACATAAACCATCTTCTGATAATGATTTATATTATAATACTATTGCAGAAGGAATAAGTGCTTGTGGAGTATCGTTTGGTATAGGTAATTTTATTCCTCAAACAATAGGTTTATTCGGAAGTCCAAAATCAGATGCTATATCTACATTAATAAATGAAGTTGGAAATTTTTCGTGGTATTATAATCCGGGAGGTATAGCAAGACTTTGGCAAGCTGGCGAAGGCGATATTATTAATATAGAAAGACAAGAAATTGGAAAAAATATCGGTCTTTATCAAGTATTAAGTCATCAAATTAAAGAAGATGCGGAAGATATTGTAAATAAGTTTAGAGTACAAATGGGTCAACAGGTTATTAAAAGATTTAGTTCAACTGGTGGTTCGCAAACATATAAAAGTTACGAAACTATGAATTTTCCTTTTAATCCAACGCCTAATTGGGATGCAAGTTTAGAAGTACTTGCTAAAGATTCGGCTACTGGATTTGGATGGGATTATCATCCAACTTCACAAGATGTTCTATATGAAAAAGTATTTAAAGAATATAAATTGTCGAATTATGTAGGTGGTATCGGAACGGTATTAGAAGGATGGTCTGATGAATTCGCTCCAAAGGTAGAGATTAATAATACAGGAAATTATATGGGATGGGAATGTAATGTAACTCCCGGAAGATTACAAAAGGGTTTTACTATTGATTATGAAAACAACCTACTATTATTCAGTGAACCTGTATTTTGTACTTCCAAAAATAGTTATGGAGAAGTCGTTGCTATACGAAGACCTCAAGTATATGTCTGTTTATATAAAAAGAAATATTATACCAATACCAGTAATCCTTCTGATAATCCAGCAACGGATATAACAAATCCATTAATGTTTTTTACTTCTGTTATGGGTACTTATCCTATAACAATAATGAATAATTTAAATTTATCAAATTTATCTATTCAAGTTGGCGGATGGAGTCAAGAAACAGACAATACTTGGAGATTAGTTCCAAGTTGGAATGATACAGCATTTGCAACAGATTACTCTAATTGGCAATTAAGTAAGACTTGTGATGTTAAATATAGCGGTAATATTGAAATAACTTTAGACGCATTTTGTTATTATGGAATAGAATTAAATAAACGAATTATGATAAATAATGTGTTAGATAATGCTTTAAATATTGACAGTATTACTTTAAATGTATCGTCATTCACAGCGTCAATATCATTAAAGAGTGGAAGATATTTTGCAAGAACCGTATCAGTTCAATCGAGGGGCGAATAAATGTTCAAAAAAGGATATAAACAAAATAAAGAACATAAACGTAAAATAGGAGAAGCAAATAAAATTTCTCTTAAAGGAAAACATTGTTCTTTAGATACAGAATTTAAAAAAGGAATATCTCATTTTAAAGGAGAAGAATGTTCACAATATATTGACGGAAGAAGTTTAAAAGAATATTATTGTATTGATTGTGGTAAAAAATTAGGTAAATCCGCATGGTTTTTTAAATCTATTAGATGTAGAAAATGTTATTATATATTTAATAGAGGAAAAAATCATCCTTCATATCTTGAAGATATAGACAGAATTTATCCTATTGAATTTAATATAGTTTTAAAAGAATTTATTAGACAGAGAGATAATTACGAGTGTCAACTTTGTCATGAAGTTGGTATCGAAGTACATCATATCGATTATGATAAACAAAATTGTAAAGAAGATAATTTGATTACATTATGTTTAAAATGTCATAGAAAAACAAATTTTAATAGAGATTATTGGTTTGCTTACTTTAATTATATAAGAGGAGAATAATGTATGGTACAGCCACTTTGGTTTCAAATACAAGAATTAGAATCAGCGTTATCAGTATTAAAAACAAAATTGGAAGATATTTCTAAATCAACTGAAGAAAAAGATATAAAACCTTATTCAGCAGTTGGTACAAAAAGAGATAGAAGTCAATACCGACCTGCCGATACTGCTACAGGTTTAGGACAAGTTTATACAGGTGCGGTTATTTGGAATGATACAGAACAAAACGTACCGCCATTTGGAGCTAAACCAAAAGACCCTACAAAGGGTTAT
>Ga0247841_10011889_pt1 | contig 11465 bp, 9 predicted proteins | sample LaCruzMarch2015__2_FD_192410 | JGI IMG/M metagenome (GOLD analysis project Ga0247841, IMG submission 192410) | Freshwater microbial communities from meromictic Lake La Cruz, Castile-La Mancha, Spain - LaCruzMarch2015_18m | ecosystem: Environmental > Aquatic > Freshwater > Lake | place: Spain...
GAATTTTTACTTTTTTTACTAATTTTTCAATTACCGTAATAACCCTGTTTAACTCCTCTTTCAAAGAAATTGGCTTTGCACCCGGCCTGCTGGATTCCCCGCCTATATCAATAATGTCTGCGCCATCTTTTGCAAGCTTAATGCCAAAGGCAACCGCATCATCAACTTTAGGCATAAAGCTTTGACCCGAAAATGAATCAGGTGTTACATTTAGCACACCCATAACCAATGTTTTTGAAAGTTCTAATTTTGAATTAGGCAAGCTGAGTTCAAAACTATTTAATTGAGCATTAGAAATGGCGCTTCTTATATTTTCGGCAAGTTCTTTTAAACCAAACGGATCTTTCGCCAGTTTTAAATAAATAATTTCAAAATGTTTAATTGTGCCCATTAAAAGAACATTTGAAGTGCCGTTTTTAAAACGAGAAACATTTGCATTTATTGATGCCTCGGCACCTACCGAAAGCATCTCTTGTTTTAATATATTGGCCGCACGGTTATCTATTCCCTGAACATATACAGTTTTAAATATGCTTTTTTGCGCCATTATACCAAACGCATATGGGTCTGCGCCTGTTTTTGCAATCCAGTTTTTGGCATCTTGCAAATTGTTTATTGACACAATTGTAGTTTGCATAATTTTGAATTGTTTAGAGATATTAAGCGCTTTATTTTATAAGAGCAAGCGCCTCTGAACGGGTGCGGGCATCTTTTAAAAATATGCCGCGCATAGCCGATGTTACCATTTTCGCGCCTGGCTTTTTAACGCCACGCATAGTCATACACAAATGCTCGGCTTCCAAAATAACCATTGCCCCGTATGGTTTTGCAACTTCCATTATAGTATCGGCAATTTGCTTTGTAATTCTTTCCTGCAACTGAAGGCGTTTTGAGTAAAGATCTACAAGGCGGGCAAGTTTTGAAAGCCCCAATAGCCGATCTTTTTTGGGAATATAAGCCACATGTGCCTTGCCAAAAAAAGGTAAAAGATGATGTTCGCAAAGAGAGTAAAATGGAATATCTTTAACGAGCACTATTTCTTCGTGATTTTCTTTTTCATAATAAACCGTAAGAACATCTTTTGGGCTTGCTTTCGCACCAACGAGCGCCTCTTCGTAAAACCGTGCAACACGCTTTGGGGTATCTTTAAGGCCTTCTCTGCCTATATCTTCGCCAAATGACTCAAGCAAAAGTTTTACTGCCTTTTGCGCCTTTAGCATATCCATTAAATTAACTCCCCTTTAACCTGCGCTTTCTTGCCAAGAATTTCTTTCACAATTTCTTTAACCGGCTTTGGCACATCTGCAACCACTGGCTCAACACCATCACCAAGTATCTTTTCAACTTCCTGAGCATCTAACACTTCCCTTTCTATAAGAGCATCTGCCAAAAGTACCAACTTGCCCATATTTTCTTTTAACAAGCTGGTGGCTATTGTTTTTGCCTCGTCAATAATTCTTTTTACTTCGGAATCAATTGTATCCAATGTTTTTTCGGAGTGACGCTTTTCTTGATTTATGTCCATACCCATAAATACTTCACTCTCAGGCCTGCCTATAGCAAGTGGGCCAAGTTTTTCACTCATACCAAATTCCGTAACCATTCTCTGTGCAATGGAAGATGCCTTTGCAAGGTCATTTTGAGCACCTGTTGTAATATCACCAAAAATTATCTCTTCTGCCGCCCTGCCACCCATAAGGACTGCAAGCTTTGAAAGTAACTCTTGTTTTGTAACTAGATATTTGTCTTCGGTTGGTAACTGAAGAGTATAACCTAAAGCAGGGCCTCTTGAAATTATTGAAACTTTGTGCACTGGGTCTGAGCTTGGCATAAACTTTGCCACCAAGGCATGGCCAGATTCGTGATAAGCTATTATTTTCTTTTCTTTATCGGCAATCATTCTTGATTTCTTTTCTGGACCGGCAAGCACTCTATCTATTGCCTCTTCTAACTCTTCCATTTCAACGGCTTGTTTATTGTTGCGCGATGCAAGCAACGCCGCTTCGTTTATTAAATTTGCCAAGTCAGCACCAACAAAGCCGGGGGTTCTACGAGCAATTATGCCAAGGTCAACAGACGCGGAAAGCTTTACATTTTTTGAATGCACTTTTAAAATTTGCTCTCTGCCTTTTAAGTCAGGACTTGGAACAGAAATTTGCCTGTCAAAGCGGCCTGGGCGCATAAGCGCAGGGTCTAATACATCTGGCCTATTTGTGGCAGCAATTAATATTACGCCTTCTTTTGTGTCAAACCCGTCCATTTCCACAAGCAACTGGTTTAATGTTTGCTCCCGCTCATCATGTCCGCCACCAATACCGGCAAAACGGCGCCTGCCGACAGCGTCTATTTCATCAACGAAAAGTAAACACGGCGCGCTGCGGCGCCCCTGGTCAAATAGGTCGCGCACACGGCTTGCACCAACACCAACAAACATTTCAACAAATTCAGAACCGCTAGATGAGAAAAATGGCACTCCGGCCTCACCGGCTACGGCTTTTGCAAGCAGTGTTTTTCCTGTACCGGGCGCGCCATATAACAAAACTCCCTTTGGTATTTTACCGCCAAGGCGCTGGAATTTCGCGGGGTCTTTTAAAAATTCAATTATTTCTTGCAGTTCTTCCTTTGACTCATCACAACCGGCAACATCGGCAAATGTTATTTTTATTTTTTTATTGGCATTTTGCAGTTTTGCCTTGCTTCTGCCAAAAGACATCATCTGCTTACCGCCATTTTGCATACCTTTAAGCATCCACAACCAAAAAACTATAAGTATAAGCACGGGACCCCAATTCATTAACAAAGGCATTAGCCAGCCGGTTTCTTTTCGGCCAGAAAAGTTTGCCACATTGTTTGCCTGCAGGTCTTTTATAAGTTCAGGGTCGTTCATTGGAACGGTTTTAAAACCAACAATTTTGCCGTCAGCGCGTTTAAGCTGACCCTTGATGATCTCATCAGCAACAGTTACATTTTCAATTCTTTTCTCAGCTACAAATTTTTTAAAATCAGAGTAGGACAGTTCTTGCTCTTTCTTTGTGCGCCCAGAAAAAGTCATAAACTGTAAAAGAATCAAGAAAAGACCGAGCCATAACAAAATTGAAAGCCACGCATTTTTATTTTTCATTACTTTTTACCTTCCTTTATCTGCCTATCCGATTTTAAACGATATATTGATGGTAACCCTCTAAATTTACCGTTATAATCAAGCCCATAACCAACAACAAAATAATTTTGTACCGAAAAACCTATGTAATTTGGAACAACTTGTGTTTTTCTAACACTTGGTTTATCAAGCAAAACACAACTTTTTACATCTTTCGCACCTTGTTTTTTTAGAGACAAAATTATTGCTTCCAGTGTGCGGCCGCTATCGGCTATATCTTCAACAATAAGCACCCTGCGATTTTTAACAACACAGGATAACGAGCCCGCAACCTTTAATTTACCACGGAGCATAGCGCTATATGACTGCGCATGCACGAAATCTAATTCAAAATCAAAGTCAAAATTTCTTATTAAGTCGGATAGAAAAACTACACTGCCCTTTAAAACAGAAATAACAAGTGGGTTTTTACCCTTATATACCTTAGATAACTCACGACCAAGCGAGCAAACCCTGTTTTTTATCTTTTCAGACGAGAACAACAAGTGTTTTCTATATTTTTTCATTCTTTTTAAACACAAACACCGCTTGATTGGTTTTTTTTATAATTTGTGTTGATTTATTTAAAACCAATGTGCCATTTTCGCAAGAACAAAGCCAACGGTGAGTTTTTTCAATATTATTTGAAGTTCGCCCATAACTTAACAAATCTTTGATTATACGAAGCTTAAGTAATTTATTATACTCTAAAAACCTTCTCAAATCAAGAAAAATACGGCCATTTTTGGCAACCTTTAAGCAACGTTCCCTGGCACTTTGCGCCATTGAGTTTAACACGGTGTTTTGCGCTTCAACTATTCTTGAAAGTTTAAACACATGTTCAACAAAAAGCGGGTTAATGCTTTCAAAGACAGGGATAATAGCTTTTCTAATTTTATTTCTTGTAAATTCTATGCTTTTATTGCTTGGGTCAATACGGTATTTTAACTTTTGATTTTTAAGGTATGATAATATTTCATTACGCTCTACGCTAATCAACGGGCGAATTAATTCCATATTAGAAAAGGTCCGACGAATTGGAATACCGGCAAGGCCGTCTAAACCAGTACCACGAATTAGCCACATTAGCAATGTTTCGGCATTATCATTGGCATTATGGGCCGTTGCAATTTTATCGCATTTAAAAAGTTTTGCATATTTTTCAAGCGCGGTATATCGCATTTGCCGCCCTGCGGTTTCAAGTGAAAGCTTGTGCTTCTTTGAGTATTTTAAAACTTCCAACTTTTCCGACACACATTTTACTTCAAGCCTTGAGCATAGCTTTTGCACAAATGCCACTTCGCCTGCGGAGTTTTTCCTTAACGCATGGTCAAAAGTTGCAACATAAAGCTTAAAAGGCAATGTTTTTGTTAAACGCCAAAACATATGCAAAAGACAAACAGAGTCCGGCCCACCAGAAACAGCAACAAGTACCGCTGAATTTATGGTAATTAGATTGTTATCTACAATTGATTTCTTAAACTTTTCCCATGCTCTCATATAAGTTAATTATAAATAAAAAAGTATTGGTACAACTCTTTTGGATTTTACAAAACTATCCAATAAAATAAAAGAGCCCCTTACGGAGCTCTTTTATTCTATTCTGTGAGGTAAAACCCGGCAAGCCGGTCCCTCAAAAGAGTTAAACACTTATCTTTTTTTTGCTTTTTTTGCTTTTGGTTTTGCTTTGCTTTTACCGCGGCGCACCATCTTTGCGCGAGCCACATCGCCGGCTTTGTCGATGAAATAGAGAAAACCATCTTCTTTTTTTACACCAACTTTTTCAACTTTCTCGGCTTTGCCGCCCTTTTTTCCGCCACGAGCCATCTTTACGCAAGAAATATCGCCAGCCTTATCGATGTAGTAAAGATATCCTTCTTTTCTTTTAATACCTACTTTTTTTACTTTTTCTGCCATGTTTCTCACCCCCCTTTTCGTTTATTTATTGCAAATACACTAATTACCACCACTTAAAGAAGCGTTGGCTCCTGTTTGGTTGTAATTATTTTTTCTTTAAGCCAGGCATCAACAACAGATTTTGAGAACCTATACTGCCTGCCTATTTTTGATGCAGGTATTTTTTTTGTTCTTATTAAACTATATATTTTTGATTTTCCAATTCCTAAATAAATTGCTAGTTCTTTTATATCCATTACTTCTTTGATTTCATTTTTTATTTCCATGTTTTATCACCTTGTAACTTATTCTTCCTTTTGTTGCCAAGATTATACATCAAATACCATTTGTTGTCAATAGTTAAGTGCCATATTTTCACAATTAGTGCTATAGTTTGCCAAACAGTATTTTAAAAACAAAAAGCCACGCATTTTTTGTGCGCAGCTTTTTTATTTTTATTGCTTCTAAATTATCTGCTATTCTTTTCAATTATCCTATTTACTATACTTACAAACTCACTCAGTTTATCGTCGTCACGAACACAAAGTTGTGTAATTTTTCCCGTTTTTTCCATTTCTGCAAGCTGATTAGTTAAGCGTGGTATCGGCCCAACTATTCTGTGCACAAATATAAGACAAAGCCCGGCAGATATAAGTGAAATTATTACCGTTTCTATAAAGACAAGCATTGTTGTTTTTAAAACCCAGCCGCCTGCTTCAACAAAGATTTGATATGGCAAAATTGCTTTTGATACAACGTACATCACAATTTGTAAAATAACAAAGATTAAAAAAAATAGCGAAAAAAGTTTTATGGCATAAACTGACAGAGTAGATTTTGGAATACGAATTATTGGCATCTTTCCTCCCTGCTCAAGGCGGGTCAGCCTTGGGCTGACCAAGTTATAAAAATTTAACTATTAAAATATACCTTTAACTTTATTGTGCTATTTTCAGCCCTTTGTTTTCAATCTTTATCTCAAAACTTTTGCCGTTTTTGTCATACAAAGTTATGCTCTCTGGTCGCCAATTATCATAAAACACAAGAACTTTATTTATTTTTTCCTTTATGGCCTTTTGCCAAAAAGCAAAAACTTCAGGGGTAAGCTCGTCAGAAACACTAAGTGTAATGGAATTTGATTTTACACTTTCAAGCTGAAGCTTTGCGTTGTTTAGGGCAGACCCTATAAATGGGTTTACACGCGTCATCATATTGACCTGTGACACTATCATTGAAGCCAAGTATTCCTGTTCGTTAAGGTCATCTTTTACATCAGTGTTAATTTTATCCAATGGGGCTATTTCAAATACCATTCTATCTTCGTAGTTTGCTTTTGATATACGCTGATACATATACCATTTAATATCATTTATCATCTGCACAACTTTTATGCCAATGTTGAGCTTTGGCACTACGGCATTTACAACTATGAAGTTTATTTTTTCGTCGCTACTTAACGCAACACGCATTGTTGCCAAAATTGCAGCCTGCAAGCGTTTCATTGACTGTTGTTTTATTTCAGATTTAAACTCTGAAAGCTCGGGTAATTGGATATCTAAATAAAGCGTTTTGCCTACAAGTGTCGCTTTGCTTTCAAGCTTTTCTTCATTTTGCAACATTTTTTCTACTGCAGTTGTAACACTGCCTTTGGGATAACTTGGAACACAAGCGCTAATTGCAAAAACACTCAAAAACATTAAAAATATCGCTTTTTTGTTCATGGTCTTACTTCCTCAACCTGTTTTTCTTGTGGTTTCTCTTTAGTTTGTTTTTCCTCTGCAGGCTTTTTAATGTCTTCTGTTTTATCTTGTGGGTTTTTGTCAGTTACTCCTTCACTTACAACAACAGTTTTTTGTGAATCGTTGTTGTCACTTGGAACATTCTTTAAAGCGTCACTTTCTGCCTTTTTATCCAATGAAAACAGGTCTTGCACAATATTTCTCTTCATATTTTCTTGTTGGCTATATTTTGCAAAAATTTGTTCCATCGCTTCGTAGTCAAGCTCACCTTTTAGAAGAAGTTCTTGCGCGAATGTTTCAACTATCTGCCAACGCTTTCTAAGAAACTCATCTACTTGCATCAGACAAGTTTTTATTATCTGATTAGTTTTTTCATTAAGCTTCTGCTTAAGCGATTCAGATAGCCAAACTTCGGGGGTTGATGTAAAATCGCCCACCAGGTCATCACTCATACCAAGAGACCAGACCATTGTATGCGCAACGGTACTTGCATGGTGCAAATCAACCGAAACACCGGTAGTTGTTGTGTTATACTTAATTTTTTCTGCCGCAAAACCGGCAACGCTTACAACAATATCAGCAAGAAGTTTTTCCCTGTTGGCACTGTGCATTTCATTTACAGGATGGTGTAAAACTACACCTAGCGCTCCACCGCGCGATTTAATGCTTGCCTTAAAAACATCGTCCGTAGGGTGCAGATAATACAACGCCACCGCATGGCCTGCTTCATGATACGCTGTTTGCTCTAATTCTTCCTTTGTCATTGTTAGATGCGTTTCTAAACCGAGGTCTATTCTATCAAGCGCCTCAATTATATCGTCTTTGTCAATTTTGTCTTTTTTCTTTCTTGCGGCTATAAGCGCGGCTTCTTTTATGGTATTTTCTATTTCTGCAGGAGATTTATATACCGTTTTTTGCGCTATACGAAATGTATCAATGCTGGTTTGGTCGTATGAAACCTTTTTGAGGTAAAATTTTATTATTTCTTCACGCTCTTTTAAATTTGGTAAGTTTACTTGAATTTTGCGGTCAAAGCGGCCTGGCCGCAATAAAGCTTTATCTAATGTACTTTCTTGAGTGTTTGTAGCGCCAATTACAAGCACATTGAACTGTGAACCTTCAAGGCCGTCCATTTCAACAAGTAGTTGGTTTTGAGTTGAGTTGGTTTCTTCGCCTGAACCAAAATTTGAAAATGTTCTGCCGCGGCCAATAACATCCAATTCATCAATAAAAATTATACATGCACCCGACTCATAAGCATGCTCTCTGGCTTGTTTAAACAACTTGCGCACCCTTGATGCACCAACTCCTACAAAAACCTCTACAAACTCACTGCCGGAGATTGATATAAACGGTATGCGCGACTCCGTGGCTATGGCTTTTGCAAGAAGTGTTTTACCGCACCCAGGGGGGCCAAGTAGCAAAATACCTTTTATTATTTTACCACCAATTTTTTTAACACGAGCGCGGTCTTTTAACAAAGAAACAACTTCCATTGCCTCTTTTTTTGCACCATCAAGACCTATTATGTCGCTAAAGTGTATAGCACAATTTGTAGCACTGATATCTGAACCTTTAATTTTTTTCTTTTTTAATTTGCTAAAACCTCCACTAAATACTGTCATATACAAAAACACAAACACCGCAGCATTGACTATGGCAAAAAGTACATTTATTGGCATTGTGGCAATTGTTAAGTTGCGGTAGAATGACTCTAAACTTAAAAGGCCCCAAATACTTGTAACAATAAGTGCAACGACAGCGAATATTATCAGCACCATCACCCAGTGATTTCTCCAGAATATTCTTAATTTACGCATAACACATCCTTTTTAGTTGTATTGATTTTATTGTTTTGTATTCTACATTTTTATACTTGCAGTTTGCAAATAAAATAACAAGGAAATGGATCCCCGATCCCGCCTTGGCGGGACAGGTTATTGACACTCGGGGATGATACATCCGTTAACCGCAGGGATGATAGGCTTTTTTGTAGAGAGGATGACCATCCCTTGTTCTTTGAGCTATGGAATGGTTAGTTAGAGGATATAAAATGTTAATATTGAGCTTTAGCCTGCGGCAAATATAAGTGCTGTAACACCCACATCTATTCCGCGGCCGATTAGTTCTTTTGTTTCTTGTTTGGAATCTTTAATTAGATAATCAAAATAAACACTTGCACTTGCAACAAGATAATCACTTGGCAAGCTTTCAAACTTTGATAAAGTGTTTGATAACAAGTTTGCAAGAACACTGTTGACTTGTGTTGCAGTACCAAACTTTCTTGCAAGCACTGTACGCAAAGCATAAGGGTTTGCCATATCAAGCGAACCATATAAACGCTCAAGTAATGCTTTTTGCTCTAATATATTTCCAACGAGAAGCTCCAACTCATTATTATTAGCTTGTACACTAAACGATAAAGCAAGTATTAACCCCTTTTCTTTATCCGTTAAATTCATAACTTTAGAATTTAGCTGTAATTTTATGGCCTTAGATTGTCCTTCTGTAAATGACTCGCGGCTAATACTTAAATAATTGCGCCAATAAATTAGCTCTTTATTACTTAATTTCGTGAGATCTTGCGGGAAATTCAAATTACCCCTCATATCCCCAACTATATTTTTATATCCACCTCTTTTAAGTGATTCTGCAAGACTTAACAAAATGATATTTAAGTTTATTGTTTCCGGGTTGTCTTTTGAAAGCTCTTTGGCATTAGAAATAATATTATTTACAAACTTAACTTTTTCGTTATCTGTTAGCACAAGCAGTAATACAGGAAGGGCTTCTATTTGAGCGTTAATGCTAAGCCCACCTAAAAACCCTTTAAACGAACCTTTTTCAATAATTGTATTTTTACATACTTCAAATAAGTACTCTTGCAATGTGTTTATATCTTCCGTGGAACTATAGGAGAAATCTTTTCCAGTACGCCTAAGCAATATAGCACCGCCGGCACCGCGCAAAATACCTTTTATTTCATTAAGTAAATTTTTGCGTTTAAATACATTTGGCTCAGCCATAAGTTTATATGAGAGCGTATTTAGTTCAGTGCTAAACGCTCCTATGTTTTTTCCTTTAATTGAAAAATAATTTACTAAGGCATTATTTACGGCAAAAATATTCCCAATAGTATCATCTTTTATGGCATTATTTACAAGCTCCAATGTATTTGCTACTACTGATTCCTGATTTATTGAGCCAAATAGATTGTTGCTTAAAACTGTTATATCTTTTAGGCTGTAAACAAACTCACTACCTTTGCGCAACCCTGCCGCATAACGGCCTTGTGGCGTTTGAACGGGTACCAGGTTGCGGCCAATACTTTGAAGTAGGTCAAACAAGTTTCCAAGTGTTTGGCTTTGGTTAGCATTAATTCTTAATATCTCTCCATTTTCACCTTTAGCACTAAGCGATATAACTACACCAGAAGCTCCTTTTTCTATTGAACCTTTCAGTATTTTTTCTGCTGTTGCTTCACTTGAATTATTGGGTATATCAATTAATGAACCTATTTCTATGACGCTTGCAAGCTCCATGGTATCTGAAACTTCAACTACACTCTCAAAACCAAGAGCATTAACTTTTGCAGAGTTAAGCTGGCTTACCTTTAACATAAATACCGGTTTTGTATTAGCGGTTTTGCGCTCAAGAATTGCCTGCCTAAACACCTTATTGATTTCATTTAAAATGCTGTCAATAAGTTCAGGCGAATTTTTCTCAATTTCGGTTATATCTATGCTTACACCATCTGCCATTAAAAGCCACTTAAGTAGTTTTTCTATATCAACTTTACCTTCTTTAAAAATATCAAGGGCAACAATTAATTGAACTCCATTTTTGTTTGTGTCAGTACGGGCCTGAGTAAACTGATTTTTTAGTGCCTCTTCTATGTACCTTTCACGATCAGTTCCTTTACTTGCTGTTGTGACAAATTGGTCTATTAATGCCTTATATTCTTTCATCTGATCTTGGGTAACCGTTGGTGCGTTTAATTCAACACCTACTGAGCCAAAATCTACTTCTTGCCAGTCAAGCGCGTACGCACTTATTTCGCCTTTTTCATTTTGCGGCATATCAACAACAATGCGTCCAACCTGACTATTAGCCATGGTTTTTGCAAAAGCGCCTAATGAACTTATAGTGCCAAGAGGGTTTTTGTTGTTTGATGGTTGCAATGACTCAATGTTCACACGCACTGCCGCTTTCATAAGTTCCGCATTGCGGTTGCGTTTTTTAAAATTTTCGGCACCGGTTAAATTTACTTCTAAATAGTTGCCTTGCCTGCCGACTTTGTTGAAAATTACAGAGAATATTGAGTCACTATTTTTTAACGATCTCGTAAATGTTGTTTTGATACCAAATAATGCATCTGCAGAAAATTTATGTATTCGCTTTATTATTTGCCCAAATACAAGGCCGAATTTATTGATTATAGGTACTAATTTAAACGGCTGAAAGAAGTTTAGTGTAAAAGGTATAGGCGCTTTGCCAAAGGACCCCTGTAACACAGGGGAATTATTAATGATTGAAACAACTTTATTATTCAAAGCAGGTTTTTGTGTTATTTGCGCAGGCAAATTATTTATGCTTTTAGCAAAATTAAGTAACTTTTCTTGCCGGGCAACATTGCGGGCAATGTCTATGGCGTGTGGAATATATTTAATTCTTTCATTAATATTGTTAAA
>Ga0247841_10011890_pt1 | contig 11463 bp, 3 predicted proteins | sample LaCruzMarch2015__2_FD_192410 | JGI IMG/M metagenome (GOLD analysis project Ga0247841, IMG submission 192410) | Freshwater microbial communities from meromictic Lake La Cruz, Castile-La Mancha, Spain - LaCruzMarch2015_18m | ecosystem: Environmental > Aquatic > Freshwater > Lake | place: Spain...
GATGGGCATGGGATTCATATTTTTAACCCAACTTGCAGTTAACCTGACAGAAACAATTGCTGTTCAATGAATTGGCAGTCGTCGAGTTCGGATTTGTGTACTACAGATTTTTTCTTTACAAAGGGTGCGTACTTATATTTTAAGACATCATAAAGCCTTCTTACCTGATGGTTTGGCTCGGAGCAACGGCGTATCATGATGACTTCATCGTGTGTGTTTTGGGCCAAAGTCGTTACCGCTTTTTGGGTGTTCATCGTGCGGATAATTTCGCGCCAATCGCTATGGATGTCTTTTTTCTTCAGCTGATGCCGAACCGTGTTTACCACCCAATATGCCAACAGGCCCAGGTGCAGGTGCGCCATCGTGCTGTCATCTTTTTGATGGTAGATCGGGCGTAGGTCAAGGTCGGTTTTGAGGGTCCTGAAAGTGGCTTCTATCTCGCGGATGGTGTTGTAAAATTGCCATACCACATCCTCTGTATTGGCTTCCAGTGAAGTGCGGAGAAAGTAAACGCCGCTTCGGGCATTTATATCAACACCTTCTTTGATTGCCCATTTGATGGACGTTACTATCTTCTTTTTATCCTGGACAGCTTGGGCTTCCTTCTTTTTCCTTTTGGTTCCCACATCCTCCTTTGCCTCTGTTTCAATATCAAAATACCGGTGTATAGAGGGGTACTTTTGTTTTAACCGGCCGATTCGTTCATGCACTTTGTCTTCCTGTTTCACTCCGCCTTTTTTGGTCAAACTGCCGGCAATTTTCTGTAGCCCTGCTTCAAATCGTGAACGGAACTGTTCGTTCATCGAACTTTCTTTCGCTTGCTTTGCATGGCTTTCCACTTTGAGGTAGTAGTCCGTGTTGCGCCCTGATTTTACGCGGCATAAATCTATCTTTTGTTTTTTGTTGTCGGTAACCGTTATGGTTGTCGCATCTGCTTCTATTTTGTAGTTCTTCAGGCTCGAACGGCTGACACACAAGTAATCGTAGCCTTTCTCTTTTATCATCTTCAAATTTTCCTCGCCGGCAATTCCGGCATCAATAACAACAAGTGCTTTCTTTGCTGCGGCAGAGGTTTTGATCCTCAGTTTGTCGATCATCCCTTCCAACGTCCTGGAATCGGAAATGTTTCCTTCCAAAATGGATGAGTACTTGATAAAACCTTCGGGATTGACCACCAACGCCAGCACGACCAATTTCGCATCGTTCCGCTTTTCTTTGCTGCGGCCATGTTTGGCTAATTTGCTGCCAAGTTTTCTGCCCTCGAAATAGGTGTTTGTCAGGTCGTAAAGCATGATTTTATCCTCAATATCAAACAACTCGTTTGTGCGCAAGGACAAGTGTTCTTCCAGTTGGTCTTTCCAGAAATATAGTTTCTTTGAAATTTGATACAGTCGGTCTTTGGTAAGTCTTTCAATATCATATCCTGTTACCTCGCATACCGATGAGTTTTCCTTTATCCACCGCGTGGTTTCCAACTCCGATGCCGGATAAACCGCCCGGCTGATAATATGGCTTAGGGCCAGTTTTATGTCGTCTTCGCACCATCCCTGGCTCTCCAAAAAAGTTCCAATCCCCAACTGCCCCATTGCCTGATAGGATAGCCATTCTGCCCCAACCTCCCGGACATCCTTGTGCCTGATGCTGTCAATATCTATCGCCTGTATGTCTTTGCCGTTTTTCGATGGTTTCTTTTCCTGTTTTCCAACAAGCACATCAATGCGTTTTTCGGCAACCATCCGGTTGTAAAATCTATCAACATAGCCCAGTACCGTCGCATCATCAGTATAGGGCAGCTCGAATAAAGGCTGATCGTGGTTGTTGACTTTGTCGGTAAGTATTTTCTGGATGAGGTTGAGCTGATCAGTAGTTAATTCGTCCAGGTAACCCGCATTCAAAATGGTACGATGGCACACCCTGTCATTGTGGTTGCGATAGCTCTCCACCAATCGGTAGTAACCCGAATAGATCCCCGTTTCGGGATTTTTGCGCATGGATACCTTGAAATACATGGCTGCAAAGTAAACACCTAAATCCCTGATTGTCAATACCCCCCTGAGGACTACAAATCAAATCCCGAAAATCTTGATATTGGATATCAGACACTTACAAATTGAAAATACAAAAAATGCCCTAACTGGGGATAAAAATACCTGACTTTAGGCTATTTTTTCTGTGATTTTTAAGGAAGGGCTGCAAGTTGGGTTAATCAAGACGAAGGGCTCGAAACAAATTATCCAGCTAGTAGTTGCAGGTCTTCGCTCTAATTTATCGCTGATGAGTTATTTTCAAAAACAATCAGGCTGTTCTGCTTTAACAGTAAATCCAAGTTGAATCAACTTACCAGCTGTTTCGGGATTGCCATTTAAAAGCCTCACTGTATATGCCGGAAATTCGCGCCGGACAGGATAATTTCCTCTTTGCTGTTCGAATGTACCGGTTGATTGCTGCAAGTTATTGTGGTCGTTCCAGATAGGATAGGTGTGCAAAACAGCCTGATAAATAGCCTGCAAAGTTGATTTTCCGGTTACGTCAACCACAATTTCAGGAAAAGGCGGTGCAGGAAGCGGGCGCGGGTAAAAATCAAGGAGCGGCAAACTGTAAAATTCGCTAAGCATCCGAACCACCTGGGAGGTTCCGTTCGCCTTGCCATCGATGGAATACCCGGCAATATGCGGTGTCGAGAGACTAACCTGCCGCAGCAGGTTGAGGTCAATAGTTGGTTCGTTTTCCCAAACATCCATTACAGCCCCTTTCAATCTACCTGAAGAAAGTGCCGCTTTCAGGGAGTTGGTATCAACCACTTCTCCACGCGAAGTATTGATCAGCCAGGCGCCGTTTTTCATTTTTCCAAACACCTGTTCGTCGAAAAAGTGATATGTTTTATCTTCGCCTTCCATGTTAAGTGGCACATGCAAGGTGATTATATCACAGGTTTCAAGTATTTCATTAACCCCGACAAACCCTGCATTCCCTTCTTTCCAAGCCCTTGGTGGGTCGTTGAGTTTCACTTTCATACCCAGTATTCCGGCTATTTCCCTGACTTTAGAACCAACATTGCCTACGCCGATGATTCCCAGGGTTTTTTCGTTCAGGTCAACTTTTCGTTCAATGGCAAGCATCAGCAACACTGAGCATACATATTGCTGCACCGACGATGAATTGCATCCAGGAGCATTCCTCCAGGAGATATTTTTTAACTGGCAATAAACTGTATCAATATGATCGAACCCAATGGTTGCCGTTGCAATAAATTTCACTGATGTGCCTTCCAACAACGACTTATCGCAGATCGTCCGTGTACGGATCAGCAAGGCATCAGCCTCCCTGATGTTTTCTGTTACTATTTGGTTACCAGGCAGGTAGGCAATATCTGCAAAGGGTTCCAGTACCCCATGGAGAAAAGGGATTTTTTCGTCAGCTACTATTTTTAGTCTTCTCAATTGTGATTGAATTAGCATCGGTTTTCCCCGTACCTCAAACCAGACACAGGATTGGATAAAAAAACTGCCACTCCCTTATTTCAAGAAATCCGTCCTTTAAAAGCGACGGATTCAATTTTTGACAAATTTCCGGATTTCAGCGTCAATCCTCTATCCGGTTGAATTACTCCATTTTAAGAAAAAAAAGGGCACAAGATCAAATAATGACGATGTGCCCTTTATTAGGTTCGATTAGTTAGTTTTGTTACCCGGTACCTGGGTTTTGTATTTTAAATGTTTCATAACACCAAGAATTGGGTTATTCACCCCAAAGTTGGTTGCCCATTTATCGAAATCAATGACTGAAATCTCAGTATCCATATCTAAATCTGTCTGCATATATACATAAGTTTGTCCAAAATCTGTCGCCCACCTATCGAAATCAATTACTGATATTTCACCATCTGCATCAGCATCACCGCTTACCATTCCAAATACTCCAGAACCTGTTCCAAGTTCCTTGTAACCTGCTCCCCCGCCATAAGCCCGTGAAAGGGCAATGCTGAAATCGTATGCGTAAGTTCCTTCGTTAAGGATAACAGCATCGGCACTCATAATTGCAATATGATTGCGATGGCGGACAATAGCATAAAGGTTGTTTACAATCGTCGGGTTTCCCATGCTTGGCTGGCTTGTGCCTTCAAGGTCAACAATGGATCCATCGGCAAGCAGGAAGTAAGCTTTTGGCCAACCGTCCACTTCGGTGCCGGGGACTGCCTCTTCAGGTGTAGGTGCATCGCGAAGGTCAACCAAAACCCAATCCACTACTCCGGCAGGTATGGCTGTTACGTTTTCTAAACCTCCATAATTCCATGGTTCGCCACTAAATGGTTGTCCAAGAGGGATCAGTGCGTTGTCGTTTAATTGGGTGAGCATGGTATTTGAACCGGCATCATAAGGCCCTTCGAGATATACTTTCAGGTTCAATAATTTGTCAGAACCAACGGAAACCGTAACATTGGCAGTCCTTGGACACCCTAAGAGAGATAGCGAGGTGGCGGTATAAGTAGTTGTGACAGCCGGTTTAGCATAAACAGTATCGGTGTTGGTACCGGAATAGGCATAATTTGCCTCCGGATCTGTATAAAGACCGGTGAGTGGCCCCCAGGTTAAAGCAGCCTGAGCCGAACCGATAACTGAAACATTGTCAATACACCAATACCAGCCATAGGTATCATGATACCTGAACCGAATTTTCAGATCAGGCTGGTTGACATAAGCTGATAAATCAAGTGTTACCTGAACAAATCCGGCTGCAGCACCCTGGGTACTTGTATAAGAAGCCAAAGGTGTGGCTTCCCAATTAGTCCCTCCATCAAGGGAAACTTCGACTTTGGCCTGGCTCTCCGAATCAGTATATCTGAAATAGTGCCAAAACTTCAATGCGAGCGAGGTAAATCCTGTTGTATTGAGGACAGGGCTTATCAACTCTGTATTGGTAATGCCTCCGGAACCCTGGGCATCACTGTTTGAAATGTAGAACTGTGAATTGTCATTGCTATGGAAGGTCACAGGCGTTGATCCATAAATATACCCATCCGCACGCAATGTCCAGGCTGCATTGGCAGGAGTCCCTAACGTAGAGGTGTTCGCAGTTGTCCATGAATTGGTGACATCATTGAAATTTTCACTCAATAAAGCAACATCCGGTATTATTCCACCGCTTGCTGATAAAATCTGTATCGCTCCGGGGTCTATGACCGGAGCTGAGGGTGTTATAGTGATCACTGTAGGCGCCGGATTCACGGTTACGGTTACATTCCCAGTAGTCACACAGCCTGTACTTGGATCGGTAGCTGTAACTGTATATTGCGTGGTAATGACAGTGCTTACGACCTGAGCTGCACCTGCTAATGCTCCGGGGGTCCATACATAGTTAAAATTCGGATCATTGGGGCTGGTTACATTCAGGTTACTGTTATCACCTTCGCAAATGGTCAAAGGCAATGCTGTGGGAGTGATAGCCGGCGGTGAGGTTACCGTTGCCACTACTTCTGTACGGGCAGTGCTGCAGCCCACACTAACAGTCCAATCATAGAAGTAATAATAATATGGTGATAGTGTAGCCCCTGTAATCGAAAGAACTCCCGGAACCGTATAAGGAAATGCTGTTGCAGGCAAAGCTGTAGTATAATCACGTATCATGCTGGTAACCAGGCCGGTGTAAGCAGTGGCTACTAATTTCAATCCCGTACCGACAGCGACATCGAAATTAAGAGGAATTAATGTTCTGATTCCTGGGGCAGCAGTGCCGGTAACAGTAACCGTTGCGGTTTGCAATACAGCACTTGATGCATTTTGCAATTGTATCGTTATGGTTCCGCTACCCGTTCCGATTGGATAAATATACACATAATTCAAGGTAAAAGGGGCATAAGCATCAAATACCAAACCACCTGTCGTATTGGTTCCATCGGCTCCATTTGTGGTTGGCTTACCCACTGAATAAGTATTACTCCCGGATGATACCGCCGCAACATAATAAGAAGTGGTTGTGTTGATTATTGGGGTTATAAACGCAGGTCCTGTTCCTAATAATGTACCACCTAAAGCTGAAGAATACCAATTCAACATCCCTCCGCTCCCGGTAGCTCCCAGTTCTACTGTTCCTGTACCACAGCGGCTTCCAGGAGTTGTTCCGCTTAGCTGAGGATTGTTCACGAAGACTGTATCCATAATTGATTCAGTACAGGTGTATCCCCCAAGTTTGACAAGAAGTTTGTAATAACGCGTACTCGTGAGGGTCGGGGTAGTATAGCTTATGGCATTTGCGTCTGTAATATCAGAGAAATCAATCCCATTGGAAGAAACCTGCCATTGGAAGGTGGCCGTTCCGTAACCTGTGGAAGGAACAGTGGTTATCACTGAACTTCCGCTTATACAAAGATTTGACGGGGTTGGTACAATAACCGGGGATGCAGGCAATGTTGTTACAACAGATTGAGCCACATTGACGCAAGACGTTGAAATTTTGGTGCCGGTACAGGTGTATGTCGGAGTTCCTGCGGTTGTTGATTTTACATATACGGTTTGAGCACTTGCTCCTGAAATATAATCATCGGTACATGCTTCATTTGTAAATAGATTAGTAGCAGGAGTCCAAACATAAGTATCAAAATCCGGCAGATAAGAGGTAACAGTAATCATGGCTGGGTTATTGTTGCACACGGTCTGGTTGCCACTTATAGTTAATGCCGGAGGAGTGTCAATGGTCGCTATAACGGCACTTCGCGGGCTTGAACAACTGCCTTGACCTGCAAAAATCATTTTCGGACGGGAACTCATCGTGCCTGAAGCTGTTGTGTTGGCACATATTACTGCCGGTGTCACATTGTCAGTCCTTCTGTATGCGTTCGAAACAAAACTTGTAGCATCATATTTTACAGTAGCACTGTTTGCTGACGAACCACTGTTGTTGTTGCTCCAGCAGGTTTCAACAACAATATTTGAGGAACCATTCCAGTAGAATGGAGCAGAAGAAAATGAGATTGTAAAAATCCCGTTTGTTGGCGTGATTCCTGCCGGGGCAGTGGTGGAATACACGTTACTCAAACCTGTTTCAAAAGTGGTTGTCAGTGCACTTGATGCAGTTGTTCCTATACTGAGATTGAACCCCTGGAAGGTCATACCTGTTGAGGCAGCAACTTCAAATGAGCAGGCGGTTATATTGCCAGCCGACAATCCAGCCGCTATTAATTCCGAAGCTTTTACCAGGAATTGCGATTTATGGCCTCCCCATAGATAGTAAAATGGGCTTTCAGATCCTGTACTGGTTGATGCTCCTGCTCCAACAGTAGCATTGGCACTAGAAATATTCTCTGCTGCTACATAGAAAGATGTCGTAGTACTTATTGAAGGTGTAGTAAAGGCAGAACCTGAGCCAAGTGGGGCACCTCCTGTTGCAGCGGCATACCAATTCAGCGTCCCTCCACTTCCTGTGGCAGCCAGATTAACCGTACCTGGCCCGCAATGACTACCAGGTGTGGTGGTGAGTATGCTATTGGCAAAGGTTATCAGGATTGGGTTGGAGGTAGCAGAAACAGGTCCGTTTTGGCAAGTTACTATACATTGGTAATAGAGAGAGGCATCTGGGGTAACAGTGTATGTAGCCGTGTTAGAACTTAGGATATTGCTGTAAGAGGTACCATTGGCAGAACTCTGCCATTGATAGGAGTTTCCTGTGCCAACGCTTGTATTTTGCAACGACAGGGTTATGGTCTGTCCTAAACATAGAGAATTGGCAGAAGTGAGTGTGTTTCCCGGGGAAGGTGCAGTACAGGTATAATTTGGGATACCATCATACTCGTCCCCGCCAATATCTGGTGCTGAACCACCTCCGTTCACTTGTGCAGGATATCCGGCACTCCCCTGACGGATATTACCATCAAAGTCATTATCGAAAGTAGAAATAGCTGTACCTCCACTCTCAATAACAGATGAAACGGCAGGATTGATATGAAGAAAGTTTGCCTCTGAACAGGTTGTACTCAGGAATGAGGGTCCGCCCACACTTGTCAGGGAAAAAGCATCACGCGGGGCAACGCGTGTCTGAAAAGCCGCCAGCGTCGGATCGCTGTTGGTGCCATCATAAAAAATCAGCATGGTGGAAGAAGGACTGCCGGCGTAATAATAGTTGTTGTTAGAAGTGCTTTTATATGTGCCTAAAGCAGTACCTGATCTTCTGTATGCTGCGGTAAACCCGGTAGCTCCATTGGGTGTTGAAGTATTAACTAAGATATTATTCCTCAGGTCAACGGTTGGCGTGGTGGATGCATACACAGCGGCACTCCCAAATATCGCACCTGTACTGGTTGCATTCAGATAAACAGTGTTATAAAATACATTTGCGTTGGATCCACCGGCAACATAAATACCTGCCAGGGGAATCGCGGCGTTGGCAGCCGGAGTTGTCAGGTTACCGATAAGGTTGTTGTGCAGATTATTCGTAGTACCACTTGCAAGGTATGCTCCGTAAACTCCCGGATTTGAACTACCGGAAGAGAGGTTGCAAACCTTGTTCCTGTAAACATTATTTGTAGTGCCGGTTGCGATATATAATCCGTAAATTGCACCCCCAGTGCCACCGGCACAGGTCAGCGAATAAATATTGTTAAGGTAAACATTATTGGTAGCTCCGGCTGCAATCCTTAAACCGTAAATGGTTCCTGATGTTGAGCCGGTAATGTTGAGGTCATGTATCTGGTTTTCGCTGATGATGTCGGTTGAACCATAGCTCAAACTAAAACCATAAATCGTACCACTACCTGCCATTGTAAAATTAAATAACTGGTTGTTCTGTACCGTCTTATTTCCGGTAGCTGTATTGATGTAAAGGCCATAGATCGTAGCGGTGCCTGTGGAGGAAAGATTTTTGACTATATTGTTGCTGTAATTCTCGACAACTGCAGAAGCTCCGTCATAGATACCATAAATACTTGCCGTGCTTGATGCTGCAGTACAGGAAAGTCCATCAACCGTGTTAATCTGGCAGGTTATGGTTGCGGTTGACATCTGAATCCCGTAAATCGTACCAATTCCGGTTTTTGTCAGGGTCGTAACGTTATTATTATTAACATTGAGAGCAGCAGGAGACCCTAAGGTCATACCGTAAATGGCACCTGTTCCCGGAGTTGAGATACCTGAAACTAAATTATAAGCAACATTCACTGTAGCGGCTGATCCGGTGTTCTGAATTCCATAAAATGCTCCCGTAGTTGCTGTCGAATAAGTTCCGGTCACAGTATTATACTTGATATCTACTGTATTGGAAGCGGCCGTTGATCCGATGCCATTGTCAATTCCGTAAATTGAGTTGGTAAGAGCGCCACCCTTAATCGTTACATTATTATTATTGATGGTCGCATTTGCGCTTGTACCTGCCTGAGCATAGATACCCCGGAGGGTTAACGGATGGTTAACACCCGACCCATTGTTGTTGTTAACAATATTGTAGGAAATATTGATTCCCCATTGGTTGTTGGCACGGATACCAGCCGCTGGATTGGCCGCAGCAGCGGCACCTCCAAAATTCAATATATTGTTACCTGTCCCGGAAGATGCGCCTCCGATATCGTTACCGGTATCACCTGTAGTAAAAGGAGTTGATGCGGAATAGCCTGAAAGGGCAATACCATAATTGCCACCATTGAACGTATTGCTATAAAACTTATTATACGAGTTCGTACCAGCGGCAGCCGTAGGGACAAGCGCGGTTGTTGCCGCAGAAGGTGTTGCATTGATGACAAGAATCCCGACAGAACCATCAACCATGGGTGCAGTTCCGCTGGTATTGTTGATTCGTTGCATATTGAAGGCGCAGTTAATGATTGTATTGTTTTGAGCTCCGTCAGAAAGGCTGGCTTTAAACAACCCAAGGCCAAATTCCATGGTTGCCTGATTCGCAGCATTGCCATCTGTAAAAGTCAGCCCATCAATAGTGATATAGTCTGCTCCTACAATTTTAAGCATACCGTCTGGAACTGCGCTTGCCGGTGTGGCTGTCCCAATTCCTGCATTCAGCGTAACAGTTCCACCCGCTGTCATGATAGTTACTGTGTTTACCGAACTCAACACAGCATTCAGGGAAGTGCTGCCGATAGTAAGCCCGGTAGGGGGTACAGTTTCAGAAGCGTCAAATTCCAATTTTAGGGTTACAGGTCCTGACATGGCAGTTACTGCGTTCAAATCAGCAAGTGCAAGTGCCAGGGAAGTGTAACCGGATGCAAGATTTGGGGTAGTGTTGGCAGGGTTGGTTACCACAACCCCAATGTCTGCATTCGCAGTTTGTACAAACATTCCGGCTATAAAAGCCAGTGTTGTAAACAGATGAAGTAGATGCTTTTTCATAAAATTTGGTTTTTGATTGGTTTGAATTGATGAATTGCTGGAAATATTTATTTTGCTGAGAATTTTAGTGCCAAAAAAGGGATTACCCTTTTAAAAATATCTGTCATGGTATGATACTTAATAGATGCTGCCGAAAAGAGGAACAAATATAACTATAAAAGCAATAACATTATTTTAAAATAGGAAGATTTGATTTCATCAGCGTATGGAATAACATAACAATCCCGAAGCTTTTTTTATACAGCTTCGGGATTGTTTTTACACAGGTTTTTTTTAAGATGAAGAAATGCCCTGTTTATCAGTCAAATCGAAATAATTCTTTTAAGTATCTGTAACCCATCATCGAATTTTAATCAAACTAAAAGGAATTGGCAGCTAATTGAGAAATTCTTATGACAGCTAACCCTGCTGGAAGATACTAATCAAAATACGTGGGTTCCCTATCCGGATGAAAGCCTGGCCATCTTGAATACCCGATGTTTATCTGACTGAACTTATTAAGTTGTGGAAGTAAAAAGGGCACATGATCAGGCACTGAAAATATGCCCTTTTTTAGGTTTGATTAGTTAAATTTGTTACCTGGCACCTGGGTTTTGTACTTAAACTGTTTCAGTACGCCAAGAATTGGGTTATTCACCCCAAAGTTGGTTGCCCATTTATCGAAATCAATTACTGAAATCTCATTATCCATATCTATGTCTGTCTGCAAATACACAGCCATTTGTCCAAAATCTGTCGCCCACTTATCGAAGTCAATTACTGATATTTCACCATCTGCATCTGCATCACCGCTCACCATCCCGAATATTCCTGAACCGGTTCCCATTTCTTTATATCCTGCTGCCCCTCCAAATGCTTGCGTTAGGTCAACACTGAAATCGTATCCGTAGGTAGTTCCTCCTGAAAGGGTCATGCCGTCAGCACTCATTATGGCAACGTGGTTGCGATGACGGACAATTACATACAGGTTGTTTGTAACTGTAGGATTACCTATGTTAGGCAGACTCGTACCATCAAGGTCAACAATGGAGCCATCAGCAAGCAGGAAATAGGCTTTTGGCCACCCCCCAGACAATTCGGTTCCGGGAACTGCTTCTTCAGGGGTAGCTGCATCGCGTAGGTCAACTAAAACCCAATC
>Ga0247841_10011891_pt1 | contig 11463 bp, 2 predicted proteins | sample LaCruzMarch2015__2_FD_192410 | JGI IMG/M metagenome (GOLD analysis project Ga0247841, IMG submission 192410) | Freshwater microbial communities from meromictic Lake La Cruz, Castile-La Mancha, Spain - LaCruzMarch2015_18m | ecosystem: Environmental > Aquatic > Freshwater > Lake | place: Spain...
TATACCCTGGCCGATATGATCACAAGTTTTAGACTTAAACAAACCTTTAAATAATAAAAAATAAAGTTTAATAATCAACCAGTTGGCTAATTTGTCATTGGTAGCGCAGCGAAGGATCTACCGGCCATCAGATTTGTAACTTGTCATTGGTACGAGCGAAGCGAGGGATAACGGTTGAAACGGAGCGAAGGGCTGGCAGATTCCCGCTTTCGCGGGAATGACGTGGTGTGCAGATTATGGAAAAGAAAACGGCGCGGCAATTAGCAGTTTTTAAAATTCATAAGTTCATTGCGGCCGCGCCGTTTTCTCCATCTTCCTTATGGGGTGTGACGCCGTCATTCCCACGAAAGTGGGAATCTCTCAAACGAGAGTGCCGCAATTCCTTTTATAAACGGCAATGTCGTCATCCCGATCCGCCGTAAGCGGGAGAGGGACTTGCCGGCCGACAAATCCTTCGCCTCCTTCGTCGGCTCAGGATGACGATCAAATATATTGTTAACATCGTCATCCCGAGTTTTCAGACTTTTACAAACTCCACAATGTGAGATGACAAGAAAAATCGAATAAATGGCGAGTTAACTATCTTCTCTTTGGTCAGCTCGGGATAATAAATGCGCTAAATCAAACAGATTCCTCGCTTCGCTTCGGAATGACGGCAAAGGCCTTTAATTAAAGAGAGCGTGAAGTTGCGCTGGCGGCCGCCAGCGCAACTTCACGCTCATAATAATAAAAAATGCCGTCATTCCGACGAGCGCAGCGAGGAGGAACCTCTATCGACCAGCACAAAGTCATACATAGGAATTGGTAATAAATGCATCAGATAATCAACTACATAGCTAGCTTGTCATTGGTCCGGGCGAAGCGAGGAGGGACCTGTTAGCCCATCCCGCTCCGCTCTTTTTTTTACGAAAATGCCGTCATCCCGACGATCCGCCAGCTGGCGGAGAGGATGAAACTCTCTGCATGAGCACCTTCTCGCGCCATCCTCACCTTATCTGAAACATAATTTAGATCATTTCCAAATTAACATACTGGCACCCATTGATGTAAAAGTCAATTAATATTTTACATATTTTTGACTACCCATGGAAAATGCCATAACCAATCATCGCCTTCAATATTTTGTTGAGCCGCCATTATGGGCTTTATTCCCCGTTTTTTGTATTTATTAATTTGATAAGTATATCATATTGAAACATATAACAAATATTTATAGTATGAATTAAAAAACCAATCATTATGAAAAAACTATTTACATTATTGATCTTATTGCTCCTTTGGGCCGGAAGCTCATGGGCGCAAAGTGTTTCAACCAGTGTCAGCAACATCCCTGAAAAAAAAGTGGCAAGTATTAATGCCAAAGATTTTCCAATTCCACCGGCTCCCCTTGGCCCACTGCAGGGCGGTGAGACCATTGCCAGCGCAACTGTTATTTCTTCGTTGCCATACAACGATGTCGGAACAACTGCCGGATATATCGATAACTATAATGAAGAGTGCCCTTATACTGCAACTGGCGGACGTGACGTAGTATATAGCTATACTCCTGCAGCTAATGGCGCGATTGATATTACTTTGTGCAATGATGCAACGGCTTATGATACAAAGCTATATGTGTACGATACGCCAACTCCTGTAACTGGCGATGCAATCGCTTGTAATGATGATGTTTGCAGTACGGTTGCCTATCCATCTCCATATGTAAGCGAAGTATTAAGCGTTCCTGTAACCGCAGGAACGACTTATTATATCGTAGTTGATGGTTATTCCTCTGCTGATTATGGAGCTTATGCAATTACAGTTACCGCTGTTATTAGTCCGATTTTAATAGCAACTCCAAGCTTACTAGGTTTTGGCTATTCCCCGGCCGGAACTCCTACCGCATCGCAAACATATGTGCTTTCAGGAAGCAATTTGACGGCAGGTCCCATTGTGGTAACAGCGCCAAGTGGATTTGAGGTCTCAGCCAATAATTCAACATGGGTTACGACTTTCAATGTTACGTATACACCCCCGACACTTCCCAATACAACGGTATGGGTGAGGTTCAATCCTCCTGCCGGCAATACAGCTTATTCAGGAAATGTTACTAACATAGGCGGGAGCGCTTCAGCTAACGTGGCTGTGACAGGGAGCTCCATTGTTCCACCCCCCAATGATGACTGTGTAAACGCTACTGTAGTTGCTGGCCCATTTCCGCAAACCGTAAACGGAACCACGCTGAATGCAACCGTGGACTGCCCCGGATTGCTTGACTGGAACGCCGTATGGTATGCCGTTACATTACCTTATGCTATAAATGATCTGACTGTCGATTGGTGTGGTACTGCAAACATGAGTACGGTTGGTGTTGTCTATTATGAAACCTGCCCGGTCGTTTGTGGAGATTATCAATTATATACTACGAATGTTTGGAGTGTTTGCGGTACTCCTGCCGGGGCCACAACTGCCCTTACTTCGTTCATTGGTATTCCAGGGCCTGCTACTATTTATTACCCGGCATATTCTATTCCGCAGATGGATCATGTGATAACTTTTAATGTTGTTGAAGTGCTATGCCCTGATCCTACAGATTTAACCGCAGATAATATCACTACAACATCAGCTAACCTGACATGGACTCCGGCTGGTAGTGAAACTGCCTGGGAATATGATTTTGGACTATCTCCGTGGCCTGTGCCTGCTGGCTCTGGAACGGCTACAAATTCAAGTACAGTTAACCCTATCTCTCCCCTTTTACCGGGAACCACTTATCAGTATTATGTTAGAGCAGATTGCGGTGGCGGTACTTTCAGCGACTGGGTCGGACCATATACCTTTGCAACTTCATGTGATGTAATAGTTGCACCATGGTGTGAACATTTCCAAACCCAGGTCATTCCTAACTGCTGGACCATGTCAGGTCCTCAATCCTGGCTGTTTACAACTACCTGGCCTGCTTACGGTGCCGCCGGGTTAACTGACCATACCGGTACCGGAGGAAGTTTTGCCGGTGTGGATGGCAGCGGTACTGCCGGCCTTACAGGCATTACCCTCACTTCCCCACTGCTTGATAAATCTGCTATGACTACGGCTCAATTGAGATTCTTTGTTTTCAATAACAATACAAGTTCTATACTCCTTACCGATGAACAACAAATGACTGTTTCTGTATGGGACGGCGTCGGTGGATGGCAACTTGCTTATACCTGGCCGTACGGAAAAAACAATGCAAGCTGGGAAGAAGTGATTATTCCACTGGCTTCATATTCATCACCTATCCAGTTGAGTTTCGTGGTTGATAAAGGAACCGGTTTACCGTTCTATGATGATATGATCATTGATGATATCTGTGTAGAAATAATACCTACCTGTCCTGCACCTAACGCTTTAACCGCGAGTTCAATTACATACAACAGTGCTAATTTAAGCTGGACACCAACAGGAACTGAAACTGCCTGGGAATTTGATTACGGACCATCTCCGTGGCCTGTGCCTGCTGGCTCCGGAACGGCTACAAATTCAAGTACAGTTAACCCTATCTCTCCCCTTTTACCTGCAACCACTTACCAGTTTTATGTGAGGGCATTTTGTGACCCGGAATTCAGCAGCTGGAGCGGTCCGGTATCATTTACAACACCTTGCGAGCCAATTGTTGGATTTCCCTGGTGTGAGACTTTTGATACGATGACTGTCATAGGTAACAATATTCTGCCTGAATGCTGGGCAGCTACATCTCCTACCGGGACACCCTGGTACTCAGGCAATGCCGCTTCTATTTCTTACAACGATCCTTGTTCAACGCCAAACTATGTTTACGTTTACTACTCCCCAAGTTTGGTAGATAAATTCCTTATTACTCCTGGCTTTGCACTTACGGCATTGACCTCCTACGATTTTAAATTTGATTGGGTTGGTGACGGATATACAGGTTGGACCGGAGATGTTCTGGTCAACACTGCACAGACAGGTACAGGCGCCACTGTATTGGGCTCATCCTTTGTGGTAGCCGGAACCACTACTACTGCCACCTGTATTCCGGAGATAAGGACTTTTGTACCGGCTACAACCGGAACTTTCTACTTCATGATCAGGGTCAATAATAGCGGAGTACCCTGGTACCTGGGATTTGATGATTTTTGTGTAGAATTGTCACCTGCCTGCCCTCAGCCTACTTCACTCTCCGCAATACCTGCTGCTTATATGGCTCTTCTTGATTGGACGGAAAACGGAAGCGCGGCAGATTGGGATGTTGAGTATGGACCTACTCCCTATACCTTTACTGAGATCCCGACATTCAGCACGGCTTCCAAGCCTTATAATCTATTTGGATTAGATCCGGAAACAGAATATGTATACAAGGTTAGGTCTGACTGCGGAACTGAGACAAGTTTATGGTCGGTAGCCAAAACTTTCACTACCCTTGTTTCATGTCCTACTCCAACGGCACTGACAGCGACAAACATAACTTTCACCGGCGCTGACCTGGGCTGGACATCAAATGCAAGCGGAACAACCTGGAATGTGGAAGTTGGAGCTCCCGGATTTACACCCGGAACAGGTGCATCGGAATTTAACTGGTCAGATACAGAAGACAACCCTGTGTCTGCCGGCGGACTTACTGCTTCTACTCAATATGATTTTTATGTTCAGGAAGTTTGTGGCTTTGTCGATCCTAAAATTGAACATTTCTGGATGGCACAGAATGTGGATTATATCCTGGATCCCGATCCCCTTATCAGCGGAGGTATGACTGAGTTTCTTGAACCGGGTGAAACGCTGGAATGGTTGAATTATGATCAATCAACCTTGCCATGGTATAATATCTGGTTCTATAATGACACGCTGGACCTTAACCGGATGAAAAAAATCAGGATGGGTTTCTGGATACAGAAATTAGACGCAGGCCTGGATGCATCATTTGATTATGTTATCAACTGGAGCACTCCAGGCTGGAATCCTCTGGTGCCGGGTTTCCCCACGCCAATGGATGAGGCTGTTATTGAAAGGTCGCCTGAAAATGGACCAACACCTATCTTAGGCGGGCCGGAATGGGTGGAAATATACTATACCATTCCGGATTACAACCCTGAATGGGTATCCGTGGATATCTGGGGATCAAATATCATTATACTCAACGAACTAAATGCAAGTGAACCACCTCATACTTCGCCTCTTTATAACTGGTGGCTGCAAAACCCACAACCGGGCGGGATTCTTGTCCATGAATGTCTCCCCAAACCTTATGGAGATGTCAGCTTATGGGCAGGTCCTTTTACATTCACTACGAGTTGTGCTGCCATTGCAGATCTGCCTTATGTTGAAGGCTTCGAATTGGCCTGGCCTCCTGTATGCTGGACCGACCCGGTTATAACTGCTTATGGTTGGGATCAAAGTATATATGGTGGACCGAATTCCGGATTGGAATGGGCTTATTGTAACCTTGCCAATTCAGAGCTATTTACACCTGATTTCACAATTGCAACCAATGATTTAAATCTGGTGTTCTGGTATAGGGCAGAGTATATAGACTATCCCCAGGATATGCAGGTAAAAATAAATGGCACAATGGTCTATCAGATAACCGGTGCAATTAATGAGACATATCAGAAAGTTGAAATCCCGTTAGGTGCCTATATCGGTCAGACTATTTCTATTTCCTTCGTGGGTCAGACTGGAACCGGCGGTTATGATTATGGGATTTGCCTTGATGATTTTAGTGTTTCTGCACCTGAACCGTGTACAACCAATACATGGCTCGGAGTGGGTACTGCCTGGGATGACCCGGCTAACTGGAGTTGCGGAGAGATTCCAAATGCGACTATTAATGTTATCATACCAACCGCTCCTGTCGGCGGCTTATTCCCGGTAATCGGCGCCAGCGTTGCGGCTGAATGCTTTGACATTACTATTGAAACCCCTGGAACGCTTACTATCCAGGGAACCCTCCACATCATAAACCCTTAACCTGTAATTAGGACCCTATATCAGATTAAATTCTGGTGATGATGCAAACCCCTGCTGCCTGAAAAGGTAGCGGGGGTTTTTTTGCTGTTTTTCGTAAATCATTGAGTATTATTATCTATTTTTGAATGAGAGTAATAAATTACCAGATAACTCATTAAAACCAATCACTATGAGAAAATCATTATTATTTTTAGCAACTTTCATGCTTTTTATAAGCATTTCGTACGGTCAGATTTCAGTTACCGGCTCTGTAGGTGCCGATGGAACCTATACCTCATTAACAAATGCTTCAGGTGCATTTCTTGCAATAAACGGGACGGATCAGACCGGCGCTGCAATTTTAATTACCATTACTGCCGATGTGTTAACCGAAGCTGGTACCAATGGTTTAAATGCAGGTGCATGGACGACCCTTACTATTAATCCAAGCGGGGCAAGAATAATCTCAGGATCTTTAATCGGTCCTCTGATCGATCTTAACGGGGCGGATAATGTGACCATTGACGGCTTAAATACCGGTGGAAATTCGTTAATGATTGCCAATTCGGGACTAGGCACTTCCAGCACGATCCGTTTCACCGCGGATGCTACTTACAATACGGTCACTAATTGCACACTTCAGGGTTCAACAGGAGCCAGTTTCGGGGTTGTTTATTTCGGAACAGGAACAACTACCGGTAATGACAATAATACCATCAGTTATTGCAATATTGGACCTGCAGGCTCTAACCTGCCGCTTAACGGTATTTATTCTATGGGAAGCAGTGCGCTGATAGAAAACAACGACATTGTTATTTCGAATAATAATATTTATGATTTTTACAATGCAGATGCCTCGTCAAGTGGTATGAACATCAACTCTTACAATTCTGCCTGGACGATTTCAGGTAACAGTTTTTTTCAGACTGCTGCAAGAACTTATACCACCGGCAGCTCACACTATGGCATTTTAGTTACAAGCGGAAACGGATATAACATCACAGGTAATTTTATCGGCGGACAGGCTTCACATGCCGGCGGCAGTGCTTATACAATGTCCGGCGCTGTCGCGACAAGGTTTTGGGGGATTTATCTTTCCGTTGGAACTACTTCTGTATCAAGCATCCAGGAGAATACCATTTCCAATTTCAATATGTCGTCAACATCTGCTAATAATTTCTGGAACGGGATCATTCTTACGGGTGGAAATGCAAACATCGGAACGGATGCCGGCAATACCATCGGCAGCGGTACCACGACAGGAGCCATCACAATTACGGCCGCATTAAACGGCGGGGCGGCCATCGGGATCTTTGCTTCAAGTCCGGGTACTTACAGCATCTCCAATAATATAATCGGAGGGATCACCGCTTTAGGAGCATCCACAACCATATCAGCAAATATACAGGGGATATATGTTGCTGCCGGTACTCCCACCATTTTCAGAAATACGATCGGGAGCCCGACCACCGCAAACAGTATTCATTCTGCCACCGTGAGCACAAGTGCAACTGCCCAGGTTGTCATTGGCATTAATGTAACCAACACTGTTACTGTTCCCAATTCAATATCAAATAATACCATAGCCAATATGACCCAGGCGGGTACCGGAAACAATCATTACTTACGTGGTATTTCATATGCCGGAACCGGGCTTTGCACCATCGCCGATAATATCATTCATGACCTGAAAGGTGCAAGTTCGAATACAACCCAGGCAGGAGGTGGAACTGCTGTGCAAGGGATCATTTATACCGGCACTTCACCAGGAGGAGCTGCTATTACAGGCAATACTATTTATACGATAATGGCCACCAATACTGGTGCATTTGCTACCAGCGTTGCCGGTATCGGGTATTCTAACCCTTCCAGCGGAAATATATCAAATAATAAGATCTACGATTTACGTAATGCTTCCACAGGTACCACTGCCACTGCTCCTCCCAATGCCATTGGGATACTGATCAGGGCATTGCTGGGTCCTACCACTTTTGCAAATAACATGATCTCACTGGGTGATGGACAAACAACCAATACACAGTTTGTCGGATTTATGAACAGCTTTAATACAGCCGGGCCGCTGAATCTTTATTTCAATTCGGTCATTATCAGTGGCACGGCTGCCAGCGGCGCATTGCCCAGCTTTTGTTTTTACAGGGGAAATAACACGACAACTGCCCTCACCACGCCGGTTGATATCAGAAATAACATTTTTGTCAATAACCGGACCGGCGGTACAGGTTTACATTGTGCAATTGCAAATAATTACGGAGCTGTAGCGAGTGCCACAGGCTGGGGGGCGAATGCATCCAATTACAATGTGCTGAATGCAACTCTTGCAACTGTAGGATACTGGACGACAAACCAGACTTTTTCAGGATGGAAAACGGCTTCAGCCTCCGACAATAATAGCGTTTCCGGAATTACGGTGACATTTGTCAATCAAGCTATTGCTAATTTGCATCTCAACATGGGTTTGACTGCTACGCAACTGGAATCAGGCGGTGTGGTTATTTCTGGTGTTACAACAGATATTGATGGAGATACCAGGCCGGGGCCTGTTCCTTCCTATAATGGAGGCGCAACTGCTCCCGATCTTGGGGCGGATGAATTTGATGGTGTTCCACTGGATTTATCCGGTCCGGTAATCACCTATACCCCATTACTGAATACAAACTTAACAACAGCACGGACCTTAATAGCAACCATCACTGACCCGAGCGGGGTTCCTGACGTAACGCCGGGCTGGCCCAATCTTTACTGGAAAAAAACCGGGGATATTGTTTATACGGCGGTTACACCTTTTTCGGTTGCAGGAAGTGCTTATTCGTATAGTTTTGGCGCCGGGGTTTCAACCGGTGATGTCGTATCTTACTATATCGTTGCACAGGATAATTCAACTCCGCCAAATGGTTCCGCATATCCTTCTGCCGGAGCCGGCGGATTTTCTTATAACCCGCCAGCCGTGCTATTTCCTCCTTCAGTGCCAAGCAGTTATACCGTAAATACCCCGCTTTCAGGGGATTATACAGTAGGCTTGGCGGATTTTAATATGATGGCAGGTAAAAATATCACCTTCAAAAAAGAAGTGAAAAAAGTTGTAAAAGAAGTATGGGTTGCAGATACTGATTTTAAACATAAGAAATCTTCAGACCTTAAGAAAAATTCAGAAAAAATAATGCCTGATAAAGCTATAGCGGGAGAAGAAACAGAAATAACAGGTTACAATAGCCGAAATGCAATAACTGCTCCATCAAGGCTGCCTGGAAGTTATAAGTTTATCGAAGTGGAAGAGATCACCTGGATACCTATGGAAAACGGCCGGGCTTATGAAGGACCTCTTTTTGTAAATGCATCAGGAAATCCTAATTTTTCGCCTAAGGCTCCTATTGCCGGGGCATATCCGACCATCACGGCAGCCGTCGCTGATCTGAATGCCAAAGGCGTAAGTGGCCCCGTCAGATTCTTACTGACGGATCCATCCTATACTGTGGGGGAGACTTTCCCGATCATTGTCAATGTAATGAATGTGAATTCTCCGACTTCAACCAACACGGTGACCATCAAGCCAAACACAGGGATCACTGCTTCCATTTCGGGAGCATCGGCCGGAGCTGAGATCATCAGGATTTACAACACTGGCTATGTTACCATCGACGGTTCCAACACAACCAACGGGACGACCAGGAATTTAACCATCACCAATACCAGCACCACTACTCCGGAAGTTATCGATATCAATTCGACCGGTACTACACCCGTTGCAGGCGCCGGGGTTAAAAACTGTATCCTTATTAACGGTGCCAATACAGGCATTGGAGTTTTTGTGGGTGATATCAGTGGGAATGCAGGGTACTTCAATGATATTACCATCCAGAACAACAGTGTGCAAACTGCTGCTTACGGTATTTATAATATAGTGACGCCTGTCGCCGGAAACGGAAGTGGCCTGAACATCTCCGGCAATGACCTCAACTCTTCCGGCGCTAATGCAATAAGGGTTATAGGATTATATGTTCAGGGTGTTGACGGAGCTACTGTTACAAATAATAATGTTGGTAATATGACGAATACGACTGAAACATCAAACCTGACAGGTATTTGGATGGCATCCGGAACAATTAATTCGACTGTTTCCGGTAATACTATTTCAAATATCAGCGGAACTTCAACGGCACCCAGGGGTATTGTTTTGTCGCCCAATATAGCGATTGCCAACATCCTCGTAACCGGCAATTCTATTTCAGGGTTAACCTCAAGCAGTACCATAACTACTTATGGATTATGGCTTTTCACCAATACGTCAAATATTACGGTGGAGAAAAATGTGATCAGTAACATTAAAAACACAAACACAGGCGGTTGGGGAAGCAATGGTATTGATCTTTCATCGACATCATCAACAGCCAATATAACGGTTGCAAATAATGTAATTTATGATATTGCCGCTTATGGATGGGCAGGTGGCGGTGTTGTAGATAATGGATATGGAATTATTGTCGAAGGCGGTGCAGGTTATAATATCTATTACAACTCTATATCCATGAATACCAATCAGACTGATCCCGGGTATCCTGCAGCGATAAATATAACTTTGGGTGTCACGGCAGCAAATGCGCTTGACATCAGGAATAATATCTTTGCCAACAGCCAGACAGTTGGTACAGAGAGGTATGCAATTTATAGCGGAGCACCGAATACGGTTTATTCGAATATAGACTATAATGTTTATTATACAACCGGTGCAAACCTTGGTTTTCTGGGTGTTAATGCTCTTGACTTAGCTGGATGGCAAACAGCTACCGTTCAGGATGCACATTCAATCTTCGCTGACCCTGGCTTCCAGAACAGCTTGCTGGAACTGACAGGAGGTTATTCACCCGCACCGGGTGCAGGCACGCCACTGACAATAGTGGCAGATGATTATAGCAGTGACCCGCGTGATGCAAATTATCCTACAATAGGTGCACATGAATATCCGATTAACATTACCTGGACTGCCGGCAGTTCAACCACTTCCTGGTTCACAGCCGGCAATTGGAGTTCTCAGATCATTCCTAATATTAACATGCTCGTAATTATTCCGGCAGCTCCTGCCGGAGGCTATATTTTCCCGGTCATCACCACCGGCCAGACTGCGGCATGTAAAACGATTGATGTCCAGACCGGAGCCACAGTTAATGTTCAGAACGGCGGCACACTTAATATAAAGAATCCTTAGTATTTTCAGAGATTTTATTTCAATTTTGTGAATAGTTACACCCCCTGCTGCCTGAAAAGGTGGCGGGGGTTTTTTGATTTGGCGATTTGGCGATTTGGCGATTTGGCGATTTGGCGATTTGACGATTTGACGATTTGACGATTTGGCGAAATGAAAATCAACAGGTCTTTCGCTTCCCAGTCATTGTAATTCCCGAGTTTGACAGTTGATTTTTGTAACTAATTAATTTATAAAATATTAACAGGTGCCAAAAAAGTTTGTGACACTACATTTCCTCTTTTTTCAGTATCTTGGGTGGCGTCTTCATATTCATTGCA
>Ga0247841_10011892_pt1 | contig 11462 bp, 13 predicted proteins | sample LaCruzMarch2015__2_FD_192410 | JGI IMG/M metagenome (GOLD analysis project Ga0247841, IMG submission 192410) | Freshwater microbial communities from meromictic Lake La Cruz, Castile-La Mancha, Spain - LaCruzMarch2015_18m | ecosystem: Environmental > Aquatic > Freshwater > Lake | place: Spain...
AGAAATTCTCTACTTACCCAAGAACTAACATTCTCATTATAAGTCATATTCAACACATAGCCCGAATAGGGTCTATCTTGCCCTATGTTCAGCATTTCTAGGCTTGCATTGAAAATGTTCCCAAGCGTCTCATTTAGCACATTGCACGAGCTATTTCCATTCCCACACAAATCCTTTGAATTACAATAACTAACCAATTCTCCAACCCTTGCATAACTCGGTTCATTTACCACACAATCGCTAGTATATTCCATAACACTATCCAAGAACTGGCTTAAATCTTGTGCATTATTGTTAGTACTAGGTGCTCTGTTTCTTATAAAAATGCCCAAAAATATAAGAAAAACAATAGCTACAATTACTACTATCATCACAAAACCAACCATTTCCTCCTGAGCCCTCCTATTAATTTTCCTCATTTCCATCCTATAATGACCTCCCCGCAGCATAAATCTGCCCAATCTCACACTTTATGTAACCCCCGCTATAAGGATCCCAATGACAAAGAGAGACATATGCATTTTGAGAAACATAATTACTAGTCTTATTAATTAGAGTAATAGTTTCACAATTGGGGTAATTAATACTAGTACACTCCCCCACTCCCGCAGGATATATCTTCTTTATCACAAGTCTATCTAAATTCCAAAATCCTTGATAATCTTTCCTGTCCTTCAAAGCCATAACCTTATCCAAATCTATGCAACTACTACACTCTTTAGAGAAAGAAGTAAGTGTAAATTCCGGAGCCGCAGAGAGCTTCCTTACAACTTCTGCCGCTTCCTGTTCCCTTAGCTGTCCAGCGTCCTGCTTTAAATTATTCATCGTAATTGAAATATATATCATTGCTACCATCGCAAAAAATATCATAATAGCCATTAAAACAAAAGCCATTTCTTGTATTTTCATCTGCCCCCTAGAATATTTGACAAAGTAAGTCATGGTTCCTCCTTGCAATATCTACTGCCTCAAACTGAATATCTTTTAACTGTCTCGAATTATTTACTTTAATACTATGATTTGCATAAGATACAAATGTCTCCTGCAAATTAGAACTACATCCTTTAGCCCCCAAATTATCTGCCTTTCCAGCATACAAAAGAGCAAGTTCTGAATTTCTCTTCATTAATCTCTTAACTTGGCACTCATATATACTTGGAGAAGCAAATATCGCTCCATAAAGCAATGCTCCTTCAAAATACATAGTTTTATTCTCTTTTGTAACTGCCTTACTTGCCATGGAAACTTGAATATCACATTTAGTATTTGTATTTGCAAAGCATACTTTCTTGCTACTCTTGCTACAATTACTAATTTTGCTTGCCACATCAACAAGATAGATATTTTTTGGTTTCATTGCACCCAATTCGTCTTCAATTTCTCTTGGAGGCATAATAAAACAGTATGATTCCTTATCGCTCCAGACGAAAATTAAATCTGCTATCTTGTAAGCCATTTCAAATGGTTTTGCAAAAACAGAAAGAGTTTTACCATCAACTATCGTCGAAGAAAAAAGATATTTATTATAAAATGTACTTGCTATCCCCGCATCATCTCCTCCACCTACTCCCGTATCACTTGTTATGTTTATCTTTTGAGAACCAAAATTACCCAAATTAGAGCACATATTTCCTATTTTTGTATCTCTTGGAAAAGTTATAGATGATAATTTTGCAGACTCTAGACTTGTTTCCACCGGACTCAGCAATATCCCCAATTCCTTTCCAGTTTCAGTATTAGTTGCTTGATTTTGATTAGAAACAAGCTTTCCTGCCATATAAACTGCTAAAAATATTATCACTGCCCCGACTAAAATAGCAAACAACCATCCAAAACTTAATTCAAATCCTTTTCGATTCATTTTATACCTTCGATAACTTAACGAGTGAGTCACTGCTTGTCTTTGAAAGTTTTACACTCAATTTTCCATCTTGGGTATTAATACAGAAGAACTGCCCTCCAGCGGGTATCGAATGTTTTAAGTCATAATATGCCAAATTAGAATCGCACGAACCAGAAATTGGATATATAAACAAATTTTTATCTCTTCTTGATTTAATGTAATCTTTCATCTCATTATATTTTTGCATATCTGCAGTATTTCCCGTCGGTGCAACCAGACTATAATTTCCAAAACAAACAGCCCGGATGCTTCCAGGCAAGTCTGATTCAAATGTGCTCTGTGTATCTCCAGAAGCCCAAGCACTATCTACCTTTTTCTGAAAATCATTAAAGAAAAATCCAACCTCATTGCACTTATTCAAATTCAAGAAAAATCTTATAACATAAAATGACGTCGCCACTATGGCAATAATAACTATTATAGAAAATATCATGCTGAAAGATATCTCTAACTGTCCTTTTTTCGCTCTCTTTTTAATCATGTCTTATTCAATTAAACAGGATAATTAAAGCTTTTGGAAAAGCTTTAAATATGATTTATTCTCTAATATTAAATGAAAAACCCTCTTAAGGTTGCAGCTTACTCGGGATTACTAGTCATCATTATCCCATTTTTTTTAATCATATTAAACACAATCTTGAGAGCCACAGGGGCTAGCCAAACAATTATGACCTCTATAGCTATTTTTAATTCACTGATTATAACTACTCTTTCCATATTATTTACCTATGGTTTTATTATCATAGCAAAAAAACACAATGCTAAGCTTTTATTGGTGATGTCCTGGATAGGGATTATTTTCGGAGTCATATTCTTGTTGTTTTCCTTGTTTGCAAATTTCTCCTCCTTTTTAAGTCCGGTTTCTGCTCAAAGCAATTTGCCTACCTCTTCTTTTAACACATCCCTAACTTCTTTAGAAGCAGAAGCAGCTAAGGAGATCGCAACAATGATCTTAATAATATTTGCAGTCATCTCATTAATCTTGGGCATTTATACTATTCTTTTCGGAATAGGCTTATTAAAACTAAAGGAAGATGTAAAATATGCAAAGCCCGCAGGGATATTAAATATCGTCTCTGGAGCAACCTATATTATTCTCATAGGCTGGTTAGTGCAGATTGCCGCATTTATCCTTGAATTGCTCCTCTTGTTTAATGCTTCAAATGAACTTGAAGCAAAGCATCAATAAATTATTCTATTTAGTCAATCCCTTTAAAGTTCCAGAAGTTCTTAGGGTATTTACCTTTCCCTTAAAAGCCCTCATAATAACATTAACCTCTTCCCTCGCAACAGTCAGAATCAATTTTCCAGATAACTTTTCCTTTAGCGATTTAACAAATATCTCCTTAAATTTAGGTTTAACATTCAAATCCAATCCCTTCACTATTTCTTCAACTTTCCTTTTATCATCCGAAATAAGAATATGTCTGTAGTTTGTTCTCTTAGCAGCCTTTATCTTTACCATCTCATTAAAGAAGATTATAAGCTTTTATAATTATTGATTACCTTATATTTATAAACTATTTATCTCTAATCTTCATATGAAGATTCATGCAATTGGAGGCTATGATGAGGTTGGCAAAAATATGACTGCCCTTGAAATTGGAGAGGACGTTATTCTTTTTGATTCTGGTTTGTTCTTGCCAGCAGTAGTTGGAGTAGAGGAAAAAGAAAGAATTCCAACAGAAAGAGGAATGAGAACCCTGGGAGCGTTACCAGATGATTTGTATTTGGACAAACACAATCTTAGAGAAAAAGTAAGGGCAATTTTAATTTCACACGCACATTTAGACCACGTAGGTGCGATTCCATATATTGCCCCGAGATATAGAGCGGATGTTCTTGGTACACCATTTTCGATGGAATTTCTTAAGTTGATGATGGCAGATTCAAATCAGAAAATTCCAAACAAGATAATATCTATTCATCCAAATGGTTCATACATGGTTAAAGGAAGAAAACAATATAAGGTAGAGTTTCTAAACATGACCCATTCAACAATTCAGACAGCGATAATTGCAGTACACACTCCAGAAGGAATCATTCTTTATGCCAATGACTACAAATTAGATAATTCTCCAATATTTGGAGACCCCCCAAATTATCATAGATTAAAAGAACTCTCTAAAATAGGAGTTAAAGCGCTCATAGTCGATTGCCTATATGCAGAAGATGATAGAAAGACTCCAAGTGAGAAGATAGCTAAGGGATTATTGGAAGATGTCTTTTTTTCAACACACAATGAAAGATCGGGAATGGTTGTTACAACTTTCTCTTCCCACATTGCAAGATTAAAAACAATCTCCGAATTAGGAAGAAAACTTAACAGAGAGGTTCTATTCATAGGAAGAAGCCTAAGTAAATATATGACTGCGGCAGGCAACTGCGGAAAAGCGCCTTTCTCACATCAAGTAAGAATGTTAACCTACAGAGATCAGAGAGACAGAATTCTAAAAAGAGTAAATAAGAGTAAGCAAGATTACCTTTTAGTTTGCACAGGACATCAAGGAGAACCTGGCTCTGTTTTAGACAGACTGTCTAGAGAACAACTTCCCTATCACCTTTCAAAAGAAGATCAAGTAATATTCTCATCCAAAACAATTCCTGCTCCAGTAAATGAGTTACAAAAAGAACAATTGAATAAGAGACTAAAAAAACACGAAGTAAGAATATTTGACAATGTTCATGTTTCAGGACACGGTGGCAGAGAAGATTTGAGAGATTTAATTAAATTAACAAATCCAGAGCATGTAATTCCAAGCCACGGCGATCCAAAGAAATTAAACGCAGGAGCCAAACTTGCAGAGGAAATGGGCTATCAATTAAACAAAACTATCCATGTATTAGCCAATGGAAAGCATTTAATACTCTAATCATTTATTTATAATATGTCAGACGAAATAATTTCAGGGCTCAGAAACGCTTTGGAAAGAGGAGAATCCATAGATAGAGCAGCAAGAAGTTTTCTAAATGCAGGATATAATCCAAATGAGGTTAAAGAATCTGTAAATGCAATTACTCAAGGAGCAACAGACATAACTATTCAACCCGCACCACAACACACAACCCAAATTCAAAACTTTCCTCAAAACTCACCTCAAAACGTCCCTGTGGCTCCAGCTTCTCCAATAGAAGTAGTTCAAAAGCCAAAGAAAAAGCATACCGCCCTAATAATTGCTCTAGTTTCCATATTACTGATTGTCGGGGGAGTTCTTGTTTCCATAGTCTTGTTAGGAGAAAAAATATTATCTGCAATGTCTGGATTTCTAAAATAAAATGATTTACCAACCTAGTGACGATTCCTACCTTTTGGAAAAACAAGTTAAAAAACTTGCAAAAAACAAATCAGTCCTAGATATGGGTTCAGGCTCGGGCATTCAAGCTCTTTCCGCTTTCCATTCAGACGCCAAAGATGTTACAGCAGTTGATATAGACTCTGCTTCACTTTTACATTTAAAAAAGATAGCCAAAGATAATAAAAATAATAAACATAAAATAAAAGTAATAAAATCAAATCTCTTTAGCAATATAAAATCAAAATTCGATTTAATTATTTTCAATCCACCCTATTTACCCTTAGATGTTAATGAAGACAAAGAATCAGCACTTGCAACAACTGGAGGAAAAAAAGGAGACGAGATAATAATCAAGTTTCTATCTCAATCCATTAATCATCTAAATAATAACGGAACAATCCTTCTATTACTTTCATCATTAACCCCTAGAGATAAAATCCTGTCTTTATTATCAAAAAACAAAATGAAACATATTGTTTTGTCTGAAGAAAAACTATTTATGGAATCTTTAGAAGTTTGGAAAATTAATTTCTAACAGCCATCACATCAAATACCGATTTAACACCCATATCTCCCCTCGCAATACAATCTCGACCATATCTTAGTCCATTCATTGCCCCATCAACATAAACACTTCCACCATTAACCTTATGTTCAAACCTTCTAATTAATGGAGTAACAACCTCTGCGCTTATCACAACATTTCCATCTCTAGATATTCTCTTTACCCTTCCTGCGCCCCTTTCAAGAGAGTAATCTCCAAATACCTTTTCACTATCCTCAGCAATGAATTCAAACATGGCTTCACTAAGTCCCTCAAGAGGAACTAAATTTTCTTTTGTCCCAACAACTTCATATGAATGATGTCCATGCCATTTGATATGGGCCACTGGCACACCGGCTGCGACTTGGCTAAATGTGTCTCTAATAACCTCAAGTTTCGACCCAACACCAATTTCTATTTCTGCATCCTCATAAGGAGTTACTTTAAACGTATCCAAGATATTAATATCAGCAGTTACTCCCATTTTTACAAAATCTCTCGCAACATTTCTCCATGTTCCAGAAACATCTTTCTTAGTGCCTTGATGCGTGCACAATCCATTAAGAGTATAACCCTTCGCCTGTCCAGCATACTCATTTGCAACTCGCCCAACAACTTTCTGAAATCCAACAATCTGCTCTGCAAAGTTTGGAGCAGGAAGTGCAAAAACACCAGAAGCTTTAACTCTTTCTTCCAATGCAGCTCTATCTGCCTTGCTCATAGTAGTGCCCATTAGGAAATTCCATCTATTGGCGCAATAATGCTCTGCATTAACCAAAGCATTTCCAGGACTAACAAAGTCAACAACCATTAAATTTTTAGGAATTGTTACTCTTCTTAGAAATTCATCTCTTTCATTAGGGCGAACTAAAGTTACTTCTTGTTCATCTACATTGTGATGATCTCTATCTATTTCTGGTCCAGTGTAAGAATGAGAGAATACTTCAAAATCTTCAGATTTAGCAATTCTGCAAGCGAGAGCATTTGCCACCTTTCCAGGCAATCCATTAACCATTACTGGAGTTATTTCACTCATTAAACAAGGCATTAACATTTATATTTAAACTCTTTCCCTAGTTTTTCACTAATTAAAGTAGTAAAAATCACCCCCATGCAAATCTTTAAAACCTCTTATTTTATCATCCTACTATGAATCAAGAACTATTATTTCAAGCATCATTAATACAAAAGCAGTCTGAGGAGTTGGAAAATCATCTGGGTTTATTGCAAAATCAAATATCTGAGCTCTCGCAATTAAAAGAGAGTCTTTCCCACATCGCAAATACTTCCGATAAGGAAATGCTTTCACTTTTAGGAAAGGGCGTTCATTTAAAGACAGAATTGAAATCTAAGGATTTGTATGTTGAAGTAGGTGCGGGAATAGTCGTAAAGAAAACACCTCAAGAAACTTTAGAAGTAATAACAAACCAATTAAAAAGACTTACAGAAGTGAAAGTTCAACTATCCAATCAATTGGAAATTTATCAGCAAACAATGAGGAAGATAATTAGAGATGTAGAACAAAGTAGAAGTAAGGAAAATTAATTCTACAGGAAGATTTATTAGGTTATAACTCCATTTTGTTATATGAATCATGAGAAATTCATGAAAGAAGCTTTGAAAGAGGCGGAAAAGGGAGATGCACCATTTGGAGCAGTTATTGTGAGTCCATCTGGAAAAATCGTTTCAAGGGGACATGATAATGTTATAACTTCCAATGACCCAAGCGCTCACGCAGAATTAACTGCCATAAGAAAGTTATGCAAAAAAGCCAAGAAAAGAGATTTTCAAAATTATTCTTGTTATTCTACATCTGAGCCATGTGTTATGTGCATGGCTGCTTGTCTGAAGGCAAAAATAAATAATTTTTACTATGGTGCACCAATGGAAAAGTCTGCAAGTCTCCAGATTAGAGCAAAATACACAGCAGGTAAATTTAGAAAGTTTAAGGTTAATCTTATTGGAGATATTCTAAAAAAAGAATGTAGTGAACAAAGAGAGAAATTACTAAGATAACTACTTTTCAACAGTTTTAATAAATTTATCAAAACTCAATATTCCAAGTTCAGAAACAATTCCTTTAATGTACTTTTTATCTATCTTCTCAAAGGCAGGATTCCTAACCTTAATGTGCCTAGGCACATTCTTCCAAACCTCTTTGAAACTTCTTTCTTCTATTTTTACATTTTTAGGAGAGTATTTCCAAGAATCTGCAATAATATAAACTGGTTTTTTATGTAAAAAAGCTAATTCTGCAATCGCACCACTCCCTATTTTATTTATTACTCCAGATTTCAAGATTGCATCGCTTCCCAATAAAATTAAATCACATTCTTCAACAGCCTCGTCCATAGCGGAATCAACAAAATCAGTTACATTTATTCCCACTTTAGCTAACTCGGTTGCTGTTTGTCTCCCCTGATACAATGGTCTCGTCTCAGTATTCAAAACCTCAAACTTCTTCCCGTGTTTTTTAGCGAATATTAATGCCTTAACAACATTTGTTGAATGACAATGGGTATATATCTTCTTTTTTCCATCAATAACCTTAAATACAAACTTATTTATTCTACCCTGCGCAAAACCAAAATGTGCAATGATAGAATCTCTTGGAATATGGTTAACAAGATTTAATGCATTAACAAGCATAGGCTCTGTTGGTCTTAATCCCATAAGTCCTTTTTTATTTTTTTCAGTTGGATCTAGATAGAACGCATCTATAGCCTCCCTAGCGACATTTGTAGCCCCCTGAATTTTAATCTCTCTAATGTCTCTATAAATCTTACCAATCCTCTTTTTATTCATATTTTCTTTAAGAAACTGCAATATAAAAACGTTTTTAACCTGCGGTTTCCTAATATTTCAATCTAAGAGGAAACAAAAATGTTAGAGATGTTAATTAATCCAAAGAAGGCTGAAAGAAAGCCCTGGGAATTATTTTTTGTCGGTGCATTTTATGTTTCTCTTTCAATGATTTTAGTTAATTGGATATTCTCCGGAGATGCAGTCCTATCGAGATATTCAGGTATTTTGGTAGTTACTTTCACAGTAATGTTTTCCATACCTTTCATTTATTATACAATTAAACTTGAAGAAAGCAAAATTGTTCCAACTTCTGGACCTATGTCTCTATTAAAACAACACGAACGTGCAATCCTTGCATTCATGTGGTTATTCCTTGGATTTGTAGTTGCTCTATCTCTCTGGTACATGTTTCTTTCTTCAACAGAAAGTTTTAGGGCACAGATAGAAACCTATTGCATGATTAATCGTCCATCCAATTTTGCGGAATGTATCACTCAATACGGCTTAAAAAATAGTTTAGTAGGAACTGCATTTGCAACAACCCAAGATAGGTTATTCATTATATTTACTAATAATATGTATGTTCTTTTCTTTACTCTAGTCTTTTCCTTAATTTTTGGAGCAGGAGTAATATTCGTTCTAGCCTGGAATGCATCCGTAATCGCTGCGGCGATAGGCATGTTTGCAAGGACAGACATAAGTAATTTTCCCCTGGCGTTAGCAAGATATCTAACTCATGGTATTCCAGAGATAGCTTCATATTTTATTGTTGCCCTTGCAGGAGGTTTAATCTCTGTAGCGGTGATAAAACACGAGGCAGGCACTGAAAAATTCTGGGAAGTCCTTCAAGATTCATTAAATCTAGTAATAATTTCAGTCGTAGTCTTGTTCCTTGCAGCCCTTATAGAAGTCTTCATAACCCCTGTTTTGTTCTATTAATAGCATTTAAAAAGCTCAAAAATATCTATTTTTATGGACGATGTCTTGATAGAAGAGAGGAAGAAGAAGTTAATCCACTATCTTAAATCAGGTTACGCTTGGATAGTCTATTTATTTCTAGCCATAATCATATTTATAACTGTTAAAATAAGAATGCTCCCTACGAAAATTGATTCCTCCACAGGGAATCCTGGATTATGGGATATAACAACAAACACTTGGACACTCGGTCCAGACTTAGACCCCTTCTTGTTCCTACGATGGATGAAAGAAATTGTAGTCACTGGAACTTTAGCAGCAACAGATAATATAAGATACATTCCTTTAGGATTTAATACAAAGGAGGAACTGCTTCTCCATCCATATTTGATGGTTTGGTTTCACAAATTTATTAATATCTTCGGTTCATTTTCAGTCGAGCACTCAGCAGTAATTTTCCCAGTTTTCATGTTTGCCCTAACTGTAATTGCCTTCTTCTTTCTTGTAAGAGAGATATTTGTTACCAACACTCCAAAGATAAATGCTAATATCATTGCATTAGTGTCTTCTCTATTCCTTTCAATAATGCCTGCAATACTTCCAAGAACAATCGCAGGTATTCCAGAAAAAGAATCTTCAGGATTCCTTTTCCTTTTCCTCGCATTTTATTTCTTCATATCTGCCTGGAGAGCTAAAGAGATTTCATCAGAATTAATTTTTGCAGTTTTAGCAGGAGTTGCAACTGCCGCAATGGCAGGCGTATGGGGGGGATTTATCTATATTCTTCTTACACTTTCTCTTGCAGTTCTTATAGCTTTTCTCTTTAATCAGATAGACAAAAGGAAAATTTATGTTTATTCAGCTTGGATATTATCTTCCTATATCCTAATGAGTTTCATGTCAACAAGATATTCCTTTATCAATTTAATTGGTTCAACAACAACTCTAATTCCTCTAGCAGTATTAGTGGTTTTAATAGTTCATGAGACTATATTCAGTACTAACTTAAAGAAGTATACAGAACATAAATGGTTAGCACACCTTCCTCCTCAAGTCACTTCTCTTATAGTTACTTTCCTTCTCGCAATTGTTCTCGCTTCTTTAGTTTTCGGCCCAAGTTTCATTTTTGATAAATTTAAAGATTTAACACAACCTTTAATTCAACCAATAACAGACAGATTAGGAGTTACCGTCGCAGAAAACTCAAGACCCGATTTCAATGGATGGGCAAATACATTTGGACCTCTAATCAGAGGAATCCCGATTTTCTTCTGGCTTTTCCTTATCGGTTCAATTTATCTTTATTTCAACATGATGCATATTCTCTCCAAGAAAGAAAAGATAATGGTCACTTCAGGATATGCTATATTCTTATTTACACTAATATTCAGCAATTACAGTTCTTCCAGTGTACTCAATGGTTCAAGCATACAAAGTATTCTATTTTACATAATTGGTTTATTAGCCCTAGTCTCCTCTTTAGGCTATCATTATTATCATTATCATAGAAAAGGGGAGAGAGACAAATTCAAGCAGATAGATTTTGGATTAATATTCATATTTTCGTTCTTCTTCTTCTCTCTGATTTCAGCAAGAGGAGCAGTTAGACTCGTCATGCTTTTAGTTCCTTCTTCTGCAATATTAGTTTCTTATTTTGTAGTGGGATTATGGAATAAGGTTAAAGTAATAGATAAAGACAAAAAAATATTGCCTATGATAATCGCAATTCTTATAACCCTTCTTTTATTATTCTCAGCCTATCGATTTTACCAAGACAGCAAGGGCACTGCAGAAGTTTATGTTCCAAGCGTTTATACTCAACAATGGCAGAAGGCAATGTCTTGGGTAAGAGAAAATACTTCTCAAGATGCAGTCTTTGGACACTGGTGGGACTATGGTTATTGGGTACAAACAATGGGTGAAAGAGCTACAGTTCTTGATGGGGGCAACGCAATTTCCTATTGGGATCATCTAATGGGGCGTTTTGGTCTAACAG
>Ga0247841_10011894_pt1 | contig 11457 bp, 9 predicted proteins | sample LaCruzMarch2015__2_FD_192410 | JGI IMG/M metagenome (GOLD analysis project Ga0247841, IMG submission 192410) | Freshwater microbial communities from meromictic Lake La Cruz, Castile-La Mancha, Spain - LaCruzMarch2015_18m | ecosystem: Environmental > Aquatic > Freshwater > Lake | place: Spain...
TCAACCCTTGAATATTTATTTGTTTCTTTTGAAAGACAAAAAGAAACTTCCCAAAAAAGGGGACACTATAGATGTCATTCACGCCAACACTGCCTTCACCTATGGTTGCGATTCCCAACCCATTGTTAATGGTGGTGGTGGTGGTGGTGATGGTGGCGGTGGTCGCAGTAGTATTACCATTTTTAGAAAGGAAGAATGGTTCAAGGTTTTGATGCACGAGACCTTTCATGTTTTGGGATTGGACTTTTCAACGATGCCCACTGATTTCTCCAACGGGCGTTTGAGAGAAATGTTCAAGGGATTGGATGAAACATGTGATTATAGAATATATGAATCCTATTGTGAAATATCCGCCGAAATACTGAATGTGTTGTTTTTTGTTGTATTGCGCCCCTTCTCTTCTCTCAAACAACAAACCGAAATGTTGAAACAGGCATTGTCCATTGAAACCACTTTTTCCCTTTTTCAATGGGCGAAAATACTGGACTTTTATGGGATGGATTACCAAGGTTTGATTGAAGGACAACATCACTATACGGAAAAAACAAGTGTCATTTCCTATTATGCCTTGAAATCCGTGGGTTTGTTTTTTGTGGATGATTTTATTCAAACATTTTGGTTTCAAAAATCCAACCTTTTTTTGTTTGAAAAGACGCCTGCCGCCATTCGTCGTTACTGTTTGTTTTTCGAAGAAAGATACACAAGAAAAAATTATATCGCTGCTTTGAGAGAACGGTTAAAAGGGACGGGGTCAGGGGCGACCCCTGAATTAAAAAATACATTGCGAATGACATTGCTGGATTGCATATGAAAAATTGAATGAAAAATCATGTCAAAAAATGTCGGCACACACGATTTCTTATGGGAATTAAATATCTAAACAAATATCTAACAAAAAACTGCAAAAGCATCAAGCGAGTTCATTTGAGAACTTTAAAAAACAAAACCATTGTCATTGACACGAGTATTTACATGTATAAATTTCTGTCGGAAAATGCACTCTTGGAAAACATGCAAAAAATGATAAACACATTTCGTTTATACAACATTTGCCCCGTCTTTATATTTGACGGAAAACCACCACCAGAGAAAAAAGAATTGATGAATCAACGTTATTTGATGAAGTGCAAAGCAAAAGAAAAATACGAAGAAATGTCCAAAGAAGAATGCCCCGACCCACAAGAACTCTTGTCTCTCAAAAATCAGTTTTTGAAAATAAGCGAAACGGATGTGGTTCAAGTGAAGGAATTGTTCGATTCCATGGACGTGAAATATTTCGTATCCACCACCGAATCCGACCCTGTTTGCGTGTATCTGGTGAATTCCAACAAAGCGTTTGCCTGTCTGACAGAAGACATGGACATGTTTGTCTATGGTTGCAAAAAGATTTTGAGAAACATCGATTTGGTTTTACACGAGATTCAGTATTATGACGTCGATTCGATTTTGAAGGAATTGAGAATGAATTTGAGAGAATTCAAAGAAATCTTGGTTCTCTCGGGGACAGACTACAATATTAAAAACACAAACAATTTGTATTTGACCATGAATTTGTTTGAACAATACAAAAAAAAGAATCCCTATTGTGGTCCGTCCTCTTCGTTTTACAAATGGTTGGCCATGTTCAATCCACAATACATCGAAGACAAAGTCAAACTCAACTCATGTTTGAATATGTTTGATTTACAACGCTATAGTGAATTCTTGAAACCTTTCGCACAATTGCAACCGGCTGACCTTTTGCCTGCTGCGGTTCCAGTGATCGCCATGGTTTCTTGTCAATAAATGCCAATGCCAGTAAAAAAGGGTTTTTACTTTTTTATTTGTTTTTTATTTGCATTGGTATTTATTCTTCGATTGCACCTGAATAGTCCAACCAATCGTCTAATGTGAATATTTCGAAATCTTTGGGCAAATCAAAATGTTTGTATTCGAGTTGGCAACGGTCAATCCATTGCATTGTGGATTTTCCAAAGAAATAATCCCAAAACCAACCATGACTGTAGTTTATTTCATACATGATCCATCTTTTTTCAGCAACACCTTTTCGCATGATTTCCAAAAATTCCGTTTCGGTATGATAATGTGTTCGGTTGCAACCCACACCACTATATCGTATTATCTTTTGGTTTTCCATTTTGTTTTTATTGTGTATTGTTTTTCTTTGACAAAAAAAATCAATTTTTTTCATGTTAATAACAATAAAAAGGGGGTATTGTTATTTAGGGTTATTCCGCAATTTCTGCACCTGAATATTCCAACCAGTCCTCTAATGTGAATATTTCAAAATCGTTGGGTAAATCAAAATTCTTGTATTCAAGTTGGCAATTGTTTTTGAATTCTATTTGTTGTATTTTGAATAATTTATTCCAAGACGAAGTTCGGTTGGGGTCAAAATCAAAATCTTGTTTCCAATTTTTATCGGTAAAATGTATTCTCATGATTTCTAAAAATTCCGCTTCTGTATGCAGGCCTGTTCGATTGCAACCAATGCCTGTGTAATATATTTTCATTTTTATATTATACTGTTTACATATACAATTGTGTTTTTATATTTTTTTACAAGATTTATTCTTTTATGGTTGCTCCCGAATAGTCCAACCAGTCCTCTAATGTAAAACGCTGAAAATCGTCGGGCAAATCAAAATTCTTGTATTCCAGTTGATAATGTTCTTCTTTTGGGATCAAATCATATTCTTTTTCCCAATTTTTATCGGTGAAATGTCTTCTCATGATTTCCAAAAACTCCGTTGTTGTGTGAAACGTTATTCGGTTGCAACCGATTCCTGTGTAAAATATTTTCTTCTGTTCTTCCATTTGGTATTGTATATTGAAGTGTTTTACACAAGAAAACACTTCAATTTTTCTGTCTGTTGCTAAGCTTAAGTCGCTTCGCTTCAAAGTAGAGTCGAGAGAAAAAAACCGTCATAGCATTCGGTGCCTTGATGCGACAATTTGATGCTGATGTCAATCCAAATGTCGCCGCCCATTTTCGACCACCGATGGCAAAAGAGCCAGTCCTCCGAGAAGTAATGCCCGTCTTCGACCCCGCAATCAAAAAGAGCATACGCAAACTCATTCTCTTCTTCGGTCAAGAAATGCACGTCGTCCGTGTATTTGGTCGAGGGGAACGCCATGGCCATTTTTTCTATGGTGTTTCGTTGCAACATCATGAATCCCGTCGCCAAATGGCGGACTTTGGTCAAGTTGTGTTTTTCTATTTTCAATTCATTCGACAAAAAATTAATGTTGTATTTCAACAAATGATGACGGATGAAATCCGTATCCGACACCATACCATTCAATACATTGCCCTTCTTCTTTTCCAACAGACTCTGCACAATGTTGGAATTGTAGGGATTGCGTGGGTCTTGTGTCAAATTGTCCCAATTGTATTTTTTCAGCGGATAGACGCCTCCCACCACACCTTTCCCCGAAATCAATAATTTAATCAAATCGAGTGGTTCCCATATGATGTCGTTGTCAATAAACACCATATGGGTTGTTTCCTTGTCGAACATTGCCTTGGCGATCAAATTATTACGGGAACGTGGAATGAGGCTGTCGTTTTTGCAGAATTCGACGCTCAAACGAATGCCGTATCTTTCGAATAAATGTATCGTGTTAATAAGACAAATCGTGAAATTCACATAACACATCCCGCCATAACAGGGCGACAGAATACACAATTTGGGATGATTCACTCTAATGTAGTCCTTGATTCTTTCGTCCAATGATTCGTGTGTTGTTTGGTTCGAGATGGTCAGGGTTTTCTCTTTCGAGAGATGGAAAAGATTCGCGTCAGGTTCTTCCGTTTGAAAGGGGGGCGGCGGTGGCACGATAGGATTGTGTTGCATTGTGTTTTCTTTGTTTTAATTTTTTATATCGTTTTTTTGTGGAAGGATATAAAAATTTATGTTTTTTTAATTGTTGCATGCATATCTATGGTGTTCTATTGTGTTTGGGTTTCTTTACTTTGTGAAACCATTTTTATGTTTGTATTGTGTTTGTATTGTGTTTGTATTGTGTTTGTGTTGTGTTTGTGTTTGTGTTGTGTTTGTGTTTGTGTTTGTGTTTTAAAATATTCAACGGTTTAAACAACCACTTTGGTTTCAGTCTTCTCTTCCTTGATGAAGTGATGTTTCATGTATTTTTGAAGATTGAAGTAAGTGAGTTCTTCACCTTGGTTCAGTTTCAACAAAACAGTCAAACGGTCATCAGGGATGATTTTGCGGCCGTTGTCAGCATCCTGAAGTTTGTGTTGACGGATGTAAAGGTTGATTTCCTTACTGACTTCAGTTCGTGCCATTTTGGTTCCCAGTTCTTTTCCCAAAAAAGAAGCAAGTTCATCGGTAATCAGGGTGGGTTTCACAAATCCAGCGGGGGCTTTGTTTCCTGAAGCCTTGCGTTTTTTGTGAGAGTTCTTCAGGGCGAGTTTTTCACTTTTGGCAATCAGTTTCTCTAATGCTTTGAAATCACTTTTGAGAGAACTGGTCATCGCACTGTATTGCTGGAGTTTGGTGGCATACTCCATCACTCGGGAAAGAAGAGTGGGAATATCAGCAACCACCGCATCCTCCACCACTTCGTTGGCGGGGATTTCAGCGACGGGAGCCGCTTCACTTGATGCAGCTTCGCTTGAAACAACAGGAGTGGGTTCAGCAGGAGCGGCAGGGGCTTTGGCTTTGCGGGCTTTTTTGGCGGGGGCGGCCGCAAGCGAAGCGGCAACTTCAAGAGGAGCGGACTCAAGCGAAGCGGAAACTTCGAGAGAAGCAGGGGTTTCAACAACAGACACTTTTTCAACGGGGGTTTTGGATGCTCTGACCATTCTATGCAAGTATAGATTTATATTATACATTTTCTTTAAGTGTTTTAACGCATTTATGTATTTATTCATTATAGCACCGCTATTGTGAGTGGAAACCGACCATCAAAAAATGCCTAAAGGAATTCACATTTACTTTTTTTTGTATTTTCGACAATCGTCTATAATTGTTTTCTCAGTTTCATCAAATATTTGTCTTCGACTGGGCGTTCTCCCGATTTGAATCGTTGTAATTTGGCTCGGTGGGTCGATTTCAGCAAAAGTGTGAAATCTGCATTATCAACAAATTTTCTCTCAACTGCTTGTTCTCGGTGTTTTTCTTCATCATAGCCATTGTCTATCGTGCAAATCATTTTTGTTCCATCCACCAGAACAAACCCCTCGCCTGTATTGGACACTGCGCTTATAGCGACAGCCAAACTTTGCGAAATGTCTGACCCCGAATCCAAGGCAAACTTCAAATACACATCAGGAAATCCCGATTTGTATTGTGCCCCCAAAACATAATGTTCAACGGATTTCCATTTTTTGTTGTCCAACCGTATCAAATTGTCTTGTTCCCATGAATCGTCTAATTTTCTTCTCCAATGTTCAATCGCCGCCAAATTTGCGTATTCCATCGAATCGGGTATTGTTTCGTCGTTTCTTTTTCCGGGCAACCTCTTGGATGCCTTGCCATGATAGGTTAGTGTTGCATCGCTGTCATACAGGTCGGTACCTCCTCCTGTCGTTCCTTCGTCGTCGTCGCCCTCGTCCACATGCAAACGGGATTTGAAATCCCGAAAATCGGGGATAGCATTGTAGATGCCTGCGTTCTTCTCCATGCATTTCTTCACAATGAGTATTTTGGCATGATAGGGTATTTCGCTAAAGACCAGAAGCCCCTTGCCATTGTATGTAATCAACCTATAGTGGTCGCCACTGTAAGTTGCCATGATGTAAAACGATGGGCTGAATCCCGATGTGTTGTTTTCCATGTTGTAGCCACATTGCAACACGTTTTCCGTGTCACCGTCCTTGAAGTTCTGTTCGTTGAAGATAATCATTTTCATTTTCAAATGTTGTTCCAACACGAAAATCGACCATGCGTCTGCCCAGTAATTGGAGGTCATGATGTAGTTTCGCAATTCGTCTATGGTTTTGATTTTTTCCATATGATGGTATTCTTTCAAATTCTCCTTGGCATATTCATAATTCTTTATTTTTTCATTGAACGTCTTCACTTTCTGGTTGGCCTCTTCCAACATGGCTTTGCGTTTCTCTTTGCTCTTTTCGGCCTTGATGTTTGCCCTCAAAATGGGGTCTTCAATTTCCTTTTTGAGAGACTGCATTTCGTTTTCCAGCCGTTTTTTCTCTCCACTATACATCTCGTATAATTCTAATTGATGATTGAATATTTCGTCGGTCAAGGCATTCGCAACCACAGCACGGAGTTTTGCTACAGTGGTTGTCATGCTATTTTGCAAATAGGCATCCCGAATGACCGCAAACAAACAGTCGCCATTGGATTCCACTTCTTCAATCGCATAATGATGGTTTTTCATATACGTCTGTATCCACGGGTCTTTTTCTCCGTCTCGGTGTTGTTCCATGATTTCATCGGCGGATGATTCGGTTTCTTCTTCCAAAAAGAGCGGTTTTTTTGCGTTTTTTTTATGGACAAAGACCCCGTCTTTCAATTTTTCTTTGATTTGTTTTGTCTCTTTGGTTTCCTTCACTTTCAGGGCAAACAACCCTGTTTTTTCTTGTTTGACAGATTTTTTATTTACTGGAATAGCCTTTTCATAAGCGGCCTCAAGCGAAGCGGCAGAAGACACAATAGGAGATGAATCCTTTTCTATAATGTCGGCGAAGTTGGATGGGTTGGAATTGATTTTTTTCAAAAAGGCTTCTGTAACAAAAGAATACAACAAAATGTCGTCCATTTTCGAGAGATTGATGTTGTTGTTTTCGTCTAAAACAGTGAGACTGTGTATAGTTAAAACTTCGTATAAACCAATCTGTGATTTGATGGTGGGAGAACCTTTTCCGTCGTCTGCCACAATATAGACGGGATAATAGACGATGTTTTTCTTGTCGGTTCTCATTGTGCCGATGGCGACAGCAACAGGCATATTTAAAACATCGATTTCGTATAGTGCGGATGACATGTCCTTGTCTTCTTCAAACAACCCCCGTTTTTCGGCAAACACGATTTTATCGTTTAAAACAGATTGAACCATGTGTATGTATAATTTTAAAGTTTATTTTTTTTGTTTTCAATTTTTATTTGTTTTGTATTGAAACAAATAAAAAGTTGCTTACAGTCGCTTCGCTTACAGTCGCTTCGCTTACAGTCGCTTCGCTTACAGTCGCTTCGCTTACAGTCGCTTCGCTTACAGTCGCTTCGCTTACAGTCGCTTCGCTTACAAAAAGTCCAAGAGGTCTTTGAATTTAAATATAGCACGGTTAGAAAATCCCGCCTTTTCCTTCGATTTCATTTCACCAAACACACAAATATGTTGATACAAAGAATCCCATTCTTCCGTCTCAGCAAAAAGACTCTGTCCCAAAGTGATAAACAAAAACAGATTTTCGGTAATCTCATCCACCAAGTGCGTATGATTTTTACAATCCACATACAAATATAATTTTTCAAACAATTCATTGACACAAGACAAAACCGTATTTACTTCAAAGACCCCCTCTTTCATCAAATTCACAATGAATTTCGTCATGGCCTTTCTTTTGTCGTCCTGTTTTTTTCGTTCTTCTTCGTCAGACACCAGACTGAACATTTCCAATTCATATGTTTTTTTATAATCTTCAATGAAACCGACAACCACCCCAAAAAAATGGGGGCAAACACCAATCAATGCCTTGTATAATTTCGCGTTCAGTTCCGACATAAATGTGTTTTTGCTCGAAATGTCGAATATGGTTTGGGCAAAATGCAGGAGTGAATCCGCATCGTTGCATGCAATATACGGTTCAATCGTTTTTATAATGTTTTGGCTTTGTGTCTCGTAATTTTTGAGAGAAATCTTGTTCAAAGAAATGCGAATGGTGGCGAGGTTGGTTGCCAACAATGCCTCTTTTGTTTCTTCTGTGGTTGGTGCTTCGCCTGAAGTAGACACTTTTTTCATAAGAAATTCCTTCTCAATCGCATCGTTCTGCGTTCTCTCTCTCAATGGCGGTGTCCATTCCGCTGCCCTCCTTGGAACAGGCTTTTGAGAGACGGCGACAATCCCCAGTTTTTTCTGCAAATCCTGCAAATTGTGTATGACTTCACATGGCAGTGTGTATTGTATTCCCCTGTCCATAATATTGTCAAAATCCTTCATTGTGTATTGTGTCTGAGAAATGGACATTATACGGGTGTATGTAATCATTCATATTTTATATTTATGTTGTTCTTCTGCGTTATTCTATTTTTCATTAAATGACACATTACACTATAATGTTTAGCGAACCCGCCATGCACACACCATTAATTTTTAAATTACCCATTCATTACGTTCCTCATCATGCTCTTTCGGCAACGGTCGCCGAGGATTTGGAACTGGTCGAGAGAAACGTCGCAGACGAAAGCGTGAGCAAAGGCAAAACCATGTATGATGTTTTGTTGGAACCCTCTCACATTTTTGCCAAAGAAACGGCGAAACTCTGGTCGACTTCTTTCACGAGTGATGTCGAGTTCTTGGAATCCACACAAGAGGTCATTCGTGAGCATGAACAGTTGCCTTTGTGCACGCTTTTTGATGCACCAAATTTGGTGAAAACGGCATGGTCTTCCATCCAAGACGACAATGATTTTCTCGATCGGCTCGGCTTTCTGGAATGGGATTGTTTGAAGAGTTTGAACGAATCGTCCTCGTTCTTGCAATGGTTTACTTTCATTCAAATTCTTTCCCCTATTGTGAGTTTGCTGATGCCGTTTTTCATCCTGTTTTTCCCTTTTTTGCTGATGTCGTGCCAAGGACAATGCATTACTTTTGAAACTTATTTGCAATGTTTGAAGAACGTCGCCAAAAGCCACTTCATCGGCAAAATGCTCAACATCAAAGAACTGAACGCCCAAAACATCGTGTATTTAATCATTTCTATCGTGTTTTATTTCTTTTCCACCTATCAAAATGTCATGACTTCCATCAAATTTTACAACAATCTCAAAACCATGTCGCAAAACCTCTTGCTGTTCAAACGACATTTACGGAGTATTTGCCCTCGCATGAAAGCGTTCATTGACTTACACAAAAACAAACCAAAATACGCCGAATTCTGCCATGTTTCTCTCAAACAATACGAACGTTTGACTGGGTTGTTGGCTCAACTGGACGAATGGGTCGCCGACGATGCGACGATTTCCTTCGCGAAGTTGTCGGTTTTGGGAGAAATGTTGAAAATTTATTATACCCTCTATAGTTCCCCCGCCATCATAGAATGCATGGAGTATTCATTCGGCTTCGAAGGCTATTTGGACAACCTTCGTGCATTGTCGCAACACGTTCGAACGGAGACCCTTGCTTTCTCTCAATTTAGTGCCGACAAACCCACCTTGTTCAAAGACCAATATTATCCTTCTCTTATTCATTCGGAACCCGTCAAAAACGACGTGGTTTTCAAAAAGAACATCATCGTGACGGGACCCAACGCATCGGGCAAAACCACCCTGCTCAAAACCACCATGCTCAATGTCATTTTCTCTCAACAGGTCGGTTGTGGATTCTATTCTTCTGCCACCATACGGCCGTATCAACACATGCATTCGTATTTGAACATCCCCGACACCTCCGACCGAGACAGCTTGTTTCAAGCCGAATCCCGTCGATGCAAGGAGATTCTCGAATGCTGCCAGACCGAGCGCGAAGGTCGGCATTTGTGCATCTTTGATGAATTGTTTTCGGGGACGAATTACAAGGACGCCATCAAATCGTCCATATCGTTCTTGAAATATTTGGCCAAACAGGAGAATGTGGATTTCGCCTTGACCACACACTATACGGCGGTGTGTTCGCAGTTGAAAATGAACAAACGGATTGGTCTGTTTAAAATGGACGCTCGTCTGTCGGAAAAAGATGCCAATGTGTTGGAATACACATATAAAATGAAAAAAGGCATCTCTCGAATTGAAGGGGGGATTTACATTTTAAAGGACATGAATTTCCCCGATGAAATCATTGATGGAATTCGGGAACAATAAAACACACATAAAAAGACACATACAATGAAAACACACATGAGTAAAAGGTCGGGTTCTTCTCTCAAACGTGAAACCACCACCGAAAAATTGAATGAAATCAATGACACTCATTTGACACAACAAGAGATGACGGCTATAATGGAAGAAATGAACAGTGTTTCAAACAAGGAGGCGTTGAGAGACAAAATTCACGAAATCCACAACTTTTTGAGAAACAACGGTGCAGGGTATGGCATGGGTGCGTTGAAAGTCTTTAATGTTGTGTATGGTTTGAAAAAAATAGAAGAAAACGGGTTGATTGACAAAGTAAATTTGTTGCGTCCCGATTGTGAGTTTTCCTATTTGCTCGGTTTGGCAAACAACGACGAAGGCGAACGATTGGCGGAGTTGATTTTTGGAAGTGTTTTGACATCCATCTGCGACAACAACATTACAAAAGACCTTTTGTTTTATGAAATCCCGAGAAACATTCGTGGTTCGGTTTTGGTCTTTCTCATTAAAGAAATCAATAAAATCACAATGATTGAAAAATCATGCAATGTGTTGTTGTCTGGTAAAATTTATGAATATTTCATCGGTCGGGATGAAAGTGCCATCAGCGAATTGGGCGCCTATTTTACCGACCGACACATTGTGGATTTCATTTTGAAAAAACTCAATCCATCCAAAAACGAAGACGGCACTATACCTACAATGATTGACATGTTTGGTGGGTCGGGTGGTTTTACTACGGGATACATTAATTTCTTGAATGAAAAATACCCCCAATCCATTGCGTGGAATACGGAACTGAACAAGATTTCGCATTACGATATGAACGAAGACGTCATCAAATCGGCGGGGTTGGAATTCTTCTGTTTGACGGGGGTTTTGCCCGACATGGACAACAACCTGCGATACAAGAATTCATTTACCGATGAATTCGAACATAAAAAATACAAATACCCACTTACCAATCCACCCTATGGTGGCGATAAAACGAACAAATCGGAAGCCCAATCCAAACGAGAAAAGGTGAAGGAATACATTAAAAATGAACTGGCTGTTTCAACCGACGAAGAGTTGCATAAAAAAAGACAGGCTCAATTGAAAAAAATGGAAGCCGAAGAAAAACAAGAGAAACAGGAAAGCGACCGCAACAAAGTATCGGTTTCCATGTGCAGTGCCAGAATTCAACGATTCGCAAAAGTGAATGGCGTGAAAGGCAACGACAAAGAAAGTTGTTCTCTCATGTTGTTGATGGATATTGTGGAAGTGGGCGGAACGGCGATTGGCGTTTTGAAAGAAGGGGTGTTTTTCAACAAAGCATACAAGGATTTGAGAAAATGTTTGGTTGAAAATTATCGAGTGAGAGAAGTCATCAGCGTTCCACAAGACCAATTCGAAAACACATCCACCAAAACATCCATTGTTATTTTTGACAATACTGACGAAAAAACAACGGAAGTTT
>Ga0247841_10011898_pt1 | contig 11455 bp, 10 predicted proteins | sample LaCruzMarch2015__2_FD_192410 | JGI IMG/M metagenome (GOLD analysis project Ga0247841, IMG submission 192410) | Freshwater microbial communities from meromictic Lake La Cruz, Castile-La Mancha, Spain - LaCruzMarch2015_18m | ecosystem: Environmental > Aquatic > Freshwater > Lake | place: Spain...
AGGTTTTTCATTGCTTGTATCTTCTTCATTATCACTATGAATATGAGCAAGTTCCGCTTCCGTTACTTTTTTGTGTCTGTTTGGAATTTCGTAATAGTACAACCAAAATATTAACCAAACAAAACCGATAGCACCAGTTATAATAAAAGCTTCTTGCCAGCCATACAAAGCGAGAATGGTTGGGACTAAAATGGGAGCAAAAACGGCACCGATATTGGCACCCGAGTTAAAAATCCCTGTAGCTAAAGCTCTTTCCTTTTTTGGAAACCACTCGGCAACCGTTTTAATGGCGGCGGGAAAATTACCGGATTCACCCAATCCAAGGGCTGCTCTGGCAACGCCAAATCCAAAGGTTGTCTTTACTACTCCATGCAAGCAAGCGGCAATACTCCAAAAAACAATGGAGATACTGAAGCCCATTTTAGTACCTATTTTATCAATAATTCTGCCAAACACAAGTAATCCCAGGGCATAAGCAGCTGTAAATGCCATGACAATATTGGCATAATCCTTTTCTGACCAACCAAATTCCACCTCGAGCGTAGGTTTCAACAAACCAATAACCTGACGGTCAATGTAATTAATGGTAGTTGCAAAGAAAAGGAGAGCAACGACTATCCAACGTTGATTTCCAATAGGTGATTTACTCATATTCTCAAAATTTAAAGTTCATTTAATTATCTGGAAACGCGGCCAGACCCGTCCCCTTTCATAAGATTTTTTACTTCATCTACGGTGACCAGATTAAAATCGCCATAAATGGTGTGTTTTAAACAAGAGGCAGCTACGGCAAAATTTAGTGCCTGCTGATCATCATCGGGATAGGTTAACAGACCGCAAATCAGGCCTCCCATAAAGGAATCACCACCACCTACTCTATCGACAATATGGGTAATATCATATTGAGGTGAAAAGAATATTTGTTCGCCATTAAACAAGGTACCTGCCCAGGTATTATGATTAGCGTTAATAGAGCCTCTTAAGGTAATGATCACCTTTTTTGCTCTTGGAAATTTCTTTACCAATTGACGGCAAACCGATTCATAAGCGGCAGCTTCCAAATGACCTGCAGTCACATCGACGCCTTCTGGTTGAATATGAAAAACCTTTTCAGCATCCTCCTCATTTCCCAAAATGACATCACAACCAGCCACTAATTCTGGCATTACTTCTGCAGCGGTTTTTCCATATTTCCATAAATTTTTCCTGAAATTCAAATCTGTAGAAACGGTTACACCTAGTTTATTAGCCATTTTTATACCCTCCAGACAGGTTGCGGCGGCACCTTCAGAAAGTGCTGGCGTAATTCCCGTCCAGTGAAACCAATTAGCATCTTTAAAAATAGCTTCCCAATCGAGCATGCCAGGTTGAATATCAGCTATAGCGGAACCAGCACGATCATACACCACTTTACTTGCCCTGGCCACAGCGCCTGTTTCCAGGAAATAGATTCCTACTCTCTCACCACCCCTTAAAATATCCTGTGTCTGAACATTATATTTTCTTAAGTTTTGAATAGCCCAGTCACCAATATCATTCTTGGGCAATCGGGAAACGAAAGAAGCTGGAATACCATAATTTGCCAAAGAAACGGCAACATTCGCCTCTCCACCACCAAAAGTTGCCTCCAGCTGGGAAGATTGAGAAAACCGAAGATACCCCGGAGATGCTAATCTGAGCATGATTTCACCGAAAGTCACTACTTTTTTCATAACTGATTATTTATTTGTTTGGGTTATTAATATTAATCAATAAATCGTTGAATGGCATATTCTGTGCCTCTCAATTCAGCTAAACCGCGCAAACGACCAATGGCAGAATATCCGGGATAGGTCGTTTTCTTCAAATCATCTAGCATTTGATGCCCATGGTCAGGTCTCATAGGAATGGAAACATTTCGATGGCGCATCCAGTGAACAATCTCTGTTATGACCTCATACATATCCACATCGCCCTCTAAATGATTGTCTTCAAAGAAGTCACCATTTTCATTTCTGGTGGTGCTTCTAAGGTGTATAAAATGAATTCTTTCTCCAAATTCTTTTACCATTTCTGGCAAATTATTATCAGCTCTCACACCATAAGACCCCGTGCAAAAACACAATCCATTTTCCTTTGCCGGAACTGCCTGTATCATATCCCTGACATCATTTGCACAGCTCATAATTCTGGGTAAACCCAGTAAATTAAAAGGCGGATCATCCGGATGAATAGCCATAACCACTCCACATTCCTGAGCAACGGGAATAATTTCCTTTAGAAAATACTGCAAATTCGCCTTTAATTTTTGGCTGTCAATTTTAGCATAAGTATCCAGGGCAGCCTGAAACTGCTCCAGAGTAAAACTTTCCTCGCTACCAGGAAGACCCTTTAGCATATTACTTTCTAAAAGAACCTTTTCTTCGGAAGACATATTGTTAAACCTCTCCGTAGCCCTTTGTATTTCCTCCGGGCTGTAGTCTGCGACAGCTCCGATTCTCTTCAATATAAATAAATCAAAAGCAACAAAAGCGGCTCTTTCATATAATAAAGCTAGAGAGCCATCAGGCTGTTTGAAAACCAAATCGGTTCTTGTCCAATCTAAAATAGGCATAAAATTATAAGTAATCACCCGAACATCGCAAGCAGCTAAGTTACGCATCGATTCCTTATAATTTTTTATATAATCCTCGAAACCAGCACTCTGTGTTTTAATTGCCTCGTTAACGGGTAGACTTTCTACTACATCCCAGGTTAATCCAGCAGCTTCAATGATCTCTTTTCTGATAAGGATTTCCTCCTTTGTCCATACTGCGCCATTGGGAATATGGTGAAGCGCACTAACAATGCCCGTACAGCCCGATTGACGAATGTCTGAAAGCGAAACAGGATCATTTGGTCCATACCAACGCATAGTTGGTATCATCGTTTTTTTATTTGGCGAAAGCCCCGTAAACATAGTTATATGATTAAATTGTTAAATTAAACCCCACTGGAGGACATAAAACCACCATCGACCCTAATATTTGTACCTGTAACAAACTTTGAGGCATCGCTGAGAAGCCATATCAATGCACCATTTAATTCATTTGGACTTCCAAATCTTTTAAACGGGGTTTGTTTTATAATAGATTGTCCCCGAGGGGTAAGCGAACCATCTGGTTGGGTAAGCAACGCTCTGTTTTGATCCGTTAGAAAAAACCCCGGCACTAAGGCATTCACTCTTATCTTGTCACCGTGACGATTAGCTACTTCAATGGCAAACCATTTTGTATAGGCATCAATCGCTGACTTGGCCATACTGTAACCCAGTACTTTCGTTAATGGTCTGACAGTACTCACCGACGAAATATTCACAATACTTCCCGTTTCTTCTTTAACCAGTTCGGCACCAAAAATCTGAGTAGGCAAAAGAGTTCCCCAAACATTTAAATCGAGCGCTTTTTTCATTCCGCTCATGCTGAGGGAAAATATATCAGCCTCAGGTTGTAAAACTGCCTCAGGCACATTGCCTCCCGCAGCATTTACTAAGCCACTTATTTTTCCAAAACGTTGTAAAATTAAATCCTTTGCACGTTTCAATGAGTCTTCATCCATGACATCAGCCTGCGCGAAAAAAGCATTGCCTCCTTTTGCTTCAATATCCTTAACTGCCAATAGTCCTTTAGGCTCATCTCGTCCTAAAATAACCACGTTTCCTCCTGCCAGTGCTATGGCTTCACTAAAGGATTTTCCAAGGATTCCATAACCTCCCGTTACAATTATTACTTTATCTTTTAAAGAAAAAGATTCAGTTGTTCCACTACTCATTCCGTTTACATTTAAGAATTTAGCCCCTTCAAGAGCCTAATAATTTCTAAATATAATAGATTAAGTTTGAAATTTTAGCACTTGTACTGCCCGATCTTATCGGAATACTAAAAATATTTACGAAAACGTTGTCGTAGAAAATAAATAATTTGGAGAATGCCTCTTTCCCTATTGATTTGCCTTGTACTTAAATCTAAAAAAGAGTAACAACGCGCTGGCGCTTAAGGCGACAATAAAACCTACCCAAAGACCATAAACCTCCCATTTTAGATTGAAGGCTAAAAAATAACCAACGGGTAACCCTACTATCCAGTAAGCCACTAACACAATCAGCGTAGGAATTTTCATATCCTGTACGCCTCTCAGCAGGCCAATCCCCACGGCTTGAGTAGAATCCGAAATTTGAAAAACACCTGCTAATATCATCAGACCCGTAGCATATTTTAAAACCTCCATTTCATCATTGAAAAGTTTAGGCAGGCCACTTCTTCCTATGAAAAGAATAACGGCACAAATCACTCCATACACCACTGCCATAGAAAAATTACTGTAGCCAATTTTCCTGACCTGCTCTATATTTCCCTGACCTCTTGCATTAGCTACCCTAATACTGCCCGCTGAACTAATACCCAAAGATACCATATATGTAATTGCGGCCATATTTAAGGCAATCTGATGTGCAGCTTGTTGCACATAACCCAACCATCCTGACATTACCCCTGATACGGCAAATGCACCAGCTTCCATCCCATATTGAACAGCACTGGGTATGCCCACTCTGAGTATTTCTTTAATGCCAGAAATTTTTAATGAAAAAGCATGTTTAACATCCTGTAAATATGGCTTATAGGCCGATTTGTAAATAATTAATATGATGATGACAACAAATAATAAAAATCTGGATATAAAAGTAGCTAACCCTGCCCCTTCAAGCTCCATTCTGGGAAACCCAAATTTCCCAAAAATGAAGAGGTAATTCAGGAATCCATTCACAGGCAAAGAGGCTAAAGAAAGATACATTGGCCATTTCGTCTCTCCTAATCCATCCGAAAACTGCTTTAACACCATAAATAAAATCATAGGTAACATGCTCCAGGTCATCCATCTTAAATAGGTTCCCGATAATTCCACCACTATTTTATCCTGTCCCATATTATGCAAAAGGAAATGCTGAGAATACTCAATACCCACAGCTAAAAATATCATCATAAAAAAAGCAACAAATAAACCATTTATAGCTATAACTAATGGTTTATTCATAAAGCCATTTCCTATCGAATGCGCAACTAATGGAGATATTGCCATCGTTAAACCAAATCCCAAAACTAAGGGTATCGTCAATAAATTATTTACAAAACTAGCCGCTGCCAACTGGCTGCTATGGATAGCACCAACCATGGCTGTGTCAATAACGCCAAGGAACATTTGTGATAAATTACCTAATATAATTGGCCATCCCAGATACAATGTCTCCTTTATCTCTTTACGCATTTTTTCAAATTTGTTGCAAAGGTATCATTTTTAAAGTGCTAAATTGACCTGGAAAACGTTTCGGTAAATTATTTAACCTGACTACTTTTCATCCTAAATGATTCCATTCCCAGGATTAAAAATTTTTGTAAATCTTTACCATGACTAGTGAAGGATTAACTTGAAACTGCTGAATTAACTGGTTATCAGCCCATAAATCACCCAACGTCAAGTTTCTTTGATTAAAAATATTTTTAACCTCAAGCACCAGAAAATATTTCTCATTTATCGGAAATTTACCTTCCGCTTTGGCCCAAAACCAAGGTTTATTGCCCGTCAATTTCCCCGGTAGGTACTCCAAACTAATGTTCACACTACTTTTTTTCCAAACATTCCACTGAAGGTTTCCCGACGACATAAATTGAGTTAAAACAGATAAATCACCTCTGTCCGTTGTTGTTTGTCTGTGATAAATACCCGGAGAAAACACCACACCCAATTTACCAACCTTTAGCCTTATATCCAGTTTTCCCGATAAATGATAAAACACATTTTCTCCTACCCATTGATCCAATCCAAATAAAAAGTTTTGTTTGGACGCATTTATGTTAAAACCAAAAGAAGCAGATTGCTGAATGAAATATTTATCAATGTTCCATTGGATAATCATTCCTTTTGAAAGCCTGAAGGCATATTTTTCGATCAACCAATCAGGCTCAATGCCAGAAATTGTTCTATTTCCCAAATAAGGAGATTTGTAGTTCAAGGTAAAACTTGCCTGCGATTCCCACTGTTTTTTGTTGTCCGAATAAATCAATCTGTTTTTAAATTGAGTACTTCGGGGAATGGTCAACTCGTCCATGCCTGTCTCTCTCTGTAAAATGCCCGTTCTGATTTGCCCCTTAAAAATCTGCCCGGCATCGGGTAAAACAGGGGTAAGTTGCAAAACAGACTCAAATGTAAATTTTTTCGATAGCCCAAGTTTATACCTTAAGTTTCCTTCCAAAAGGAAAGTATTTTTCCTGGTTTCTACAAAAGAGCGCAGATAATTAAAGGAGGCAGGACCCGCACTGCCTGAAATAGAGAGAAGGTGCGATTTTTTTTCCCATTCCCTTTTCCCCCCAATCCATATTAAATGATACAATAAATTTACTTTCCGCAAAGACCGTTCTTCCCCCTGTAAATAGGCATTAAACTGATTTTGTTGAACATGCGATCCAATCTCCCATTGATATGTTGGATGTATAAGCAAACCCTGAAGTCTGGAAAAATAATTTGATTGCCCTACATTTTGAGTGTTAAAGGACTGCCTGTTGTCAACCTGCCAATGGTAGGCATCTTGCATTTTCTCAAAATGACTCCACGATTTGACTCTCCAAACCATTGAATTATTAGGCTTTAGAATCCAATCTACATGCAAATCAACCAATAATCTTTCATTTAATAAGCCCTCTGTTGAAGTTAATGGTGAAAATTCATTGCTACTTAGTGAATCCATTTTGTTCATGGTTAGTAATTCTTTCACCCCATTAAAACGAAAACTTATATTTGATTTCCCGGAAAGATTAATCCTTCCGTCTGAATTCACCTTAAATCTATTGACATTATCATTCTGTGTCCATTGTTGCCTCCAGGTTCTTTGCGACAAAAGTTGATTGGTAAAGTTACTATTCTGAAAATAATCTGTTGACAGCAGGCCATCAACCTGCATATTTATAAAACTCTCTTTCCCAAGCTTCCAGTGAGGTCCACCCGCAAAATTCATACTTTTACCCTGGTTAAAACGAGATTGGGATAGAATTACAGGGAAAAAGGAGGGAAAAACAAACCAACTAAGTAAATTCATTGGTTGGAAAGCACTATTCAAATCATCGGAATAATCAATAATCATTTTTTTTCCCGGCGACAAATCATTAAACGTATTTGCTTCGGTAAAGGATAGAATCTTTATTTTTTTCTTGATACGATAGCCACTAAATCCCGCCATGCCCATAGGAGCCAAACCAATGCCAACAAAAGCATCTCCAATCCATTTACCCTTGAACGTATTTTTAACTTCGATATCTAAAACCAAGTGATCACTTTGATTTAAAGATTTCAATAAAGGATTTGCCTCAAATTTATTTATGAACCTAAATTCATTAGCCATGCCAGCGGGCATTCTCTTTGTAGCTTTTGAATAATCATTTCCCAACAGGTCGTCACCGTCCCAAAGCACCTTACTCACTCTTTTACCTCTGAAATAAAGAAAGCCATCTTCTGCGACCCTGACCCCTGGTAGTTTAGCTAAAAGATCCTCTAAAACCCGCTCCGAACCGTCCTGAAAAAAAACAGGTTTAAAAACAGTGGAATCTCCCCTATCGTAATAAGAAAGTGATTTTTCTTTTATGATAATTTCATCAAACTGAATAGAAACTCCCTTTAGTTTAATTAACCCCAGAAAGAAAGAGGTAGAAACTAGTTCATTTAAAAAGAATGTATCTGTTTGCCAGCCTATTGCATTAAAACAAAGAAAACCATTTCCTAGAGGTTCCTGGAAAAAGAGTTGAAAATGCCCTGAAGAGTCCGCCCATCCGTAGGTTAAAAGCTTGTTGTTTCCTAATAGTTTTTGGTACAATTGTACCTGAACAAAAGGAAGTTCCTCTAAAGAATCATCTACTATTCTTCCTGACAAGGACAAGCCCGCTTGAGAGGAAAGAGAAGTAACTATAAAAAGGAAGAGCAATAGACAAAAAAACTTGTTTTGCATAGCTATGGCAATTTCCGCTCCCAAAATCTTGGAGCACCTGATTGTTTCATTTCAATATGAATATTGCCAGATCTCTCTAAATTGCGTTTCATTTTGTCGGCTATGAACTGATAGAATTTTTCACCATCTTTATATTGTGCATCAAAAAAAGTAGCGAAAGGAACTTTTCGTGCTTCGCAAGGGGGAGCGTCTATTCTTACCGAAGTATCAAGAATAACCTGGAAAGAATAAAATTGGAAAACCACCTCAGATTCCTTATCCTTCGCCTCGAGAATTAAACCAGGTAAACCATTTAACTTCCAGGGACCATTTGGGAAAGGTAATGAAGGGGCATACCATGCTTCATATTCCCGGCCCCTAAAGGACGTATATGCTTCCTTACAAGCAAAACCACCTATAATTTTTTCATTCTCAGATAAATTCCATACCAATTTGGGTATCTCTTCTGTGATTTGAAAGGTATTACCAATCATTGTTTGTTCAAAGGAATGAAGCAGCCCCATACTCCTATCCATAAAATACCAACGGTCTGGCTCTGCAGTAACCACTGTTAATTCTTGTCTTTCTTCATTGGCAGAATCAAAACCTGCCGTTCCATGCAGAATAAATAAGGATTTGTCCTGCTTTAATTTTAAGGTTGAGTATCGTGAAAAACCTTCCTCGGCGGATGTTGCAAAACCTTGAGGTTGAGCATATTGAATTTCATAAGATTGGGAGAAGGTAAAAAAGGGAAGGATCCATGAAAAGATAAAAAAAGTTAATTTCTTCATTGTTTATAGATTATAGATCGGGAGGGGCATCTGTATTTTCCGTTGAAAATCAAACAGATAGCATTACAAAAACATTAGGGGAAATTTTTGCAGGTTCCCTCCCGATCAAGATGATTATTAAACCACTACTTTAAGGCATCTCTTGCCGAAGTTGCCGCTTCGCGCAATGCTGCCATCGCCTCATTAAAGGCACCGCGACAGGTTGGTGCCGATACGGAAACTTCCATCATTACAAATCCAATGCTGGCGCGCAGGGTAATGCGACAATCATCTAAAGCAGGCGTCGAAAAATGATCCATTAAAACCGTCTCTTTCGTTTCCAATACGGCTTCTTCCAATAAAGTGTTTTTACTGTACCCTTGGAAAGCTGCTGCCATCAACAATAGGGTAAATACAATTTGTTTCATTTGCAATAAATTAAAAAGATGATTAATAACCGGCCCGGTTTGAGACGCAATTACACCTATTTTAATCTGCCTTACAAGGGGCACTCAATGAAACACCTGCGTTTCCAAAAAAACGATGAAAAATTTTAATTAATTTAAATCATTGATAATCAATATTTTATTTATAATATAATAGCCTAATTAATTTCCTGGCAGATTGGAATACACCCTTTACTGTCCATTCTAATAAAGAACTCTGATTAACACTTTACCAGATACCCGCGATTCTGACATCCTTTTTAATGTCATAAAACGGATACGGCATGGCGTGAACATGGGTAGGATTAATAAAAGATTGGTCTTCATTGAAATCAAAAAGCATAGGCTTTCCCGCATTGGTCCTTAAAAGAAAATCAAATTGCATAGCTGCTGCGCCCGATGACTCCCCATTTTTCGAAATTACAGGTGATAAAGACATCATTCTACTGTGTGAAGTGATATAAAAATCAGCCGCTAAAAGCTCTCCTTTTTCATCGGCAATGCCCGACAAAAACCCCCATCCTCTATGCAAAGCATTATATATAATACGCAATAAAGCATGTTTGTCTTTTTCGCGTTTCCGCCTGTTTCCCGGCCCGTTTTTTTCGTAAAATGCAGCATATTGCTCCGGTGTAATACTTTCCGACGACATCAATCCATTAGCAATAGACTTATCTAACGCATTTCTAAAAACAGGAGAATATCTGTCGGCTAAATTTTCATAAGACTGCAATAAACTAAGCACATGATTGGTTTTTTCAATTACCTTAAAGCCATGAATGTCCACTGGTTTACATTCCTCGCTCACTCTCATGTTTATTAGCCTGTATTCTTCAGGTATAGCATCAAAAAAATACTTTACCCGATTGGAATTGAGCGGCGCGTAACTAAATATCCCTAGTTCTCTTATAAAAGAAGGCTGGTAAATTTCCATTTTATGCAAACCCGGCCTGTAAATTAAAGGCATAACCGCCTGATAATCGTCTTCAATCAAGGCTGTCCACGATTTACCTATGAAATCTAAATACCATACATATCCAAAAATATTACCATTATAGGCATAATGAACACAACTATTCCATTTAACCTTATCAATATCCTCTCTTTTAACCCATCTTACTGCCATAAATAAAAAATTTAGTTTCAATAATTCCGCTATATTTGAAAATAAAAATACAACTACATGAAAACAATTATATTGAACTCAAACCTCCATTGTGGTCATTGTGTTCGCAGTATTACAGGATTTTTAAATGAAATAACAGAATTAACTTCTTGGGAAGTGGATTTGAAACACCCCGATAAGAGAATAATTGCTCAGGGAAATGATGATTTGATGGCACAGAAACTTATCGATGCCATTGAAGAAGCCGGATATGAGGCAAAAGAAGCGATGCCAGAAATTTCTTAGAACTGGTGTTTTCTCTTTGTTTGCGAAAAATATCCCCGCCCTAAATAGATAAATGCCAAAAGACTTATTGAGATACTCGTGAAAAACATTTTTGTCGATTTTAATATTAAGACCCCTCATTCTTATTTAATGATGCCTGTGTAAATAGTTTTTTTTCATTTTTTTTGTAACCAAATACATTATAAATATTTATCATATAACAAGCTAAATTATATTTACTTAACATATATTTAAAATTTTTATTGGATAATCAATGATTTATATTAATTTTATACTCTAAATTGCTTGTATTAATCATAAATAATATAATCAATTCCTTTACATTTTCAGGTTTTTAAGCTTCATTAAGATGAATAAAATAATTACACTCCCCTTAATTCTTTGGTTGTTTTCAACGGTAATTCTTGCTCAGGATAGCATTCCCCCGCTTCCTAAGCCTACTTTAGAGATGACTGTAAAAAAGGATTCTACTACACAACCTGACCCATGGGAACTTGGATTAGTTTTTGGTGGTGGTTACTACCTTGGCGATTTATTATCTCTGGGCAGTGTCAAACTAAATACTTTCAAGCCCGGTGGCGCTTTATTTCTGCGAAACAATGTAAGCAATCGGTTTTCTCTGCGTTTTCAAGCCATGTACACCGGAATTTCTGGTAATGGATCGAATCTTGTGGATGCTTATGAACCTGTTACTTCATTTTCTTTTAAATCAACTATTTTTGAAAGTTCTATTTTATTAGAATGGGATTTCCTGGGTGCTAAAAGATTCCCTTCAAAAGGGGGGTTCAACAAAATATTTTCACCCTATATTTTCGTAGGTGCAGGCGTAGCGTCGAGTTGG
>Ga0247841_10011900_pt1 | contig 11454 bp, 7 predicted proteins | sample LaCruzMarch2015__2_FD_192410 | JGI IMG/M metagenome (GOLD analysis project Ga0247841, IMG submission 192410) | Freshwater microbial communities from meromictic Lake La Cruz, Castile-La Mancha, Spain - LaCruzMarch2015_18m | ecosystem: Environmental > Aquatic > Freshwater > Lake | place: Spain...
ATGTAGTATTGATAACCCCAATAGCCCTCGAAAAGGAACTGCGCTTCGCCATACGCGAAGGCGGCCATACGGTCGGCGCAGGGGTAGTGACAGAAGTTGTAGAGTAAAAATGCAAGAGGTTATCACTTTCGAGTGTACGCAGTGCAAGGAGAGATGGTACTCCTCCACTAAGAATAAGAAGCTGAATCCGGATAAACTGGAGCTCAGCAAGTTTTGTAAGAAGTGCAGGAAGCATACGCTGCACAAAGAGATTAAGTAAGAAGTTCTGAAATTGGCAGCGGCAATAAAGCCCTCCGTCAGTCTTCCTTAATCAAGCCAGGTGAGTTTCGTATATTAATACGACAGAGGCCAGTAGCTCCAATTGGTAGAGCGGCGGTCTCCAAAGCCGCGCGTTGGGGGTTCGAGTCCCTCCTGGCCTGCCAAATATATAAGGGTATATGGCTAATAAAGTTGCTGAATATATCAAAGAAGTGAAGCTTGAGATGATAAAGGTCTCCTGGCCCAACAAGGATGAGCTTCTAGGCTCTACTATAGTGGTCCTGGTATCCCTTGGAATATTATCGTTATTCATAGGAGTCTGTGACATAGCTTTATCGACATTCGTTAACATGATAATGGCGCGGTTATAATATGCCCAAACAATGGTACGTGATACATACTCAGACAGGGTACGAGAACAGGGTGAGAAACCTTCTGGAGAGCAAGGTGAAGGCAGGTCTTGCCAAAGACGCGATATCACAGATACTCGTGCCCGTGGAGCAGGTATCGGAAATAAAGGCCGGCAAGAAGAGGATATCCCAGCGCAAGTTCTTCCCGGGGTACATACTCGTGGAGATGGATCTTACCGACGAGAGCTGGTATCTGATAAAGTCGGTACCGGGAGTTACGGGTTTTGTCGGAGCGGGAGCCAAACCTCTGCCTCTTAAAGAAGACGAGATAGAGACGATACTTAAGCAGGCCAAAGACGCCAAGGAGAAGCCGACGCCCAAAGTAGTTTTTGACAAAGGCGAATCCGTCAGGGTAAATGACGGTCCGTTTACCAATTTTAACGGCACTGTGGAAGAAGCGAATCTTGCTAAGGGCAAGGTCAAAGTTATGATATCGATATTCGGCAGGGCGACGCCGGTCGAGCTCGAAGTATGGCAAGTGGAGAAGATATAAAATGGCAAAAAAAGTCAAAGCTATAATAAAGTTGTACTGTTCTGCCGGTGCGGCCAATCCTGCGCCGCCAGTAGGGCCTGCGTTGGGTCAGCACGGTCTCAATATAATGGAATTCTGCAAGTCCTTCAATGCGAAGACGCAAGGGCAGGAGGGCTTAAAGCTTCCGGTAGTTATAACGGCATACGAAGACAGGACATTTACCTTTATAATAAAGAGCCCGCCATGTGCGGTTCTACTTAAGCGCGCATGCGGTGTAGCTAAAGCGAGCGGCACGCCTAATAAAGAGAAGGTCGGCAAGGTTACGATCGAGCAGATAAAAGAGATAGCTAATATTAAAAAGGGCGATCTGAATACGCAGGATATAAATAAGGCGATAAACATGATAAAAGGAACCGCCAGAAGCATGGGAATAGAGGTTGCAGAATAATGAGCCCTAAAGCAAAAGTTACAAAGAGACAGAAGGCGATCAATAGCTTATTCGTTCCCGAGAAGGCCTATTCGCTTAAAGAGGCTATAGCTGCTCTTAAGAAAGTGCCGAAACTGAAATTTGATGAGACCGTCGAGGTGGCCTTCGACCTTACGATAGATCCGAAAGATACGCAAGCCACGCCTATAAGAGGAAGCGTAGCTCTTCCCCATGGCACAGGTAAAAAAGTGAGGGTCATAGTATTTGCAAAGGGCGAAGAGGAGAGAAGGGCAAAGGACGCCGGAGCTGACTTCGTAGGCTCCGCGGATCTTGCTGCCAAGATACAGGGCGGATGGACCGATTTTGATGTTGCTATAGCTACACCGGATATGATGAAAGATATTGCAAAGCTAGGTAAGGTGCTGGGCCCCAGAGGTCTAATGCCAAATCCGAAGTCCGGAACCGTGACTATGGACACAGCGAAGACCGTCAAAGAGGTGAAGGCAGGAAAAATAGAGTTTAAAATGGATAAGCAGGCCGGTGTTCATGCTCCGGTCGGCAAACTATCATTCACCGAAGATGCGCTGTACAAGAACGCGCACACTCTTATAGATGCGGTGATGACCTCCAACCCACACGGAGTCAAAGGCGGACACGTGAAGTCGCTATACATATCTACGACTATGGGGCCGGGGCTAAAATTGGATATGGCAGAATTCAGGAAATGATCGTCATGGCTGAAAATACAAAACTGGGTAAATTATGCAAGGAGAGGATGCTTGAAGAGGTTCTCGATAGCTTCAAATCGCATCCGGACTTCATTATAACGAGCTATATGGGATCGAGCGTCGCGGACCTCGAGAATCTCCGGAAGAACCTTAGAAAGTCCCAGGCGGGCTACATGGTAGTGAAGAACTCGATACTCAAAGTGGCTTTCGAGAAGATGAAGCTTGTCGAAGAGATAAATAAGATAGATAGCGGCATGGGAATATCCTTTAGCGGCGAAGACATCGTAGCAACGTGCAAGACGGTAACGACTTTCGCAAAAGACCACAATAAATTTAAGATAAAAGGCGCTATCATAGACGGTAAACCGGTCACTGCCGATAAAGTTAAGGAACTTGCAAGTCTTCCGTCGAGGCAGGTCCTCCTAACGCGTGTGGTGGTTGGAATGAAGTCGCCGATAACGGGGTTTGTAAATACTTTGAGCGGAGTATTAAGGAAGTTCGTATATTGCGTGGATGCAATAAAGACGAAGAAAAGCACGAGCGCTTAAAGCGCTTAATTACAGAAGAAAGGGAGAGGTAGAGAGATGGAAGAGAAAAAAGTTGAGTTAACAGACAAGATGAAAGGCATGATGGAGACTATCGAGAAGATGACCGTCATGGAACTCGCAGATCTTGTAAAGGCACTTGAAGAGAAGTTCGGCGTGAGCGCCGCGGCCGCAGTGGCCGTTGCTGCTCCGGGCGCCGCGGCAGGAGCCGCTGCACCGGCTGCGGAAGAGAAGTCGACTTTTACCGTGGTATTGGCCAGCGCTGGAGCCAGCAAGATCCAGGTCATTAAAGAGTTGAGGACGATAACGAGCCTCGGTTTGAAAGAAGCCAAGGACCTCGTTGACGGAGCTCCGAAGACAATAAAGGAAGGCGCGACAAAGGACGAAGCTGACAAGATAAAGAAGCAGCTTGAAGCGGCCGGCGCAAAGATCGAGTTAAAGTAAATAAATGGCTAAACGCAAAAATTACGCGAAGATAGAGGAATGCCACAAGCTTCCTAATCTGCTGGAGATCCAGCTGGATTCTTACCGCGATTTTCTGCAGGCGGATGTTGCAAAGTCCAAGCGCGAGAATACCGGGCTGGAATCCGCTTTCAGGGAGATATTCCCGATAGAATCTCCGGACGGTGAGTATAAGCTCTATTATCTTCATTACATGATAGGCAAGCCTAAGTACGACATCTACGAGTGTAAGAAGAGGGGCGTGAGCTACGCCGGAGCTTTGCGTATAATGATGCGTTTAAAGTCGAAGAAAGAGACGAAGGAACAGGAAGTATATCTCGGCGACATACCGCTCATGACCGACACGGGTACATTTATCGTGAACGGCGATGAACGCGTTGTAGTAAGCCAGCTTCATAGGTCTCCCGGCATATCCTTTGAATCAGAGCCGCACCCCACCGGCAAGACGATATTTTCGGCCAGGATAATACCGTACAGGGGCGCATGGGTTGAATTTGAGATCGACATAAACGATATCATATACGTATATGTCGACCGCCGCAGGAAATTCCTTGCGACTACCTTCCTGAGGATCTTCGGTTATGAAACCGATGAATCGATCGTAAAAGCCCTTTGCGGCGTAGAATCTCACGAAATCACGAGATCTGTGCAGCTCGAGAAGCTCATGGGAACCTTCCTGGCGAAAGATGTGGTAGATAAAGAGAATAATATAGTTGTGGCCGAAAAATATTCTAAGATCACCAAAGAGGTGGTTGATGCTATATGGGCCTCTCCGGCAAGACGCATCGATGTAATAGAGAGATTCATCCCCGAAGTAATAAACACTTTAAGAAAAGACCACACTAAGAACAAAGAGGAAGCCTCGCTCGATATATATAGGAAGCTGAGGCCCGGAGATCCGCCAACCCCGGAATCCGCTTTGAACCTGGTTAGCAGGCTATTTTTTGACAATAAGCGTTATGATCTCGGACAAATCGGCCGTTATATGCTCAATAGGAAGCTGGATATGAAGGTCTCTCTGGAAGAGAGACTCATAACCGGTCCGACCTTGACGCGTGTACTCGAACGATTGATAGCCGTTAAGAACGGTTCCGGCAACATAGACGATATAGACCATCTCGGCAACAGACGGGTCAGGTGCGTAGGCGAACTTTTATTGAACCAGATCAGGATAGGAATGGCCAGGGTCGAAAGATCCTGCAAGGAGAGGATGAACCTCTATGACCTTTCCAATGTAATGCCGCACAACCTTATAAACGCAAAACTCGTTTCGGGTGTTATGCGCGATTTCTTCGGCCGCAGCCAGCTGTCGCAGTTTATGGACCAGACCAATCCTTTGGCTGAGCTTACGCATAAGAGACGTATGAGCGCCCTAGGGCCCGGCGGCCTTAATCGTGACAGAGCCGGTTTTGAGGTCCGCGATGTGCACTACTCGCATTACGGCCGCATGTGCCCGATTGAAACCCCGGAAGGCCCGAACATCGGTTTGATCTCCTCATTAAGCACCTATGCTAAGATAAATAAATTCGGATTCATAGAAACCCCTTACAGAAAAGTAGAGAACGGCAAAGTCACCGACAGGATAGAATATCTTTCTGCCGATGTCGAAGACTTGTATATCATAGCCCAGGCCAACTCAAAAATAGACTCCCGCGGCCATTTTACGGAAGATAAGATATTCTGCCGTTTCAAGGACGACTTCGTACAGGCCGAGCCTAAAGACGTGCAGTATATGGATGTATCTCCGAGGCAGCTTGTCAGCGTTGCAGCAAGCCTTATACCGTTCCTTGAACACGATGACGCTAACCGTGCGCTGATGGGATCGAATATGCAGCGCCAGGCCGTTCCGCTCCTTTACACCGAATCGCCGCTTGTAGGAACAGGGATGGAATACACGACGGCAAAAGATTCCGGCGCAGTGGTTGTCGCAAAATGCGACGGCACAGTGACCGCTGTAGACTCATCCGAGATAGTCGCCGGAGGCAAGACTTATAAATTACGCAAATTTGAAAGATCAAATGCCAATACCGCGATAAACGAGAGGCCGCTCGTAGAGCTGGGTGATAAAGTTAGAGAGGGCGATGTTATAGCTGACGGCGCAGGAACCCAGGACGGGGAATTGGCCCTGGGCAAGAACGTGCTCGTTGCTTTTATGTCATGGAGAGGCTATAACTTCGAAGATGCTATACTCTTAAGCGAAAAACTTGTCGCTTGGGACGCGTATACTTCGGTCCATATTGAGGAATTCGAAATAGAGGCCCGCGATACAAGGCTAGGGAACGAGGAAATAACCAGAGATATACCGAACGTGGGCGATGAAGCATTGATGGATCTGGACGAGAACGGCATCATAAGGATCGGCGCGGAAGTTGAGCCGGGAGATATTCTTGTCGGTAAGGTAACGCCGAAGTCAGAGACGGAATTATCCCCTGAAGAGAAATTGCTTCGCGCCATATTCGGTGAAAAGGCCGGAGATGTCAGGGATTCGTCGCTTATCGCTTCTCCGGGCGTCGATGGAATAGTGGTTGACGTCAGAGTGTTTTCCAGGCGCGATGCCAGGTCCAAGACCAAAGAAGAGAGGGCCGGGGAGCTTAAAGAGATAAAGATCCTGGAAGCAACGTTTGATTCACAGATTGAGAAGATAAAAGAAGAGAAATATAGAAAACTTCATGCACTTTTGATCGGCCAGAAGCTTTCAGCCGGCATTCTGGACCAGGAGTCCGGCCGCGCGATAATATCACAGGGGCGGACGATCAGAGTTAAGGATTTAAGGCGGATAATAGAAAAAGGCGATCTCGAGAATATAAAGATCAACAATCCCGATAAAGAGCAGGAGGTGTCGAGGATATCACGCCTTCTAGACAGCCAGATAGAGGAGTTGACCTTTGAGCTCGAAAGAGAGATAGACAGGGTTAAGCGCGGAGATGAATTACCGCCCGGGGTGCTTAAGAAAGTAAAGGTCTATGTAGCTTCAAAGAAGAAGATATCGGTCGGTGATAAGATGGCCGGACGCCATGGTAATAAAGGTGTCGTTGCCAAGATACTCCCGGAGGAGGATATGCCGTTCCTCGAGGACGGGACACCGGTTCAGATAGTACTGAACCCGCTCGGCGTACCTAGCCGTATGAACGTAGGGCAGATACTTGAAACGCATCTGGGTTGGGCTGCAAAGGTGCTCGGTTTTAAAGTAGCCACACCGGTATTTGATGGTGCTACCGAGACTGAAATACGAACTGCTATGAAAGAAGCCGACGATGATAAGAACTCCAAGATAAAGGTAGGCAGCGGCAAGGTTGTTGCGTATGACGGTTTTACCGGGAGGCCGTTCGACCAGAAGATAACCATAGGCTACATATATATGATGAAGCTTGCGCACTTGGTCGATGATAAGATACATGCCCGTTCCATAGGCCCGTACTCGCTCGTTACCCAGCAGCCGCTAGGCGGAAAAGCGCAGTTCGGAGGCCAGAGGTTCGGCGAGATGGAAGTCTGGGCGCTCGAAGCTTACGGTGCGGCATTTACGCTGCAGGAACTTTTAACGGTAAAATCCGACGACGTGGTAGGCAGGACCAAGATATATGAAGCGATAGTCAAGGGTGACAATAAATTGCAGTGCGGTACTCCGGAATCTTTCAACGTGCTCATAAAGGAACTGCAGTCCCTCGGGCTTGACATTAAACTGGAAAAGAAGGAACCTCCCAAAGAAAGCGGAGAATAATGACAGAAGACTTAAATCGTTTCAATGCTATAACGATCAAGGTAGCTTCGCCCCAGGTTATTAAGTCCTGGTCAAAGGGAGAAGTGAAGAAGCCCGAGACTATAAACTACAGGACTCTTAAACCTGAGAAGGACGGACTCTTCTGCGAACGCATATTCGGGCCTACCAAAGATTATGAGTGCAATTGCGGTAAGTACAAACGCATAAAGCACAAGGGGATAACCTGCGATCGCTGCGGCGTAGAGGTGACCCGTTCCAGCGTCAGGCGCGAGAGAATGGGCCATATAGAATTGGCTTGCCCTGTATCGCACGTCTGGTTCTTCAAAGTTATGCCTTCCCGTTTAGGCGCATTGTTAGGCCTTACTTCCCGCGAGATAGAAAAGATAATATACTACGAGGAGTACGTTGTTGTAGATCCGGGAGAGACCTCGCTAAAGAAGATGGAGCTCCTATCGGAAGAGAGATATAAAGAGTTTCGTGATAAGTTCGGCCAGAAGTTTACCGCAAAGATGGGAGCTGAGGCCATAAAAGAGCTATTAAAAGAGATAGACCTTGATAAATTATCCGCGAAGATAAGACGCGAGGTAAAGGATTCGAAGTCTGACAATACCCAGATTAAGGGTAATAAGATCCTGAGGCTTGTCGAGGCATTCAGATTGTCCGGCAACAGGCCCGAATGGATGATCCTGGATACGATCCCCGTAATACCGCCGGACTTAAGGCCTCTCGTACCGCTGGATGGCGGAAGATTTGCTACTAGCGATTTGAACGACCTGTACCGAAGGGTCATAAACAGGAATAACCGTTTAAAGAAGCTTATGGAGCTCAAGGCTCCCGAAATAATCGTACGTAACGAAAAGAGGATGCTCCAGGAAGCAGTGGACGCCCTTTTTGATAACGGGCGCCACGGCAAGGCCGTTCTTGGGCCGGGGAATAGACCGCTTAAGTCGCTTTCAGATATGTTGAAGGGCAAACAGGGACGTTTCAGACAGAACCTTCTCGGAAAACGCGTGGACTATTCGGGCAGATCCGTAATTGTCGTAGGCCCGGAACTTAAGCTTAACGAATGCGGTCTTCCTAAGAAGATGGCTCTTGAGTTGTTCGAACCGTTCATTATAAAGAAACTAAAGGAAAAAGGTTTTGTACATACGATAAAGAGCGCAAAGAAGATGGTCGAGAATGCTAAACTCGAGGTTTGGGATATACTCGATGACGTTATAAAAGACCACCCTGTCATGCTAAACCGCGCACCAACGCTCCACAGGCTGGGTATACAGGGATTCCAGCCGATACTGATAGAAGGTAATGCCATAAGGATACATCCGCTGGTCTGTACAGCATTCAACGCCGACTTCGATGGTGACCAGATGGCCGTGCACGTGCCGCTTTCGATAGAAGCGCAGACCGAATGCAAGCTGCTTATGCTTTCAACGAACAATATATTCTCTCCCGCCGATGGCAGGCCGATAACGGCACCGACCCAGGATATAGTTTTGGGCTGCTACTACATGACGAAGGAGAAGGATGGCGCTAAAGGTGAGGGCAAGGCCTTCAGTTCATCCGATGAGATCGTGATAGCTTACGAGGACGGTGAAATAGAGCTTCATGCAAAGATCAAGGTTGAGGTTAAAGGTAAGATTATCGATACTACGGTCGGAAGGGCCCTGTTTAACAGGCTGCTTCCGGAAGATATGGATTTTGTCAATGATACGATGGTTAAATCAAAGCTCGGGAAAGTTATCTCCAGATGTTATAAGGCACAGGGCCACGACAGGACCATTAAACTTTTGGATGATCTGAAGAATAAGGGTTTTGAGGAAGCAACTAAGGCCGGCCTGTCGATAGCTATCGACGACCTTAAGATACCGTCGAAGAAGAAAGAGTATATTGCAAAGACGCTTGCTGACGTAAAGCATGTCGACGACCAATATAAGAACGGTCTTATAACAGACAAAGAACGTTACAATAAGATAATAGACCTCTGGACCCATACGACTGATGACGTCTCCGATCTCATATTCCAGGAACTGGACTCGTTCAATTCCGTGTTCATGATGGCCGACTCCGGCGCCAGAGGATCGAAGCTGCAGATAAGACAGCTGGCCGGTATGCGCGGTCTTATGGCCAAACCTTCGGGTGAGATCATAGAGACGCCGATCAAGGCGAATTTCCGCGAAGGTCTTACGGTATTGGAGTACTTTATATCAACTCACGGAGCCAGAAAAGGTCTTGCCGATACCGCCCTTAAGACGGCCGACTCAGGATATCTGACCAGACGGCTTGTCGATGTTGCTCAGGACGTGATAATAACTATTGATGATTGCAGCACTTTAAACGGTATATTGGTAAGTGCCATAATCGAAGGTGATGAGGTCATCGTTAACCTTACCGACAGGATAATCGGCCGCGTAGCGCTCGATAATATAATGGATGTTATAACCGATACCATTATAGTTGAAGCCGGAAGCGAAATTACCGAGGAAAAGGCCAAGAAGATAGAAGAGTCAGGTATCGAGAAGATCCGTATCCGCAGCGTTCTGACATGCGAAGCCAGGCACGGAGTATGTGCCAAGTGCTATGGCAGAAATCTTGCCACCGGGAAGATGGTTGACCTCGGTGAGGCTGTCGGCATAATAGCGGCCCAGTCGATAGGAGAGCCCGGAACACAGCTTACTATGAGAACATTCCATATAGGTGGAACGGCATCCAGAATTGTAGAGCAGTCTTATCTGGAATCGAAACATAAAGGTGTCATAAAATATCACAACTTGAGAGTATCAGATACGAAGAAGGCCGGCGAGCTGATAGTATTGAACAGGAACGGCCAGGTCAGCATCAATGATCTGCAAGGCCGCGAACTGGCGCGTCATACGGTGCCGCAGGGAGCTATATTAAGGGTTGAAGACGGGAAAGCCGTGGATGACGGAACGGTATTTGTTAAATGGGATCCATATACAGTGCCGATATTGACAGAAATCGCCGGTAAGATAAAGTTTGAGGATATTAAAGACGGTATAACGATGAAGGAAGAACTCGATCCGGCCACAAAGCTTAAGAACAGGGTCATAGTCGATCATAAGGGAGATTATCATCCCCAGATACTTGTTCTAAATAAAGAAGGCGAAGTGGCGGCGATATATCCGATACCGTCCGGCGCGCATATAGTTGTGCTGGATGGTAAGAACGTAGATGCCGGTGAGGTATTGGCGAAGACACCCAGAGTGTTGACCAAAACCAAGGATATAACAGGAGGTCTGCCGAGAGTCGCGGAGCTATTCGAAGCACGCCGGCCGAAAGATCCGGCCATCATAAGTGAAATAGATGGAATAGTAGAATTCGGCGAGTCGAAGAAGGGGCAGAAGAGGGTTATAATACAGTCTCCTACGGGAATGAAGAAAGAATATGTAATACCTCACGGCAAGCACTTGAACGTGTATAAGGGAGATAAGGTATTTGCCGGACAGCAGCTCATAGACGGGCCTGTTGTTCTCCAGGATATATTGAAAGTATCAGGCGATAAGAAGCTCCAGGAGTATCTCGTTAACGAGGTGCAGGAAGTTTACAGGTTGCAGGGTGTAAATATAAATGATAAGCATATCGAAGCGATAGTGCGGCAGATGTTACGGAAGATGAGGATAGAGGATGCAGGTGACACCAAGTTCCTTCCTGGCCAGCAGGTTGACAAGATAGTATATGTGGACGAGAATAAGAGAGTAGTTAAGAAAAAAGGTAAACCCGCAAGCGCCACACCTATACTTTTAGGTATAACAAAGGCATCGCTCAACACCGAAAGCTTCATATCGGCCGCGAGCTTCCAGGAGACTACCAGGGTGCTTACAGAATCTGCGGCCAGCGGTAAGACAGATTACCTTAGAGGCTTAAAGGAAAATATAATAATGGGACATCTCATACCTGCGGGAACCGGATTTAAGTCCCACAGAGATATAGATATAGTGAAGAGCGTCTTCGATGAGACTAATAAGGAAGTCAAATCCGAAGAAGTTAAAGAGCTGAAGTCACAAGCTTCTGCTGAAACAGAAGAGGCCGGCTCCGATGAAAAGGAAGTAAAAAAGACGAAGAAGAAAGGTAAGTAATTAAATAGATGCCAACGATAAACCAGCTTATAAGACTTGGGAGAGCGAAATTCGAAAATAGATCAAAGTCACCGGCGCTGAAAAGCTGCCCCCAGAGAAGGGGAGTGTGCCTTCAGGTAAAAACTCAGACGCCGAAAAAGCCGAACTCTGCACTTCGTAAGGTCGCAAGGGTGAGGCTTACCAATGCTATTGAAGTTACGTCGTATATACCCGGCGTAGGGCATAACCTGCAGGAGCATTCGATAGTGCTCGTCAGAGGAGGCAGGGTAAAGGACTTGCCGGGAGTGAGATATCATATCGTAAGAGGAGTTTTAGATACTGCCGGTGTGGTTGACAGAAA